>Ga0116188_1000081_pt1 | contig 103614 bp, 105 predicted proteins | sample AD_JPNTR2_MetaG_FD_89807 | JGI IMG/M metagenome (GOLD analysis project Ga0116188, IMG submission 89807) | Active sludge microbial communities of municipal wastewater-treating anaerobic digesters from Japan - AD_JPNTR2_MetaG | ecosystem: Engineered > Bioreactor > Anaerobic > Digestate | place...
GCTATACTATTCATGGAACAACTCTCTTTTCTTGATATTTGTTTTGGTGGTACTTAACATTATATCATATTGAGAGTTGTTTTTCTATTTTGACTGTCTATGATCTATTGTAACATAACAAGAAGTAAGTTTTTTCCAGAAAAGCCTTTTGAACACATCTTTTGTGACGTTTCATCATAGGCATGAGCTTTGACACCAAGATAAATATTTTACACATTTTCAAGTAAGCCTTCTTATTAGTGCTGCCGATCGTTGACATTTTGTCCAGATCATGCTAGAATATATGTATAACTATTAGTTGAGTCAGATTCTTCTCTCCGGAGGATAATAATATGAAATGGATCTTAAGCCCCCTGCTCTTTGCCGCTTCGATCTTCCTTATGGTCAGCGGCTTTGTCAGCTTTAGCAAGGCAAAAAACAACAAGATAGCTTCCCCTTTGCGAAGAGTTCTCTTCCTGTCGGGTACTGCTCTGGCGTTTCTGGGAGCCGCCTATGTGGCTAAGGATGAGCTGCCGGCCTACTGCCTTTACTCCGCTTATTTCTGCCTGATTGACGCTACTCTCATCTCGCTGGTGGTCTTCGCCAGGCGCTACACCGGACATCACACCCGCACCGGCGGCAAGATCAGGTATTTCTGCTTTGCGGCCCTTGTAGACTGCGTGATGATGGCGGCCGACCCCATAACTCACTGGGTCTACAGCCTTTCACCCTACTACGACAAATTCGGCACATACTTCTTCCGCATAGAAGACCGCAACATCATGTACTGGTACCACCTTGTGCTGGCCTATATGCTCACCGCTGCCGCTATGGCTACTCTCGGCAAGAAGATCGTTCGCTCGCCTAAGATCTACAAGATGAAGTACGCCTGTCTGCTGGCTGCGATCAGCATTATACTGCTGACCCACGCACTCTGCGTAAGGTTTTCGGCTCTTGTGGACGTTTCCGTTGTGCTGTACCCATTTGCAGGCTTCGTACTCCTCTACTTCACTATACTCTACATCCCAAGAGGACTTATGGAGCGGCTGCTGTTCTTCACTATCGCCAATATGAAGGACGGCATCATCTGTCTTGATGTTGACGGGAAGCCTGTTCACTCCAACCGCAACGCACAAGTATTCTGCTCCTCTGAAAACGACCCTAAGGCCATGGAGATCCAGATCGAGCGCTGGTTCAGGGAGAACATCACTACAGGCGCAAACAACCAGTCCTGGAGCCTCACACGCCGTGTTGATGACACAAACCGCTACTACGACATCGAGTACAAAACCATTTTCGATGCTCAGTACAAGTATCTCGGCTGCTTCTTCATAATCCACGACAAGACCGAGGAGTACGAGGGCATTTCTGAGGAAAAATACCGTGCCAACCACGACCTCCTCACCGGCCTTTACAATAAGGAGCGTTTCAATGAAGCCGCCGGCACTGAGATCCTTGGCAACACCGATGAGCGCTACTACATCATCTGCACCGATGTGAAGAATTTCAAGATCGTCAACGATGTTTTCGGAACAGATACCGGCGACCGTGTTCTCAAGCGCCTCGCTGAGATCTTCGACGACTTCTGCAACGAGAACTACATATACGGTAGACTCACAGGCGACCGCTTCGCCCTTTGCGTGAAAAAGGACAGCTTCGATGAAAGCGCTCTGCTGGAGGCTATCTCTCAGATCACAAACTTCACCGGGAGCAATTCCTTTAAGATCTACGTTCACGTCGGAGTTTACGAGGTCAAGGACCCCTATCTGAAGGTGTCCGTTATGTGCGACCGTGCAAATCTGGCAATAAAAACGATCAAGGACAGCTATTCCAATATCATCGCATACTACGACAGCAAGCTCCGTGAGAGTTACCTGAACGAGCAGAAGGTCATCAGCCTTTTTGAGGACGCTCTTGCCAACAGGGAGTTCTGCTTCTATGTTCAGCCTCAGACTCAGGTAAACGGCAGAGTCGATGGCGGCGAGGCACTTGTGCGCTGGATCCACCCTTCTCAGGGCATGATCCCTCCCGGCAGCTTTGTACCTGTCTTTGAGCAGGCCGGGCTCATTAGCCGGCTTGACCGCTATATCTGGGAGCTTGCCTGCTCTCGGCTGAGAAAATGGGACCAGGAAGGCTTCCGCCAAAACTACCTTTCTGTCAATATCTCTCAGAAGGATTTCTACGTTCTGGACATCTACGATATTTTCACTACTCTGGTCAAAAAATACCAGATCAACCCCAAAAATCTCCACCTGGAGATCACCGAGACCGCTATCATGAACAACCCGCAGTCTCAGCTCCCCCTCATCGACAAGCTCAGGCAGTTCGGCTTTTTGGTGGAGATCGACGATTTCGGCAGCGGCTATTCCTCCCTCAACACGCTGAAGGACTTCAACGCCGATGTGCTGAAGATAGACATGGGATTTCTCGAAACAAAGGCTGAAAATGAGGCCAAGAGCAAGACTATCCTCAGAAGCATCATCTCTCTGGCCAAGGCTTTGGATATGGAGGTCATCACAGAGGGCGTGGAAACTCAGGAGCAGGTGCGCTTCCTGACAGACTTCGGCTGTGATATCTTCCAGGGATACTACTTCGCTAAGCCTATGCCTGTGGAAGATTTTGAGAAAAAATACCTTTCGCTCTGACACCCTACACCACCAACGATCGGAGGCGCTTATGGATAAACAGGACCACAACGTTCTCAATGAAATAGCCGGTAAATGCTTCGCAAGATACCTGGGCTATGTCTCCCTTGAGGAGTTCATGGTCAGAGCTACCAGCTTCACGGCGGCTCTTTCCGATGATACTATCCGAGATCTCAGACTGAGCGAGTCTGCTCAGCTGATCGCTAGCGAGGAACAGATCACCAGCTACACTGCTGCATTGGCTGTGCTTACCGGAGTTTGGCTCCCTGAGCCCCTTGACCCGGATATAGGGGAGGTCTTCTCCCGGGAAAAGCTGATCGCAATGTACCGCAGCGGAAGCAAGTTCCTGACTGCGGAATACGCTTGCGTGATCAAAGGCGAAAACCGCCGCAAACAGATAGCTTGTCAGCTCAGCGAGGAGGACGGCCAGATCTGCGGCACCTTCCTGATCTTCGACCTGACTGATGAGTATTCCCGGAAAATGACCGTCATGAAAATGGCAGAGTACGACGGCCTCACTCAGCTGCTGAACAAGCAGTCCTGTGAGAGCCACGTTGAGGAGTTTCTGTCATCTGCTCCCGAGCAGGAATGTATCCTCATGATCATGGACATCGACTTCTTCAAGCGATTTAATGACCAGTACGGCCACGACGTGGGCGACATCGTTTTGCAGGCTGCCGCTCGCACCTTGGAGAAATTCTTCGGCCGTGACAGCATCATCGGCCGCACGGGCGGTGACGAGTTTTTGGTGCTCCTAAAGCACAGGACTCCCGAGGAGGCCGAGGAGGAGATCGGTTAATTCTGCCGGGAAAGACACTTCGTTGAGCGAGGGAGCAAGGCCTACACCTTCACCTTCTCAGTGGGATATTCTGTCTCTCCCTCTCAGGGAACTACTCTGGCCGAGCTCTCCACAAAGGCCGACATGGCGCTGTATAACGTGAAAATGCACCATCGTAACAACTTTATACGCTACAGTCCGGAAATGCTCATGCAAAAGCGCACTCAGCTGGGATTCAACCTATCCGACATCGTTTCCGGTATCCCCGGAGCTATCCTGGTTTATAAGGCCGACGAAAAGGAGGAGATCCTCTTTGCCAATGAGCAGCTCTACGCACTTTTCGAGTGTGACTCCATGGACGAGCTGCTGGATTTCAGCGGTGACAGTTTCAAGTCCATCGTTCATCCGGACGACATCGAACGAGTTGAGGAAAGCATCACAAGGCAGATCAGCTCCAACGAATACGGCCTTGATTACGTCACCTACAGGATCATCACCAAGACCGGCAGGATCAAGGTGGTGGACGATATCGGCCACTTGGTGCATACTCCCAGCTACGGCGATATTTTCTATGTCTTCCTCTACGACCATGAGCAGAAAAATAAGATCCTGCGGAAGGCTGGTGTAGTGGAATGACTGTGTGCGGATATGAGCTTATCAGGAGCAAGCGCAAAACTATGGGCATTTCCGTCAAGCTGGACGGAAGCGTGATCGTCAGGGCTCCCCTGAGAGCTCCAAGCGCCGATATTGAGCGGTTTGTGGAGGCGAATAGAGACTGGATCTTCCGGCAGCAGGCTAAAATGGAAAAGGTCTCAGCTGAGGCCTCCCGGGAGAAAGCCTTCACTCAGGAGGAGATCCGGGAAATGGCTGAAAAGGCTCTTCAGATCATCCCGCCCAGAGTTGAACACTTCGCAAGGCTGATTGGAGTCACCTACGGTAAGATCACCATTCGCAATCAGAAGTCACGGTGGGGGAGCTGCTCCTCAAAGGGCAACTTGAATTTCAACTGCCTGCTGGTGCTGGCGCCGCCGGAAGTGCTTGACAGCGTGGTAGTCCATGAGCTGTGCCACCGAAAGGAAATGAACCACTCCCCTGCATTTTACGCCGAGGTGCTGCGAGTTCTCCCGGACTATCACAAGCACGACCAATGGCTGAAAAAGAACGGCCCTGTGCTGATAAAGCGCATGACCGGCTAAAAAAAGACCTCTGCCAGCTGACAGAGGTCTTTTCTTATTTCATTATGATCAGCACCAGAACAGCGAGATGAAGGGCGATGCCCAGGATATTCACAGCCCAGAAATACCAGTGCTTGGTCTTGTGGCGGAACAGCTTCATTCCGGCGATACCGCCCAAAGCTCCCCCGAAAAACCCAAACCCCAGCAGGGTGGACTCACGGATCCGCCATTTGTTCTTTTTGGCCTTAACCTTGTCTGCTTTGTACAGGATCAGAGTGATGAAACTCATGAGCAGTATGAAGCAGCCGTAGCCGATAAGCAGTTTTTCCTTCATTGTGGCTCCTTACTCGCTGACGCTGAAATCCGTATCCAGCGTGCAGAGGAACTTGTACTGAGGATAGTGCTCCTTCACCAGACCCAGTACCTTCTCGTAAACGGCCATTCTATCGCTTGCATCGAAATCCACGATCACGTCGAACTGCACTGTGTCGGTGTCCTTGTGGAGATAGAAGCCGTGTACCTGGATAACGTGCTCAACGCTCATTGCAAGGCGATAGATCTCCTCACGGAGCTTCCGCACCTCCTCGTCACGGGTGTTCACGGAGTAAACGCTGAGGGCGGTGAGGATTATGTTCTGCTCCTGGTACAGCTTCATGGCAGCTTTGCGCTGGATAGAGTCGATCTCCTCGACGGTGAGTGTGTCCGGTACCTCGATGTGTGCTGAGCAGTTCAGCCGGTCGGGACCGTAGTCGTGGAAGATCAGGTCGTAAACTCCCATTACCTGGGGGATCTCCATTATGGACTTCTTCACAGCGGCGGCTGTTTCGGCTCCTACTCGCTGACCAAGGAGGTGAGATATGGTCTCACGGAGCATCTCTATTCCCGATTTGATGATGAATATTGAGATCACAGCACCGAGCCACGCCTCAAGCTTTATGTGGAAGAGCAGGTATACTGCTGCGGCAACTAATGTGGATGCAGAGATCACTGAGTCCATCATGGCATCTGTGCCGGAGTTCACCAGTGAGTCGGAATTCACCTTCTGGCCAACGCCCTTGACGTACCTTCCCAGCAGGATCTTCACCAAAACTGCCGAGGCAACGATGATGAGGGCAGCAACGGAATAGTCCGGTGTATCGGGCTTTATGATCTTCTTTACCGACTCCACCAAGGAGGTTATACCGGCATAGAGAATGATCACCGAGATCAGCATAGCGCTGATATATTCAATCCTTCCGTGACCCCATGGGTGCTTCTTGTCAGGCTGCTTTCCAGCCAGCTTTGTGCCGATTATGGTGATCAGCGAGCTTCCAGCGTCACTGATGTTGTTTACTGCGTCCAGTACGATAGCGATGGAGTGGGAAAGAAGTCCGATGATGGCTTTGAATGCCGCCAGGAATACGTTTGCGGCGATACCAACCACGCTCGTGCGGATTATCACTTTGTCTCTGCTTAGATCTTTTTGTGCGTTGATCACGATCCTGATCACATCCTTTCCTTTTAATTGTACCACAGTTCCTCCTCCTTTGCAATAATTTAGTTATATCTCACTAACGGTAAAAATTTTCCCGGGAACGTTGCTTTATTCACAATTGTGTGCTATACTTATTTTATGATATGACATAGTTTGCGAAAGGAAGATATAGTTGAGTTCAAAATTTCTCCGTGGAATGACCCACGGTTTGCCCATAGGTCTGGGCTATCTGTCAGTTTCATTCGGCTTTGGCATACTTGCAGTGAGGAGCGGTCTAAGCTGGTTTCAGGCCGGCATGATCTCGCTGACCAACCTTACCTCAGCAGGACAGGCTGCCGGAGTTGACATCATCGCTGCGGCCGGAACGATCCTGGAAATGGTGCTGGTGCAGCTGACCATAAATCTGCGCTACTCCCTAATGGCGCTTTCCCTCTCTCAGAAGCTGGATCCGAAATTCACCACAGGCCACAGGCTTTTGGCCTCATACGGCATAACGGACGAGATCTTCGCAGTTTGCTCTGCGCAAAAGGAGCTGCTCTCACCTGCTTATATGTACGGAATGATACTTGTGGCCACTATCGGCTGGGTGACGGGAACTCTCCTGGGTGCGACTGCCGGAGCGATCGTTCCCGGAATGGTCTCAGCTGCTCTGGGGATACTTCTGTACGGAATGTTCATCGCTATCATCGTTCCTCCGGCCAAAAAAGACAAGAGCGTGCTGGCAGTAGTCATCGCAGCAGCCCTGTTCAGCCTGCTGTTCAAGTACGTTTTCACTGCTGTTTCAGGAGGATTTGCGATCATCATCTGCGCCGTTTGCGCATCTGCCCTGGGAGCGATTTTCTTCCCCGTTAAAGACGAGGAGGAACAGTCATGAGCATCGCAGTTTACATTGCGGTAATGGCAGGGGTCACCTACCTGATCCGAATGATCCCCTTCACTTTTTTCCGCAAAAAGATCAAAAACCGCTTCATTCGCAGCTTCCTCCACTACATACCCTACGCTGTTCTCAGCGCAATGACCTTCCCGGCGATCTTCTACAGCACGGACAACTTCATCTCAGCCGCCGTTGGAACTGTGGCTGCCCTTGTGCTGGCCTACCTGGGACTTCCACTCATCGCAGTTGCCGGAGCTGCTTCCCTTGGAGCTTTTATAACTCTGCTTATCACAAAATAAACTTGAGGTGTACATTATGAAAAATGCCATAGATAGATTTATAGGCGACTCTATCAGCGACAAGAGCACTGTCGGCGCTTCCTGCCTTGTTTTTAAGGACGGTCAGGAGGTCTATTCCGGGGTTTTCGGAAAGGCCGACCGTGAGAATGACATCCCTATGAGAAGAAACAGTATTTGCAGGCTTTTTTCCCTCTCAAAGCCTGTCACTGCCGCTGCCGCAATGATCCTTTTCGACCGTGGACTGCTCTCTCCTGAGACTCCCGTCAGCGATATTTTCCCGGAATACGGCTCTCTCACCTACCTCGACAGCAGCGGAAATATCGTGCCCTGCGGCAAGACCATGACCGTTTTCCACCTGCTGACAATGACCTCGGGAGTACCCTATCCAAACGAATACAATGCCTCTGTCAAGGCGGCAGGAGCCCTGTTCGACCGGATCTTCGACGGAAATGACGGTCTGGCGCCAAAGGTCTCCACCGAGGAATTCGCCAGATGTGCCGCTCGGATACCGCTGCTTTTCCCCTGCGGCCAGCACTGGGACTACGGTCTTTCTGCCGATATTCTGGGTGCAGTTATCGAAAGGGTCTCCGGCATGAGGTACGGGGAATTCCTCCGGAAGAATATCTTCGCTCCCCTGGGAATGGACGACACCGGATTTTTCGTTCCCAAGGAGAAACAGGATCGCTTCACCGCTCTGTACAAATGGGAGGACGGCAAGCTGGTCCGAGACAGCCAGAATTACCTGGCGCTCTCTGATTACCTGAGCCAGCCCTCCTTCGAGTCGGGAGGTGCCGGACTTGTCTCCACTATCGACGACTACTCCAAGTTCGCCCGTATGCTCACAGGCGGCGGAGAGCTGGACGGCGTCCGGATCATAAACCCCGAGAGCTTTGCCTACATGACATCTCCTCTCCTGGGGAAAACTCAACAGGCTGACCTCTGGGACAGGCTCGCCGGATATAATTATGGCTGTCTGGTGAGGGTCAAGACCGATGAGAGCATCGCTCAGGTAAAGACTGCTGAGGGGGAATTCGGCTGGGACGGCTGGACTGGGACCTATTTCAACTCCAACAAAAATTCCGGCATAACCGTACTCTACTTCACTCAGATCGCCGGCGCAGGGACTACATGGCAGGCCGAAGCCATAAGCAAGCTGGCATACGAGCAGCTCAGTTGACATAGAGCCTGCCTTCCGCATACAATGAACGGGAAGACCTCTTCCCAATTTATGCGAAAGGAAGTTTTTCTATGCCAAAGGTTTTTCTCAGCCCCTCAACTCAGGAATTCAACCAGTACGCCACCTCCGGCAACGAGGAGCTTTATATGAACTTGCTGGCCGACCGTGTAGAGCCCTATTTTCGGGCGTCGGGGATACAGTTCGTCCGCAACGACCCCAGCCGTGGCGCTCAGGGTGCGATCAATGACTCCAACGCCGGAAGCTACGATATGCACCTCGCTCTTCACTCAAATGCGGCGCCGGAGTCCCTTTCCGGAAGGCTCAGAGGGATCGACATCTACTTTGCTCCCAAGAGCAAAAACAGCGAAAAGCTGGCAAATATCATCGCAAACAACCTGATGAGCATCTACCCTCTCCCCGACAAGATCAGGGCTGTTCCAACTGACAGGCTGGGTGAAGTCCTCCGCACGAAGGCTGTGGCGGTGCTGTGCGAGCTGGGCTATCACGATAATTTTGCTGATGAGGCCTGGATCAAGAACAATTTAGGCCAGATTGCCCGAAATATCGCACGTTCTGTCTGCGACTACTTCGGGATCCCTCTGGTCATGCCGGGACCTGTCCGCTGGGGAACTGTTGTCACTGACGGCTCCGGGCTGAATATTCGCAGCTATCCTTCCACCGAAGGCCGGATCCTGGGCTCTATCCCAAACGGCGCAACAGTCACCATAAACGGCGAGACCGGCGGCTGGTATGTAGTCTCATACAACGGGATCACCGGGTATTCCAGCGGAAAATTCATCATGATCTGATCTCAGGGAAGATGCCTCCGGGCGTCTTCCTTTTTGCAGTCATTGACAAAAGACAGGGATCGTTGTATACTTTTATTAAGAGTTTTTGCGAGGTGAAGCTATGAGATACTGTTCAAAACCGGCTAAAAGAGCCGCAGCAGCTTTGGCTTTGTTGACCGGATATTGTCTTCTTAGCTCATGCGGAAAAGCTGTTATCTCCGGCAATGAAAACAGCTATTCCGTCGAGTATAACGGTGTTACCTACGATAGCACTGTTTTCTATAACGCAGACAGCGACCGCAAACGTATAGGAATGGCAGAAAACGGCGCTTATGTTTACTCTGTTGGAGGCTTCGATCCGCCAAAATATCTGCTGGTAGTGGGCAGTGACAACAGCGGCTGCTTCATTGCCCAGGGCGAGACTGTACCAACCTCCGGAACAGTGTCAAAGGCTCTCATCGACCCTGGCGTAAGGAGCGACAACAGCAAGTGGCTCTCCAAAAAGGAAGATCTGGATATGCTGGAGGAGATCAGCAGCCTCACCGGCGAGCTGGAGACCTTCACCATCGACAACTACTTCACTGACGGGAATTCCTTCTACTATGTCTACGATGAAAGCGGAGTTTCCTGCGAGGAGAACTGGGGCGGCTATGTGGCCTACGCTCAGGGGAATTGGATCTATATCCCGCCGGACTCAAACTGCACCTATGACTGGGGCGAGGCCAACTCAGTTACAGTTACTGCCATTGCCATAAAAGACAAAGACCTGATCCAGAGAATGTGCAGCAGTGACCTTACAAAATACATCGAATACTGAAAGGAGCGATCAAATGTCCGCACCATTAGCAGATAAAATTCGACCCACCACACTTGACGACGTGGTGGGTCAGGAACACATCCTTGCTCCCGGAAGGCCTCTGCGCCGCATCATCGAGAGCGGAAGCGTTCCCAATATGATCTTCTACGGACCCTCCGGCGTGGGCAAGACCACTGTTGCGAGGATCATCGCCGAGAACTGCGGAATGAGCCTGTACAAGCTCAACGGAACAAACTCCTCCATTTCCGACATCAAGGACGTTGTTGCACAAATCGGCAGCTTCGGCAGCGAAAACGGGATCCTGCTCTACCTGGACGAGATCCAGTATCTGAACAAAAAACAGCAGCAGAGCCTGCTGGAATACATAGAGAGCGGCGAGATCACGCTCATCGCCTCCACTACGGAAAATCCCTATTTTGCGGTATATAATGCGGTCATCAGCCGGAGCACAGTCTTTGAGTTCAAGCCGGTCTCCGCTCAGCAGCTGCGCCCTGCGATCACGAGAGCCTTCCGGCTTTTAGGCGAGCAGGAGGGCTGCGAAATCATTGCAGGAGATCAGATCGTTGAGACGATTGCTTTCAGCTGCGGAGGCGATGTCCGCAAGGCAATGAACACCGCCGAGCTTGCTGTTATGTGCGGCGAGCGCTCTGAGGGGAAGATCACTGTCACTGAGGAGTCCCTGAAGATCCTTGCTCAGCGCAGCAATATGCGCTACGACCGGGACGGTGACCAGCACTACGACATCCTCTCAGCTTATCACAAGTCCGTACGTGGCTCAGATGAGAATGCGGCGCTGCATTATGCGGCTCGGCTCATCGAGGCCGGTGACATTATTTCCCTGTGCAGAAGAATGCTGTGTATCGCTTCTGAGGACGTGGGACTCGCCTATCCCCAGGCAATCGTTGTGACAAAGGCCTGCGTTGACTCCGCCTTGCAGCTTGGGCTCCCCGAGGCAAAGCTCCCGATCGCTGAGGCCACGATACTGCTGGCAACTGCGCCTAAATCCAACAGCGCCTGCATGGCCATAGACGCTGCACTTGCCGATGTTCAGAGCTGCGATGCGCTGGATTTCCCCAGGCACTTGCAGAACAAGCACTTCGACGGAAGCGGCGCAAAGATCGTGGGCCAGCATTATCTCTACCCCCACGATTTCAAAAATCACTACGTCCGCCAGCAGTACCTTCCCGATGCGCTCAAGGACAGGGTCTACTACGAATTCGGCGATAACAAGCAGGAAAAGGCTGCTCTGCTATACCGGAAAAAGATACTTGAGGATGCAGAATAACAAAAGCCCCGGAGACATCTCCGGGGCTGCTTACTATTCGATTTTACTGACGGGAACCGTCAAAGTTGTGCTGAATTCAGCGGGTTTTCAGTTTCTCATTGGACTCACCTATTGATCTAGATTTTACTTATCCATGTGCGGTATAAGATTTCAGGTAAGACGTCAGTTTCTCATTGGACTCAACCTTTACATAAAGATTTTTTGACAATATATCTAAAGACTCATCGTCGAAGTTTCAGATAATCCTGTATCCAAAGTGAGCTTAGACATGAAGCCGTCAATTTATCAGCCAAACGGTCGCATCATGAAAGGATTACATTGTACTTTCAAAACTGTGGAACAAGCTCGAAGCCTATATTCCCTCTTTTAGGGATCCGATCACTCTGCAAGCCCGCCGGCTCCACGCTGTGAATTTTTGTTTCCTTCCATTGGACTCACACTCCCTTCCGCATTGAAATCGTTTTACATTGAGGCCGCAGCCTCAGTCCAAGTAAACCATGCTTGGAATAACTTTTGCTATTCCTTTTCCTTGATTATATATTACCACAACCTTTGTCAAAAGTCAATAGTAATTGTACAAAATTCTGTGTTTTTCTGTTAATTTCAGCGACAAGCACAACGAGCGGTTTCTTCTCTTGGCAGATCTGCACAAAGGGGACTCAAGCCTTATATTCCCTCTTGCAATCTTCCGCCGGATAGTGTATAATATTTATGTAAGAGCGCCGGCGTGAGAAAAACTGGCCTGCGCCGGAACGGAGATAACTATGTCTGAAATGAACGAATACACCCCCGAGCTCTTTGAGCTTATCGACGACGAGGGAAACAAGAAGGCCTTCGAGCTCATCGACACCGCTGAGATCGGCGGCGAGCAGTATTTCGCTATGATCCCCGCTATCGAGGACGAGAACTTCCTTGAGGCCGACTGTGACCTGGTGATCCTCAAGTCCATTTTCGAGGACGGTGAGGAGATCCTTGCTACGATCGACGACCCAGAGGAATTCACAAACGTGTCTGAGTATTTTTTACAGAGAATGGAAGAGGCTCTCAGCGAGGAGGACGAGGACTGACAGGAAATTTTACAGTTTTTTTCAAAAACTTACAAAAAACTATTGATTTTCTTGAAGCATTGTGATATAATATACCCAGAGAACAAAATATTCTGCCTTGTTCGTGTAATTATAGTTTTTATAATCCAACACATTTTCTTAGGGAATTCAGCTCCGGCTGTGGACTGTAGACCTCCCGCTTTGCGGAAGAAGGGAACGAGAAGCATTCGGGCGTTTACCCACCTGCTTCGTGCGGGTTTTATTCGCTATAAGACGGCAAGGCGGAGTATTTTTGTGTATTGAGCTCCTGTTCGCAGGAGCTTTTTTCATGCAAAGAGCCCCGGAGCAGTTTCTACCGCTTCGGGGCTTTTTCGCTGTTTCAGGGCGCTGCTTCGACCACAGTCCCCTTCTCTAGACTCGCCTGACTGTCTATATACCGCTGATTGCTGCTTCCACGGAACTTTATCTCCCAGTCACGCTGAGCCTGGATAAAGGGGCCGTCGATCAGTATATCAGTCACCGCCAGCAGTTCTCCCCAGCCGTTTTTGTCCCGGCCGGCGTAAAGCTGCTCGAAGGTATAGCCTGTGTAGGTCACGATGTTCAGTCCAAGGTCACGGATCTGTTTGCCAAGAGCAGCAAGAGTTTCCGCCTGGCAGAATGGCTCTCCTCCGCTGAAGGTCACTCCGTCAAGGAGAGGATTTCCCTTGATCTTGGCAAGGAGAGTGTCGGTGTCAACAAGCTCTCCGCCCTCAAAATCGTGGGTTTGTGGGTTGTGGCAGCCCTCGCAGTGATGAGGGCAGCCCTGGGTAAATATAGTAAATCTTATGCCTGGACCGTCCACGATAGAGTCATTGACGGTGCCGGCGATGCGCAGTTCCATTTTATCACCTTACACGCTGTGCTTTACTCGGTCGTGCTCCTCGGCCTTCTTGCCGTTGTTGAATCGGTCAAGAGTTCCCACAAGGTAGCCTGTGATCCTGCGGATCCTATCGAAGGCCACGTTGCCGTCGTGCTCCTTACGGCCGCAGCAGGGGCAGGTCTCGCCGATGATGCCAGTGTAGCCGCAGCAGGGGTCACGGTCAACAGGGTGGTTGATAGCGCCGTAGCCAATACCGGACTCCTTCATGCAGCGAACGATCTTCTCAAAGGCAGCAAGGTTCTCCAGCGGGTCACCGTCAAGCTCGATGTAGCTGATGTGGCCTGCGTTGGTGAGCTCGTGATAGGGAGCCTCGATCTTGATCTTATCAAAGGCGCTGATCGGGTAGTAGACCGGTACATGGAAGGAATTTGTATAGTAATCACGGTCGGTAACTCCCTCGATGACGCCGTACTTCTTAGCGTCCATGCGGACAAATCTTCCGGAAAGTCCCTCAGCAGGAGTTGCCAGCAGGGAGAAGTTCAGGTTTGTCCGATCAGCCTCCTCGTCAAGGCGCTTTCTCATGGCAGTAACGATCTCGATACCCAGCTCACGAGCCTCCTCGCTCTCGCCGTGGTGAGCTCCGATAAGAGCCTTGAGACATTCTGCCAGGCCGATAAATCCAACAGAAAGAGTACCGTGCTTGAGCACTTCCTCAACAGTATCATCGGGAGCCAGCTTGTCGGAGTCGATCCATATCCCCTGACCCATGAGGAAGGGGAAGTTTCTGACTCTCTTCTGGCACTGGATCTTAAATCTGTGCTTGAGCTGCTCGATCGCAAGGTCCATCATCTCGTCCAGCAGGTCGAAGAACAGACCAACGTTGTGGTCGGCCTTGATAGCCAGTCTGGGCAGGTTGATAGAGGTGAAGCTGAGGTTTCCACGGCCGGTGACGATCTCACGGGAGGGATCATGCTTATTGCCGATAACTCGGGTACGGCAGCCCATGTATGCGATCTCGGTATCGGGGTCGCCCTCCTTGTAATACTGGAGGTTGTAGGGTGCGTCGATAAAGGAGAAGTTGGGGAAGAGCCTCTTTGCGGAAACTCTGCACGCCAGCTTGAACAGGTCGTAGTTAGGATCGGTGGGGTTATAGTTGATACCGTCCTTGATCTTGAAGATATGGATCGGGAAGATCGGGGTCTCGCCGTTTCCAAGGCCGGCCTCCTGAGCAAGAAGAACGTTCTTGATGACCATTCTGCCCTCGGGAGATGTATCAGTACCGTAGTTTATTGAGCTGAAGGGTGTCTGAGCACCTGCACGGCTGTTCATTGTGTTCAGGTTGTGGATAAGAGCCTCCATAGCCTGATATGTAGCACGGTCAGTCTCCTTCTCGGCGTTTTTCTTAGCGAAGGCCTGGAGCTTGTCAGCAGTCTCGCTGTCAACGTACTTGGTCAGGAGCTCCTTCTCCTTAGCCTCATAGCCGTTATCGCCTGAAAGAACAGGTCTCAGGCCGTCGTTTTCCAGGATAGAGCTGCGGATCTCCTTAGCGATGTCTCCGCCGTTGTCAAGTCCGCCCAGAAGCTGGAGGCCTCTGCCGATATTCTGCATATAACGGGAAGCGTAGGTCTTCTTAACGCCATCGGCCATAGCGTAATCGAAGGTCGGGATGCTCTGGCCGCCGTGCTGGTCGTTCTGATTGGACTGGATAGCGATACAAGCAAGTGCTGAGTAGCTGGAGATGTCGTTTGGCTCACGGAGATAACCATGTCCGGTAGAAAATCCGTTAGTAAACAGCTTCTTCAGGTCTATCTGGCAGCAGGTAGTTGTCAGCGTATAGAAGTCCAGATCGTGGATATGTATGTCACCGTTCCTGTGAGCCTTGGCGTGTCTGGGCTCAAGGACGTACATCTCGTAGTATTCTTTAGCGGAAACTGAGCCGTATTTCAGCATAGTTCCCATGGCAGTATCGCCGTCGATATTTGCGTTTTCACGCTTTATGTCGCTATCCTTGGCAGGGCTGAAGGTGAGCTCATTGAGCACGCACATCAGGTTAGTCTTCATCTCTCGTGAGCGTGTGCGCTCGTAACGATAGAGAATGTAAGCCTTAGCTGTTTTGGCGTGGCCCTTTTCGATAAGGGTCTTCTCAACGAGATCCTGGATCTCCTCAACAGTAGGGGTCTGGCCGGGGTGAGTAGCCTCATAGGTCTTGCAGACCTCAACTGCTGTGTCCATTGCGACGCTGAAATCGGTGCCGCCGCAGGACTGAGCTGCCTTGAAGATAGCATTTGCAATTTTCTCGATATTAAAAGGGACCTTTCTACTGTCTCTTTTTATGATATGAATTAACAAATACATTACCTCCGAATCACAATATATTGTATCTCCAATCTTCTCTGTCTTATATAAGTATAATGCAAAAATCAACGATCGTCAATTGTAGGCTTTCACAATAAACGAGGAGAAGTTCGTTCCGCTGATCGTAGGATCTGCACATCAAAATCCGGAAATAGCGGTATTTCGGGAAATTCTCAAGGTATACAGAAAGTTGAAATAAAAGGCAAAACGCACCACAATATATTGTGGTGCGTATAATTTACGATGTATGGGTCAGGATATAGCCGCAGACCTGATCATAGGCGGCCTGGGAAAGGCTCAGGGTGTCGTAGTCCCAATACTCCTCGGCAAGAGTGCCGTTCTCGCCCTTGAGGGCAGTGTTGGTGTCGATGCAGTAAACCCCCGCCTTGTTGCACATATCCAGCAGCTTGGCGTTGTAGTCGTTCACCATATCGTTAGTGACCGTGTCGGAGTCATAGATCACCGGCGGAAGCTGCATAACGTAGATCTTCAGCTCCGGCAGGGATGCGTGGATATTGTTCACAAGGGTCGCATAGCTGGCCACAAGCTCATCTACAGAGCCCTGACCCAGGTCATTTCCCAGCATGATATAGAGCTCTGAGGGCTTTTTCAGCTTCACCACCTCATAGGGAGTGACTGTTCCGTAGCTGCTCTCCACTCTGGTAGAGTTGCAGTTCAAAGCGCCCAGCTGGTCGTTGCCCAGCACATTAGCCTCAGGGATCTTGCCAAGGCTTCCCATTCTAAGGAGGGTCTTGTCAGTGATCAGGCAGCAGCTCTCGAAATAGCTTGCGTCCACAGCAGCCGACTGAGGAACAGGATTTGTTATGCCGGCCCCCTCAGAGGTCTCCTGTGGAGCCTCCTGAGCCGCAGTGGTCGCCTGCTCATCGGCAGTGCTGACCTGGGAGTCCTGAGAGATGCTCGCCTCGAACTCGTCCTTGAAGAAATTCGGATTAAGGTTAGCAGCCACCATATACAGTACAAAGCAGGCTGCAAAGGACAACACAAAGATTATGAACAGCACCCAAAAATTGAAGCGAAGCATGGGCTTGCCACGTTTTTTGGAGCCTTTTCGCTGAATAGTTCTCTTATTTCCCATATTATCTCCACGTCCGCAAAGGGACTGCCGGGCTTACGGCAGCCGGCTTGCCGTCATTCAAAAATATAGCTATCCTTAATATTATAACCCGATCCGCAGGATTTTGCAAGGGCTTTACGAGATTTTTACATTTTTTACCGATAAGGGCAGTAAAATCTTCCGCTGGCTGTTGCTTTATTTCAGGATATGTGGTATACTTATTATATATTTGTATGGAGGTGATCACCATGAAGGACGGATTTATAAAAATAGCTTGTGCTACTCCCGATGTTAAGGTGGCTGACTGCGAGTTCAATGCTGACAGGATGATCGAGCTGGCAAAAGAGGCAAACAGCAGAGGCGTGAAGATAGTTTGCTTCCCGGAGCTCTCTGTGACCGGCTACACCTGCGGAGATTTGTTCCTCCAGACCGCTCTGCTCAGGGCGTCAAACAAAGCTCTTATCAGGATAGCCGAGGAGACCAAGGAGCTGGATATGCTCCTCATCGTCGGAGCTCCTGTCACATATTGCGGAAAGCTGTATAACTGCGGAGTCGTCATTGAAAAGGGCGCCCTGCTGGGAGCTGTCCCCAAGGAGAATATCCCAAATTACAGCGAATTCTATGAAGCAAGATATTTCGCAGCGGGCCCTGTAGAGAATTGCCCGGTGCGCCTGGAGGATGAAACCAGCACTTTCATCGGCAATGATATGCTGTTCGTTTGCGCCGAAATGCCGGAGTTTCGCTTTGGTATCGAGATCTGCGAGGATCTGTGGGTGGGAGATACTCCCTCTGTGAAGCTGGCTCAGAGCGGCGCTTCGCTGATATTCAACCTCTCATGCAGTGACGAGGTCATCGGCAAGGCCGACTACAGGCGGACTATCATCAAGGCGAAGTCCGGCTCTCTGGCCTGCGGCTATGCTTACTGCGATGCAGGTATCGGCGAATCTACACAGGATATGGTCTTTTCCGGACACAACATCATTGCTGAGAACGGCTCTATTCTGGCACAGTCTGAGAAGTTCTCCAAGGGTCTGACAGTTGCTGACGTGGACATTCAGCGTCTCGCTCATGAGCGCAGGAGAATGAATACCTTCCGCTGCGAGGACAAGCTCCATGAGTGCTATTTCTCCATGGATCTGACGGAGAATGAGCTGGACAGGCACTTCTCCCCCACTCCATTCGTCCCCGAGGACAAGCAGGCTCTGGACAGCCGCTGTGAGGAGATCCTCACCATGCAGGCTGTGGGTCTGGCAAGCAGGCTAAAACACATCGGCTGCAAAACCGCTGTACTTGGCCTTTCCGGAGGTCTGGACTCGACCCTCGCTCTTATCGTGACGGCTCACGCATTCGATATGCTGGGTCTTGACAGGAACGGCATCCAGACTATAACTATGCCCTGCTTCGGCACCACAGACCGCACCTACACCAACGCCTGCAAGCTGGCAAAGGCTTACGGCTCCACTTTGACAGAGATAAACATCAGAAAGAGCGTCACTCAGCACTTCGAGGACATCGGTCAGGACCCGGAGCTCCACGATGTCACCTACGAGAATTCCCAGGCCAGAGAGCGCACTCAGATCCTTATGGACAAGGCCAATCAGCTTGGTGGTATCGTTGTGGGTACAGGCGACCTATCCGAACTGGCGCTGGGCTGGGCTACATACAACGGCGATCATATGTCGATGTATGCGGTGAACGCTTCTATCCCGAAGACCCTCGTCCGCTGGCTGGTGAGCTATGAGGCTCAGGTCTCTCAAGGGGAGCTCAGAGGCGTTCTGCTGGACGTGCTGGATACTCCCGTGAGCCCGGAGCTCCTCCCTCCCGAAAAGGACGGAACTATCGCCCAAAAGACCGAGGATCTGGTGGGCCCTTACGAGCTCCACGACTTCTTCCTGTACTACATGGTGAGACTGGGCTTCTCACCAGCAAAGATCTTCCGGCTGGCCTGCCGTGCCTTTGAGGGCAAATTCGACAAGCTCACTGTCATGAAGTGGCTGAAAAAATTCTGCTGGAGGTTTTTCTCCCAGCAGTTCAAGCGCTCATGCCTGCCGGACGGCCCCAAGGTGGGTACTGTCACCCTCTCCCCAAGAGGTGACTGGAGAATGCCCAGCGATGCTTCCAGCAGGGTGTGGATCTCTCAGCTGGAAGAGATCGAGAAGTCTCTCTGAGGAGGTGGCCTATGATCTGCGGAATGTGCGGAAAACGCATGAAGGTGGGCAGATTTAAGGTAGAGACCCACAGCACGGGCTATGCCTACTCCACCGTGTCCTGGTACGAGGGAAATGAGCTGGTATTTGAGTCGCCTCAGACTGAGACCACCGGCTTCTTCTGCGAGGACTGCGGTATCGCTATGGGGGCTTTCTTCCGGGGAAGACAGGTGGGCTTCACATCTGAGTACGCCCAGGATCTGGACGATGACATCGACACCCTCCCCAAAAAATACTGCCCCGAGTGCGGCGAGGAGATCGACATCGACTACCCAAGATGCCCGGATTGCGGACATATTTTCTAAAGCAAATTCTCCGCTTATCTTTGCGGAAAATTATATCAATGGAGGTTAAACAAATGACTTACAAGGAAAGTTTCATCAAGTTCATGGTAGACTGCGGAGTGCTGACTTTTGGCGAATTTACGCTGAAAAGCGGCAGAAAGGCTCCCTACTTCATCAACTGCGGAAATTACAAGACAGGCGCACAGCTGGCTAAGCTGGGCGAATACTACGCTGAGTGCATCCACGCCAATAATATCCCCGTGGAGACACTCTTCGGCCCCGCCTACAAGGGCATACCTCTGGCAGTTTCTGCCGTTATCGCTCTGAGCAACAAGTTCGGCATCGACGTTTCCTACTGCTTCGACCGCAAGGAGGCCAAGGATCACGGCGAGGGCGGAATGTTCGTGGGCAAGACCCTTACCGACGGCGAGAAGGTCGTTATCATCGACGACGTTATGACCTCGGGAAAGGCTCTGCGTGAGTCTATGCCCAAGCTGACAGGCGCCGCAAATGTGGACGTTACCGGCATGGTGATCACAGTTGACCGCATGGAGAAGGGCACCGGCGAGCTGTCTGCTGTTCAGGAGGTAAAGCGTGACTTCGGCGTGACAGTTTACCCGATCGTTACCATGGAGGACATCATCGAAGCTATCCGCAATGACATCGTTCCCGGCAAGGAGTATCTGGACAAGATGCTGGAGTACCGTGCAACATACGGTATCTGAGTTTTCCCATAAAAAAAGCCATAGCGCCTCGAAATGAAGTGCTATGGCTATTTTTGTCGGAACTAATTGATCACTTTACAACGATCTTCTTGAAGGCCTTCTTGCCCTTGCGGACAACTACCTCACCGTCGGTGAGCTTGATCTGAGCCTTGGGGTCGGTGATCTTCTCGTCGTTTACGGTGATACCGCCCTGCTGCACAAGTCTGCGCGCCTCGGAGATAGAGGGTGCAAGGCCGGCCTTTACCAGGACTGTGAGAAGTCCCAGGCTGCCGTCTGTCAGCTCAGATGCAGGGATCTCAGCCTCAGGCATATTCTCGGTGGAGCCGCCGCCAAAGATAGCCTTGGCTGCTGCTCTTGCCTTTTCAGCCTCCTCCTCGCCGTGTACCAGCTTGGTCAGCTCGTATGCAAGGAGCTCCTTTGCAGCGTTGAACTGAGCGCCCTCAGTCATGTTCTTCTCCATTTCCTCAATCTGCTCAACAGGCACGAAGGTCAGCATTTTCAGGCACTTGATAACGTCGGCATCGTCAACGTTCCTCCAGTACTGGAAGAACTCGTAGGGGCTTGTTTTCTCAGCGTCCAGCCAAACTGCGCCCTTCTCGGTCTTGCCCATCTTCTTGCCCTCAGAATTCAGCAGCAGAGTGATGGTCATTGCGTAAGCGTCCTTGCCCAGCTTTCTGCGGATGAGCTCAGTGCCGCCCAGCATATTTGCCCACTGATCGTCGCCGCCAAACTGCATATTACAGCCGTATTTCTGGAACAGCTCAAGGAAGTCGTAGCTCTGCATGATCATGTAGTTGAACTCAAGGAAGGTCAGGCCTCTCTCCATTCTCTGCTTGTAGCACTCGTGGGAGAGCATACGATTTACGCTGAAATGAGCGCCAACGTCACGGAGGAGCTCGATGTAGTTCAGCTTCATGAGCCAGTCAGCGTTGTTCACGATGATAGCCTTGTCCTCAGCGAAGTCGATGAAGCGGCTCATCTGCTTCTTGAAGCAGTCAACGTTGTGCTGGATAGTCTCGGGGGTCATCATCTTTCTCATGTCGGTCTTTCCGGAAGGATCGCCGATCATGGCAGTTCCGCCGCCGATGAGGACGATGGGCTTATTGCCGGCCTCCTGGAGCCTCTTCATAAGGCACAGAGCCATGAAGTGGCCAACGTGAAGGCTGTCGGCGGTGGGGTCGAAGCCGATGTAGAAGGTGGCCTTCCCGGCGTTGATCAGCTCCTCGATCTCCTTCTCGTCAGTGAGCTGAGCCAGCAGGCCACGGCGTTTGAGTTCTTCAAAAATAGTCATAATGGTTACTCCTTTTTATCGTTATCGAATTTTTTCTTTGCTTTTAGTGCGATGGCAAGCTCTGCACAGCCGCAGACAAGCTGTATGGCTGCCAGGTAATATTTCCCGATAAACAGCCAGATCACGCCGAGTATCAGGAATACTGCCGCCATTATGAAGAATGGGATCGCATTTTTCACAGGCTCTCCCCTCCTTTTTCATAAGCAATGAGAGCGTCGGGCGTTCTCATGTTTATCACGACCTTTCATTAGTCAATATCAGACGAAAGTCTGGTCATCTCTGTCCTGAGAAATGGGGGAATTCCCCGAAATATTGGCAGTTCGCCGCTCAAGCTCCTCCAGCGCCATTTCCACCTGGTGCTCTGTCAGCTGCACCTGAACGGTCTTCCCCAATGAGGAGAGCTCCAGGAAATGCTGGTACTCCTCCCCGGCGTAGGTGCCGTCCTGATACTTTTTCAGCCGAACGATATGCCGTCTTGCTCCGGACAGCTCACTGAGCTTTATGGCTCCGGCAGTCTCCTTATTAAAGAAGATGATCAGCTCGCTGCCGATGTTCACTCCGTTTTTCTGGAAGGTCAGGAGCCTGCCCCTCATGTAGGACTTCTCCAGCTCATCATGGGGGAGCTTTGTGGCTCTCAGCCATTTCCGCACAGGATAGCCGCAGATGTCCTTTATGCCGAAATACAGGCAAAAAGCTCCAAGAGCGGTCCCTCCCACAGCCACAAGCGGCGACTGAGGACTGAACAGCAGAGCAGCTCCGCAGACTGTGAAAAAAGCTCCCATAAGGATCATAGCACGGTCAGTGCCGCTGTTGTAATGCCGGCACATATCGGCCTTCATTGACTTGCGCTCAGGGCTCTCCCAGCCCTTTTCCTGGGCATGATCAAGATAGCCCTTCCGCCATTCCACCGAGGAGAAACGGCTCCCGTCCTCAAGCTCAGGGCGTTCCTTGGCAGCCTTGCTGTCGGCCTTTTGCTCCCGGGACTGACTGTAGATGATGAAAACTACGGCGACTGCCACGATAACGGCAGCTATGGCAATGTGAACGACGTCCCTGTAGACAAACCATACATAAGCCAGCCCCAGAGCTCCTCCCACAAGCGCCGCAGGAAGGCTCATTCTCGGATCAGGCGTGCGTCTCATCTTCATGCTATCCCTCCAAACAAAAATCCCCGGAAAGCACAGCAAAGCGCCTTCCGGGGACGAATTTCTCGTGGTACCACCCCGATTTATCCGGCTGACCGGACCTCAAAAGCTGTAACGGGCAGACCCGCTCCCCCCTACTGTAGTTCAAGGGGAAAACTCCCGGATGTAACTCACCATGCGCCCTCACCCCCTCACACCTGCCGGGAGCTCTCTGGATCAGGACTTGCACGGATCTGATCCGTTCCTCGTTTTCTCTATCATAGCACAAAGAAAGGCAGCTGTCAAGTGGGTTTTTGATTAAAATAACAAAATATTTATCCGGGTATTGACAAACCCTTTCCACTGGTGTATAATATTATATGTTGGTGCTGATGTGGCACAGTCGGTAGCGCAACGCCTTGGTAAGGCGTAGGTCGTCGGTTCAAGTCCGATCATCAGCTCCAGTAAAAAAGTCTCTTTTTTGTCTAAATATAGGCAAATAGAGACTTTTTTCTTTTATTGTTAGAAATATCGAGTTTTCATATAGTTTGTATTAAAATGAAAGACTTTAGGTGTCAATATGGGTGTCAAACAAAAGACTCCCCTCCAAAACCGGAGGGGAGTCATCTTGTCAGCTCAGGAAATATGTTGCTGAAGCGCAGTGCAGAGACAGTTACTGAGACCGCTGACCTGTCAAGTATATCACACTGCTGCCCGTCTGTCAATGCGTGATTTTTGTCGAGTCATGCGAGGAGCACGTCCCAGTCACCGCCGCCGAGGTAGCCCTCGCCGAGACGATGAGCTCGCTGCCAAGCTGCTATAGCAGCCATTGTTACGGGGCCTGCTATGCCGTCGATACTGCCGCAGCGGTAGCCGAGGCTCGTGAGCCGCTGCTGTACCCAGCGCACCAGCTCGCCCCGGTCGCCCTGCTCGATAGTATAGGACTTGACTGCTGCGAGGGTCTTGGGGCCGATGATATTATCCACAGCCAGCTTGTGCCCCTTGGCGTTGAGCACGGTCTGTAGCTCAGAGATGTGGCCGCTGCGCTTGATGCCATAGTAGCGGTAGTAGTCCGTCGTCACGCTGCCTGATGTACCGCCGGGGACGGTCTCGTCTCCCCACCAGCGGCGAGGACCGATGTCCAAGTGGATCGCCTGGCTGTCTATTTTGCCTATGCCGTTAAATCCCAAGTCCTGAGCTTTGCAGGCGATGATCTCCGGGCGGATCACAGCTCCGTCCTGGTCGTAGAAAATGTAGTCTCCGGCCAAACCACGAGTGTGCATACCGTACCCGGTGCCGCCGACGTGCTTGTCCCAGTATGCGCACCTGTAGCCACTAGGAACGATAGCCTTTACAGCACCGATCGCAGCCATGAGCAGCTGGACTTTTTCCGGGAGAGCCGTGTCAAGGATCGTGTCGTGGCACTGTCCGCAGTGGCAGCGGTACTCACTCACCAAGAAATTCGCTGTCAGGCGGTCTTTTGCGGTGCAGGCAAACGTTTTGATACTCATTTTTTATCCTCCTCTTCAACAACTTTCAGGAATTTCAGCAGTTTCTTAGCCCACTTGGCACCGGGGTTGATCTCCACATAGTTTTCCAATATAGAAACGATCTCCATGAGAGTAATATAGCCGCATACTGCCAGTGCTGCCAGCACACCGACGACAGTGGTGAGCGTCTCCAGCTCATCATTGGCATAGTAATGGCCTAGCTTGTGTATGCCTATCTCCAGCCCACAGGCAGACACCATTATTATCAGCTCACAGAGCTTGTTAACTCCGCCCTGGCGCATTTTCTGGCTATTGATATTCCGCTGGACATAGCCCTTTAAGAAGCCGAAAACAAAATCGACTAAGGCCAGCCCCAGCACAATAGTGATCATAATAATATACTGCATAGCCGTCTCCTCCTATGATTGCGGCGTGGCGGTCACAAGATGCCACGGTCTCCAAGTTGCGCCGGTGTCCGCCGAAAACCTGTAACGTAATTCACAACTCGTGGACGATACATTTGAAAACAAGACTTGAACGATATACGAGGTGAATGCGAACGTCAGAATAATTCCATACGCACCCGAAACGGGATTGCCTATTGCTGAGGCCGTGTATCTGTAGTATATAGTTTCGTGGATGTCGTCAAAGCCGAATCCAGAGTCAGAGTTCATTGTTGCCGTTCCTCTCCTCAGCATCATAGGAAACGCTGCATTGATCAGCGCTAAGGCCGATTTCTCCGCAGTCGTGAAACTCTCCTGCGAGAGCCCCATGCCCTCCGCCTTGTCCACTTTCGACGTGAGGAGCTCGTCCAGCTCCTCCTTCGAGTAGAGCTCGCCCAGCTTAGTGAGGAGCTCGTCCAGCTCTGCTGCCGTGTGGGTTTGGAGCCTGTATTTTTCGTCCATTGTCATTCTCCTTTCACGAAAATTCTTACCGCCTCGCAGTCCAAGATCTCCACGCCGTTGCAGTCCACAAGCTGGCCGTACTGACCGCCTCCGCCGTAGAAATTGACCTCGCAGCCCGGCGGGAACGAGGTCTCGCTGTAGGTGCAATCGGGAGCGATAGTCACGCTGCGCAGAGCCGTGTTCGCAAAAGCCTTCTCGCCGATAGTTTTCACGCTCTCTGGGATCCGCACACGGGTGAGATGAATGGCGTTGCAAAATGCTCCGGGGCCTTTGCGGACGAGCCCGGGCATCAGCTCATGATATGGGTAGCCGCCGTTGATCTGAGGGTCTATTCTCCAGAGTGCCTTCGGGTAGGGTTTCTCCATAGGGCTTGCAGGAAGCTCCGGGAAGAGACTGTATTTCGGATAACCGTCCTCGCTCATATACCAGGCGTTCGGGGCTATTAACTCGATTTTTGCCGATGCTATATCCGCCGGCGAAATATTCGTATTGTCTGAATTCTTAATGACTGCCCTGACGTAACGAATGCCACTGTACTGCGACAAATCAAAAGTGTATGGGCTGTCATACCAGTACAAGTCGCAGATAGGCGTGTTGGTGCTGCTATCAGCATAACCAAGAAAATCCACTTGTAAGGTCTTGCCGGTGTTGGATATGGCTGTAATTGTTGCGCTTGTAGGCAAATCTATTGCAATACGGCCTCCGGTGCGCACTCTTGTGTTGGAGTCGCTGTCTCCTCTGCTAGATATATTACCTTGCTCGATGAGAGGAGTTAGGTCAAATGTTAATTTATAAGCCATTATATCTCAACTCCAATCGGGAAATTGATACTATCGAGATAATTGGCGTCTTTAAGTTGAGCGTCAGTAACTGACGTTCCTGTTGTGACATTATTACATTTATCAGCATTGATTATAGCAACATTAGTGCCTCCTCCAGCAATAACCTCGGCATATGCGTTTAATATATTTTTTGAGGAATTGCCGTTAAAATGGCATTCTTTTATTTCCCCAAAAATATAACAATTTTCAGCACGAAAAGAATTTGAGGAAGTTCCAAGAAATACCTTTCCATTAAGATTGAATATACAATCTCTAAAACTGACGTTGTTTCCATCGTTCATCAAATACATATCATTCTCATTATTATAATCAATAAAGAATCCGCAGCCACGGTCTGCGTTTGAGTTAAGATAAACAGAATTTCCGGCATAATGGTAGATAGTATTTCCTGATGTTTGTTTTCCACTCAATATTAAATTTTTAAAATATAAAGAGTAATTCCCTCTCTTATATATTACAGCGGAAGATGCTAGAAAACTGGTGATTGATATATTTTCAACCGTTATGCCGCTTGCCGTTGTTGATAAGCAATCAAAAAAATTTCGGTCTATTCTCGCATTTTGTATTTCAAGACCTTTTCCGTCGATATGTACAGCATTGACATTGACCGTGGGCATTCCTTCCGGGGCGATATCATTTGCGTCCCATACAGCTCCCGGGACGACCTCGACATAAGCGCCGGTCGTCCCGACCGCCGTCACAAAGTCCTCCCAAGTATCGACTATGTACGGATCCGCCTGTGTGCCTGTGCCAGTTATTGCCATATTATCTCCTCCTTACTCAATGACCTCTACCCCGTCGGGGATATACACGCACTCCACGGCGGAGTCGGTGAAACTGCTGCCGCCGATGACCCGGACGGGCGCTCCGCCCAGGCTGTCGGGGATCTGGGGCATGGTGCTCCTGCCGACATAGAGGTCGATCGTTGCCCCGTCGGACACCGTGTATTCGTAGTCGCTCTCGCTGCTGTACTCCGGCTGCACCGCCGTGATGTCCTGTCCCCAGACCAGAGCTGTGATGCGCTCCAGATCAGCTTCTCCGGCGGCCTCCGCCTCGATAGTGTGTATGCCCTGCTGTGCAGTCAGCTGCACGCTGTAGCTCACTGTGGAGCGCTCCGGAGCAGTCTCCCGGCTGTGGACGGTCTGCTTCACTCCGTCGTAGAGGACGTGGACTTTTACGTCGCCCTCGCCGGTGAGATTTGCAGTCAGCTCCACAAAGATCACTGTCTCGCTACGCACCGCAAAGCCGCCCCGTGCCACGGTACGGAGCCGGGGAAACAGCTCGCCCTCGTAGCTCAGGAGCTCCACCGCCGTCAGGGTCTTGGTCAGGTTGATCGTGGTGATCACCGAGGACGTGGCTGAGGAGCTGCCTCCGCCAACGCTTGACTCTCCTGCGCCGGCTGAGATCAGCTTCTGAGGGCCTCTAAATTGCCATGAGTCCGACGTGATCAAAAACAGCGCTGCATTGCTGCCGTTTATGCCGCCTTCGAGCCGCACCAGGTCGCCAAGATCCAGCGCCGGGTCGCCGTAGTAGTCTACCTCGCCCGGTACCCAGTCCGGCAGCTGAGCCAGCCCCAGCGCCGCATAGTGCAGCCCGAAGGCGTACTGCTGGTCACGGTAGTCCTCTCTGTATGTGTCCCAAATAAATGGGTTGTCCGAGATCGTAGGCACCAGCTCAGCTCCCACAGTCTCGCCGGGGATCTGGGAGATGTATGTGTAGCCGTACTTGTCAGCGTAGCCCACACCTCGCACTCCGCAACTGTACTCACCCAGCCGTATGCTGTGACGGAGAGCCGCCGGGATAGTCAGCACAGTGCTGTTGCCAAACCGCCGGAATGCGATCCTGCCCTGTCTGTCTGCGTAGGCGATGCCGCCGATGTACTGAGCTATTGCGACCACCGCAGCTCTGCAAGTGGCCGGAAAGGAGCTGCCCCAGGGCTCATAGCCGTCAGTCTCGCCGACGATAGCCATGACCTCCTCGGGGGTCTGCGCAAACTCCACGCCGGTGAGCTCCGTCACCCTGCGCATCATGCTGGAGAGGTACACCGTGCCGACGTAGCTGTCCGGGATAGGTACGTCCAGCTTGGCCGTGCAGTCAACTCCCCGGATAGTCAGCACGCCCTCAGCGCTGCGCTGGGGGTCGGTGATCGTCCACTTTCCTAGGGGGAGCCATTCTATCGCTCCGCTGGCCAAGCTCATGCCGAATTCCAGGCGGATCGTGCCATTACGGAGCTGCTCTGCCGAAAACCGGTTTACGCTTATTGCAACATCTACAGTACCGGTGTACAGCTGGCCGAAGCCGAAACAGTCCGCATTTTCCACGCACTGCTTGTCGTAGCTGACGTCAAGGATATCATCTGCGGAAATATCTGAACTGCCTCCCATGTATGAGATATGACCAAGAATATGCTGCTTATTCTGCGAGGCTACAGCCTCTAGGTAATCATTAGAAACACTGTACATATCACACCTCGATCAAGCTGAAGGACAGCCTCTCATACTGCACACCGTCGATAATGATCGTAGTCTCCTTGGTGCGGTCGGAGAAATACATCGTCTTCTCCACATATGTTCCGCTGTCCAGGAATTCCACAAGATAAGTGGACGAGCCGTTCATGGCTGCGTCCACCGCTGCGATCTGCTCAGCTGTGCCGTAATAGCTGACCTCAATGGAGTAGACATTCTTGCGTATAGGATAGAGCAGCATGGATCCGGTCTCAGCTGTCCTTCTGGAATTGTCGGAATACAGATCACTCTTGCTGACCTTGTACCCGTCCTTTACCGGCTGGAGCAGCGGACGCATATCCAGGCTGCCTATTCGTTTTATCGGGAATAACGGCATTATCCGCCCCTCCTTTGCTTGTCATCGTTTACCACCTTGACAACTTCACGGTGGAAATAACTGCTGTTCGGGTAGAGATAGGTATAAAGCACGATCTCCTTCGGACCCGTACCTCCTGCCTCAGCCAGAGCCTCAAGCAGCGCCTTTTTCATCGTGCTGACTGGCGAAACGACCTCCTGCTCTCGCTTGTTATCACCCAGGACAGCCAGGAACTCTCCGTAGTTAGCAGGAACGACCGTGCCTTGTGCAAGGTGAGGTATCTCCGGGATGTCAATATTAGGCAGCCAGTCGAAAGGATACCAGCCCATGATCTCCACATCACGGATGCCGTCAAGAGCCCAGTTGATACCCTCGAAGGGCTGAGCGATCACCCAGTTGATGCCGTCGATGAGGCTGTTGACAACTCCGATAAATACGCTGGATATACTATCTGCTATGCCCTCGAAAATAACTCCGCCCCGGCTGAATACATCCTTGACAGCCTGCCATGCTGCGGAGAACTTATCTCTAAACCAGTCTGTAACGTGGCTGAATACACCTGTTATTGCTCCCCAGATCCTGCCGAAATACTCAGCGATACTGGAAACTGAGAAAGCCTGCTTGATGCTGCCCCAAGCGCTGCGGAACTTATCTGCAAACCACGTCCCTGCCGCAGAAAAGGCGGAAGTTATATCGCCCCAGCGGTCAGCAAACCAGCCGCCGGCTGCGGAGAAAATACCAGTGATATTGTCCCAGGCCTCTCTGAAACGGTCACGGAACCAGCCTCCTACAGAAGAGAATATAGCTTTGATACCGTTCCACAGATCAGAAAACCAGCTCTTTGCACTGCTCCAGGCTCCCTTGATATTGTTCCAGGCATTTACGAACAGGGACCTAAACCACTCAGCAGCGACCTCCCACACGGTCTTGATGCCAGCCCAGATAGCTGCAAGGAAGTCGCCCACTCCGGTGAATATCTCCACAACTCCGTCGAAGAAGCTCCAGAGGGCCTGCTCGATCTCCTCCCAGACACCTATCGCAAAGGTCTTGACCTCGTCCCAGTGTGTTATCAGCAGAGCTCCTATCGCAATAACCGCACCGATAGCAAGAGTCACGAGGCCGATCGGCGAAGTCAGTGCTGTAAATGCTGCTGTGAGACCGCTTGCGACGACTGTCGCAGCAGTCGCTATTGCTGAAAAAGCAGACACAGCCCCGGCTACGATGCCGAAAGCAGCGGCCATGGAGCCAAGTATAACAGCGAACGCCTGTACGATGCCCTGATGCCTTGTTATCCAGCCTGAGATCTTGTCAAGTGCTGCGGATAGTCCCTCCAGAACAGAAACTATCACTCCGCCGGTGAATGAAGCTATCGGCTTGAGGAATTTATCCCACAGCCACTGACCCAGCGGTTTGAGAGTCTCAAGGACTGTATTAAGAGTTCCTATTGCAGAGCTGAGAAGGTCTAGAAATGTCGGAACAACGTCCTCTATAGTCCAGCTTGCAAAGGGTTCCAGAACATTTTCCAGCAGCCACAGCAGCCCGTCGCCTACGTTGTCAGCAAAGGGCTTGACCGCTTCAAGAAGTCCGCCCAGAGAGTCCAGCAGCGGTCCGAAGTCCACATCTGCCGCCCAGCCTGCTATCGAAGCCGTGAGCTTTTTCCCTGTGCCAAGAATACTGTTGATAATATCGAAAAGCCCGGAGAATATCCGAACTCCCCGGTCATTCTCCGTCCAGGCTTCCGTGAAAGAAGTGCGGAGGTTTGTCCAGATGTCGTTGATATTGGTGATGATAGCCAGGATATTGCTGAACATCTCCTGACCAGCACCGGCGTTCCAGGCTGTGGAAGCGGCCTCTGATACTGCATGGATAAGCTCCAGCAGACTGTTCCACCGGTCAAAATAGGATTGCACCAGAGCTGTTCCGGCTCCGCCGTCGTCCCAGGCCGCCCTCAGAGCGTCACCAACATCTCCGATGACCGTGAGTACATCAGTGAAGCCGATGAGGATATTCCCCACAAGTCGCTCGCCGCTGCCATTCGTCCAGACTTCTTGCAGACTGTCACCTACGGAGCCGAAAAGCCCTCTCAGGCTCTCAGCTGCCCTCTGAGCCTTGCTGATGAGCTCTGGCGAATTAGTGTCCCATGCCAGTTTGATAGGCTCTAAAAGACGTTCCAGGCGCTCCGGGAGCTTCTTCACTTCCTTCTCAGCCTGCTCCGGATCTATAACAGCAGATACAGCAGCAGTCCCGGCAGGCTCAGAGCTGCCTGAGTCTGCGCCTGCGGAGATAGTATTGAGCTGGTCGAAGGCTGCAAGAGTTCCTTCCTGTGCCTTTCCGGTCTCCTCTACAGCTGCGGTGAGCTCCTCCTGTGCCTCTACTCCAGCAGATATGCCGGAGGTGACAGCAGAGGTATTGTCCAGCTCCACCCCGAAGGCAGCTGCAAGCGCCTGAGATACCTCCACAGCCTTTGCAGCCACAGCCGAAAGTGATGCGGTCAGGTTCCTCAGAGCCGGCAGGAACATGGCCTCGATGTTGGTTATGGTCTGGCCGAAGAGCTCCTTCACGTCCCCGATATCGTTCTTCACCTGCTGGAGCTGCCCGGCAGGAGTCTTGGCAAGAGCCTCGTTCATGCCGCCAACAGATGCCTCCACGACATCTGCAAGAGTTGCGACACGCTGCTCCTCCGTGCCGAATTTCAGAAGCTGCTCCTGTGCCTCGGTGAAGCTGTAGCCGTACCTGGAAAGCGCTGAGGTCTGACCCTCCAGCACCTTGCCCAGCATAGTGGAGATCGTGACAGCACTCTCAGCGGTGGCGTTGAGTCCGTACTGCTGCGCCAGCATATCGTCCAGCACACCGGCCATAGTCTTGAGGGAGTCAACATTCTCGATGTATGTCCCCAGCTCCTGCAAGCCGGACATTGTGATCTCGTCGCCGATGACTCCTACTCTTTGAAGCTCAGAAGCCCAGTCCTTGACGGACTGGATCTGCTCCTGAGTTGCGCCGGTGGTATTCCGCAGTACCTGCTCCAGCCGGGACTCTGCCTCCAGCTGCACAAGATAGGCCTCTTTGCATTCCTTTGCCCAGCCAGAGATCTGCTTTATGCTGAATGCAGCGGCAGCAGCTGCGGCAACGCCTTTGAGCTGTGATTTGAGAGCCCCTAGCTGGTCTCCCAGCTTTGCCGTGCATTTCTTAAAGCCGCTGGTGTTTATTTTCGTATCAAAATTAAGATGACCGTCAGCAGCCATGCGTCCTCACTCCTTTTCCGGAGCTTCGGGGACGCTGAGGGTCCGCTGTGAAGCTATTCTATAAACAGATTTTTAGTTTTGCACCGCCGGCAGACGAGCACTATCGCTCCGGAGAAATCTCCGGAGAAGAGCACTCTTCCGCACTTCCGGCAGCGGTATTTCTTCATCATCAGCCGGCATCAGGCGTGAAGGTCTTGGTGCTCAGGTTGAAGGTGCCCTTGGTGCGGTTGCCGTCGTTGTAGATCGTAAAAGGCACCTGAACGCCGGAAGTATCACCGCCCACAGAGTTCGGAACGATGTAGACGTCCTCACGGTAAGCCCAGAGCACTGTTCCCTCGCTGTCCACCAGAACATCCACCTTCGTTGTCTTGCAGCCCTTTCCTGTGCGGCGATTATTGGCAATATCCATGAGCTTGCCGGAGAGCGCCTCAGGTGTGTTGTCGTCCAGATAAACGTAGAAAGGATCCACGTCGCTGGAAACATCATAGCCGTTATGAGTGACGCTGTTCTCGCCCAGGATGTTCTTCTCACTGGAAACATCGGGATTGAGGTTTTCTGTGTACTCCTCCAGATCCTTGCCGATACGGATATAGTTGGTAGTGTCGGTGACTGCCGTTGCCGGGTCGCCCAGGGGATTGGCGTCGATGTAGTGCGCCAGGTATTTTCTTTCAGCCTTGTCCATTATTATTTCCTCCTATCAGTCCAGGAGAGCGTTTATCTTGTCACGCTCCTCCTGCTCTTCTTTGGTGTATTTCTTCTTCAGCAGCACCGTGTCCTTGTGTTCCCGGAGGAACTCGCTCTCCCACTTCTCCAGCTTCTTGCCTTTGGCTTTTTTCTGCCGTATGCTGAGCACAGTGGAAAGCAATCCCTCTCCGATCTCGCCGAAGAGCCCAAGAAAGCTCCACCAGTGCAGATATGGCACGCTCCGGGTCTCGAAGCCTGCTGCCTTGTTGATCGCCGGGAAGATCAGGCGCTCGTCCTGCTCCCAGTCAATGATCTTTGCCTTGTGAGCGCTGCTCTCCGGCATATCGCCTCCCCCTGCAAACCAGTACGCCTGCTTGATAGCTTCCTCGGTCTGGCTCTGAGGGATAGCGGAGAAATCTCTGTACAGGTTTGTGACGCATACATACGCCTTTTCCCTGTCGGAGAGCTCCGGGTCGCCGAATGCTGCATAGATGTTCAGCATTACCCGGAAGTCGGAATTGATCGGGTACATTACGCCTCCGACCTCCAATGCTGTAGGGAGCTGTCCTATCATCTGATAAGCTGAGCGATGAGCTGCTGCTTCTGCTCCTGAGTCAGCCCCTCAATGTTTGGGAGCTCGCTGCCGTAGGGCTGGGCAAGCCCTGCGATCGGTCCCTTTTTGCTGATCTGAGGCGCAGTATATTTCTGCACCTCCGGTCTGGGAGCGTTCACTTTTGCCGTAGCAGTCGCCGCCTCGATGTCGGATCTCAGCTCAGGGAGGAATGCCTCGAAAAAAGCCTGATACAGAGCTTTTCCGCCTGACACAGGAGTCAGGACGCTTGCCTCCCCGAAAGCTGGAGTACATATATCTGTGCAGAACGCCTCGTTGAAAATCTTCCGCAGCTCCGCATCGGCGGCGGTGAGCATATCCTCAGTGTTCTTTCCTGCGATCCTCTTTTCGATCTCCTCCGCCTGGTCAAGAGCCTTGCGGAAGCGCTTCATCATGTTAGGGTCGAGCCGGATACGGATAACACGGCTCTCGTCATCGTTCACCATGTATTCATGGTAGCCCTCGTCAAAGGTTATCTTCTTCATTTTCATTCCTCCTCGATGATAACTGTGTACTCCGCTGTGATCTGGAGCTGATACTGCACTCCGTCAAGGTCATTTTCCTGTGGAACGCTGTACAGCATACCATTCGCAGCGGTTATCGTTGATATTTTTCCTGTGTATGTCTGACCGCCGATGACGGTCTCCACCGTCTGTCCCTTCTGCTGACTCAGCCATGCAGAAAGCTCCAGCAGCGCAGTGGAATTATCCAGACGCTCATAGTCGTTGATGCTGCTGAATGTTGAAAACAGCAGAAAGCCATGTCTTCGCACCTGATTGCCCAGAAGGTCCTCCCTCACCAGCTCATCGCCCACGGAGCTGAGCCCGTAGCTCGTTGGCTCCGGGTCGGCAAAGTCGATGTGGATCTCGCCCACAACATCTCCTATCCTGGGGAAGCTCTGGAGAATATTCTTCACCTTTTCGATAATGTTCATGGTTTCTTACCTCCCAGCACCTTGATCGTGCCGGAAAGTATCTTCCGGGCGTGAAAGTGCTTCATTGTCTCAAACCACAGCCTTGTTCCGTTAGGATTTCCGCCGTGTGGAGGCTTATGATTTTTGATAGCATAGTAATCGCTGCGAGCTTTCGGCGCCGTGAAAACGATAACGCCGGGCTCCTGTATGGCGGCTGAGTCTCTCAGCTTGCCGGCGTTTCTGTAGCTTGGGAGCGCTACAGGGACATAGGGCGTCATTTTCTCTGCGCATTGCTCGTCAACATAGTCCTGAGCGGCTGCGAAGCGCTTTTTTCGCTGTCTCATGGACCTCTTGTCCCATACCAGCTTGATCTCTGCCATACTATCCCTCCTATCCGGCAGTTATCTCATAGTCCGGGAGACGTCCCACAGAGCTGCGCACGACGCTTTTCACCACGATCAGGTCTCCTCCGGCTCGGAGCTGCTTCACTCCCTCAGATACAGACTGCTGAGACGTAGTGTCGATGATGACCTGGCACACGCCGGGAACGATAAGGTCTCCGGCCTTTGGTGCGTAGCCCTCTGAGTTGTTCACGCCGAAGATAAAGATCTCCGCAGCGCCGGCAACTCTCACGCCGTCCTTTTCCACAGTCCTGCGTCTGCCGGCATAAAGATGCGCGCCTTCGCAGACGTGTCTCTGAAATGTATCCTTTTCGTAGATCGTGCAGTCGCTGTTGCTGCAAAGGTACTGAACGTGTACATTCATGCCCCAGGCAAGCGGGATATTAGCCTCGATGCCCTGCTCAGGAAAGCCGATAGTTCTGAACTCTCTGCCGAAAAACCTGACCTTCCGGTCAAGCCAGTCGTGAGTGTCGCCCTTGGGGATCCCCAGAACGAACTCTGCAACAGTCTCGCCGCAGCAGCTTCCCGAGGACGGACTCCCGATGAGGACATTTTCCACTGCCTCAGTGCCATCGGGCGTTACCAGCTCGATCTCAGTCCCCTGTATCAGCTGCATGATACACCTCCAGTCCGCCGTAGGTCTGCCGGAGGATACCCAGATCCTTCAGCTCGTTGCGCAGGAAGTACAGCGACTGTCCTGCGTTGAGATAGGTCATTGACGCAGAGTAGCCCAGACCGCCCTGAGAGATCTGTGATACGGCAGCGGCAGAGCTATCGCCTACTGAGCTGAGCGCTCTCATAGTCGCCTGTATCACTACGCTCTTCACAAGCTGCCTGTAGTCCTCATCGTCGCCGATCATGCTGTCCAGATCCTTGCCGTACTTCCTTGCAGTGACTCTCAGCCTGGAAGAGGCATCAGAGAGCAAAGCCTCAGCCGCCTCCTGCTGCTGAGCTGTCAGGGAGTAGCCCCGTGCAGTAATGTCACTTACGTTTGCGTACACCTCTGCCATTGTTTCCTTCCTCCTCAGGCTCTTCCTCAGGCTCTTCCTCAGGAGCTTCCTCCTCAGTGCCGTCGATAAGCTCCCAGTCAGGTGAGATCAGCTCAGAGGGTATCTCTATCTCCGCACCTGTGCGGATATTCCTGTACCTATTCATGGCTCACCTCACGCAGAAGCTACGATGCGAGCGAAGGATGCTGCATCGAGGATGCCCCAGCCGATGTATGCCTCGGATCTGAGGCAGACCTGATTCTTGCGCTTGAGGTCGCCCAGGCCGTCAGGATCACCGAACTCGATCACCTCAAAGGTGATATCCTCTGCATAGCCCCAGCGGAAAGCGTTCTCGAAGTCGCCCACGATAGCACGATCAAGGCTGCTGCCGAAGGGAACTGTGGTGTTGATGTCTGCGGTCATGCCGCCGAAGTTTCCGGGATTTGCACCGAAGCGGAACTCAGGATAGATAGGCAGATGTGAGTCTGCTGCCTTCATGGAGCCCAGAGCGGAGCCGAAAGCCGGTGCCATAGCGATACCTGTGATAATGCCGTCTGCTGCCTGGATCGCAGCTACAGCGGAGTCAACGTTATCATCAGGCGCAGATGAGTCATATGTGACTGTTGTGGTCACCTTTTTATCGAAGCAGTTGTTTCCGATAAGGATGGAGGTTGCATTGTCCGCAGGGTTAACGCCGTGGAAGCCGCAGATGTCGATAGCACGGGCGATCTTCTTTGCGAAGCCCGAGCTGAATGCGTTGAGGTAAGGCAGCTGAGCCTGCTCCGACATTTTGACGTACTCGTCAGTGACACGGTGCTGGTAGATCACCTTGATAGGCACGATAGATACAGAGCTTGTGTCCGCATCGCCGGCAGGCTTGTCCTCACCCTCGCCTACGATAGCAGCCTCACCGTCCATAGTGAATACGAAGATCTCCGTGCCGGCGAAGGGGATAGCCTCCGCAGTGCTGAGCTTTGCAAGAGTAGAATAGCCCTTGACCTTGTTGAACATTTCTTTAGCCAGTTCAGGCTTGAATTTTGTTCCTGCTGTTGTTACTGTTCCCATTATAGTTTCCTCCTTATTTCTTCATTTCAGCCAGCATTTCCAGCTGCGCTGCTTTAATGGGGTCGTCTGTTGTAATGCCTTCTGCTGCTGAGAACTTAGGCGTTGCCTTCGAGGACTTGGAGATGATCTGAGAAAGATGCTCTGCGTCCTTCTTCACAGCCTCCTCGTCAGCTCCGGAGAGCTTCTCAGCCAGCTCCACCGGGAGCCCTGCTGCGATCGCTGCCTTGATGCGGAGGGCTTTCAGTTCGCTCTCCTGCTTCTGAGCGGTGAGCTCGTCAAGCTGCTTCTGGTGCTCCTCAGGTGAGATCCAGCCCTCGAAGCGAGCCTCCGTCTCAGCGACGGCAGCGTCAACAGCGCTCTTCACCGCAGCGTCAAGCTCCGCCTGAGTGGTGATAGGCTTGAATTCGTTTTCCATTTTCTTTTCCTCCTTTTTGGGTGAGTATTTCTTTGTGACTCCGGCATTTATCTGTGCCGGAACAGCTACAAAGCTCCATTCGTATGCGTTGGTTATGCCGTCAAGGATATGACAGCACACCTTCCCGTCATACTCTGCGCCCTTCTGGTGCTCGCATGAGCTGCCGAAGACGTCCGCTCCGCATATCGAGCAGATCTTCCTGGTGGAAGAGCAGCTCACGGAGACCTCCTTCTTGATGCCTGCGTCGATCTCTGCAATGAGATCCTTATTTCCGGCAGTCCGCACCATGTAGGCATCGGCTTTCAGTCTCTTGTATGGCGTGCCGTATGAGGTTAGCTTCTCCGAATCGGTCTCCAGAGTGACGTCGTAGATCCTGGCCGACTGATTAGCAGCGCTTGGGTCGTGGTCGATGATGCCGGTCTTTCCGACGTACAGCTGAGCCAGCTCCTCCAGAGCTTCATCGGAGAAGCGCTCGCAGTCCCGGTCGATCTCGTTATCGCAGAGTATCACCGGAAAGGTATAGAGCTCCTCCTCTTTCAGTTCACGGCGAGAAAATCTGCCGATCTTTTCAAGGGTTTCCTTGTCCATTTGTTTTCCTCCTTAGTAGTTGATTACCTGGCGTTTCTTTTCCTTGGTGCCGGCGCAGACCCAGTGTGCAAGAGTCACGGCCTCCACCAGCGAAACATCAGCGCCTTCAAGTATTGATCTGTAGCCGAAGCCGCCGTTATTGCCCACAGCTCTATGCTCGCAGTTGGAGACTGCCTGAGTCAAAGAGGGCTGTCCGGCATGGCACACCGCCCCGGAGAAAAGCTGCTTCTCAAAAAGAGTGTTTGCCTCAACGACGTCTGCGACCTTTGGCAGCACCGCCTTGCAATGTACCTCAGCTTCCTTCATGTCAGAAACGAGGATACTCTGACTGCCTGCTCCGTCAATGACCACCTTTGCTGCTCCGCTTGCCCTGAGAAAAGCGATTATCCAGTCGTTGCCCTCACGGACAGGCCGGCAGTCCACAGCCTCCACGAAGATCCTGTCGTCTGCGGTCTTCGCAGCAACGGCAAGCGAGACATTTGCTGTCACCATTGAGTATTTCACGCCATAGAAAAGCCGCACAGGGCTTTTCAGCTCCGGCGGCTTGTTGATCTTATAGCTTTCCCACTCTTCCAGACTGATCGCTGACTTCTGGTTGTAGCTCAGCCACAGTCCCAGACGCTGGATATTGTCGTCCACCTGGTCATCGCCAAGCTCTGAGCGTATAGTTCTCTCGGTGAGGATATATCCCAGGGACGGATTTGTCTCATACCACAGCTCCGGATCGTGTGCATCGGAGAGCTCCTTCACAGCCCACTCCGCCCAGCCGGTATCCGCTTCCTTGCCGATCAGAGTTGACCTGCGCAGCTTCAGGAACACCGTGCCTGAGGAGACAGCCGTGGGAGGAGTTCCGCACATAAGAGTCTGAGGATTCTTGCTGTCAGTTACGACGTACTTCAGAGCGCTCTCCTGGTCGGAGGTGTACTCCTGAGCCTCGTCGATGATGAGCAGGTCGTAGCCCTCTCCCAGACCGCCCTTGCTGGAACGTGTGCGGAAGTTGATGACGGCGCCGGTGGGGATGCCCTTCTCCAGGAACTCGATATGCTCCAGACCCATTTGCTTGGTGGTCTTGAAATCCTTGCCCTCGACGTAGCCTGCCTTGGTCAGACGGTCGATGCACTTCTCCCAGGCGTTGTGTGAGGTGGTCGTCCTGTGAGCAGTATAGAGCACTCTCTCGCCATGAGTCAGTCCCCAGACCGCACGCATGACCAGGATCTCGCTCTTTCCGTTTCGGCGAGGTATCGACCAGGCGAACTTCATGTGGACCCACAAGCCGTCCTCGTTCACCGCCATGATGTCCTCCAGCATCAGCTCCTGCCAGGGCATCGAGCTGCGGTCGGAACTGTTGTAGATCCCGACGGCTTCCGCTCCCAGGGATCTGGTGTAGGGCAGCACCCTCGACGATGTGGGAGTCTGCCGCCCGTATCGCTTATCCGTCAAAGAGACTTCCAGTCAAAGGTCTGCGGCAGCACACGGTTGGAGATGACCTCCACGGCTTTGCCGAAGTCCTGAACGGGAGCGAGCTTGTCGGACTTGAGCCGGTTGCAGGTCATGTGTGCCAGCTGCATATTGCTGATGTCAGAGGGGTGTCCGCCCTTTGACACGGGGATGATGTGGTTGATGCAGGGCGACAGCGGATCCGGGAACTTTATCCGGAAGTCCACAGGCTTGCCGCAGATACCGCAGACCTTCTGTGTGGCATAGATCTTCTTTTTGTTGGAATTGAACTGCGCCCTCTGAGTGCCGTTGTGGTCAGGGCGGAGATTTGGCTTTGCCATAGTGTCACCTCCGGGTATAAAAATAGCACTTGCAACTTAGTTTCAAACCGGTTGCAAATGCTTAATGTTCTTTGAGTTCAACGCAGAAAACATTGTCGAAGTTGTAGATGCCGATCCAGGCGCCCTTACGCTTGACTACTACAGCGTTTCCGGTAAATGAGTAGTCGTCCCACTCGTCCTTGCCGTAGGAGATAGTTTCTCCGCTCTTGAACGTGATCTCGATCCTCTCAGCGCTTTCCATGTGCTCACCTCCTTCAAATGGGTATAAGAAAACCGCTCATTGCTGGGCGGTTTCTCTGTTGATATTATCATCTATTGGCTCAAAACCGATACCGTTGTTGCAGTTTTCGGGTTTATCCCAATGGTGCATATAGACGTATGTTTCAAATGGGATGCCATCAGGGAAAGCAGTACATTTCCCAAGCTCACCTTTTTCATTTTCAACACGCTCGATTAAGTTTTTGCATCTTAAACATGGATGTAATCCCATTTCATACACTCCTTTTTTGTAAAAAATCGACTGCTTCCGCCATTGGTGCAGGAACACTGTCTGGAGCAACTCTATGCCAAGCAACGCTATCTGCAAAGAATTCTTCAATGCTGAACCTATCATTGTCATTAGCGTATTTAGTCTTGTTGAACTTTCTGAGAATATCGAGCGCTTCATCAGACTTAAGCCAATCATCAGGAATCCGAATATGAGCAGCCTCATGCTCGGCAAGATAAGCAATGCTTTTAGCTTGTTTCGGAAGATACCCATTAGCAGCCCAGCCCTTCAACGTTGTAAGAAGCGCCTCCTTGCTGTTAAAGTATCGACTTGAAATGTACAGGACATCTTCATAGGGTTTATAGCTTGCGATACAGGTAGGGTCACCTTCGATAATCTCCAAGGCACGAATCGCAGGAAAATTCATTCCGGTGTCAGCTTTGATTTTCTGCAAACGCTTTACAAACGGATCAAGCACATCGACATTTCTGATACCGTCAAGCTGAATCTTTTCGGACGGTATGCCAAGTGCTTGTGAAATAGTTCCACTGATTTTCTTTACTGCATCAGGATCATCTTTCACAGGGAATAATGAAAAGTCCGGAGGAGTCTGACCAGTGGCTGCCATTCTATGCCCTATTGACATTATACCACCCTCGCCGCCGGAAGTCAATCCCCGATACTCCGAAAGCCGCTCCTGTTCCAGCCTGTCCGCCTCCTCTTTCGAGAAGACCTTGGGCGGCGGGGCTCCGGCTCCTGTTTCGGGCGCCTGCCAGCTGTGCTTGCTCCAGACGTCCTGCCGGAAAGCGCCCTGCTCGAAGGTGACGGTGCAGGTGCAGTTGTCATGGCGCCGGAAAATGTCCTCCGGCATCTCCTCCCAGTCATACCGGAAGCGCCCAGCCATTGCAGAGCACCAGGAGCAGCTTGCACCGCCCACCACTCTCGTGATGTAGCACTCATACCCGGCATCGCTGCGGAAGGCTGCGTTCTCGTCCACAAAGTCATCGTGGAAGGAGATCGCGACATTTGCAGCACCCGTGTTCGCCCGGCGCTGGATAGTCTCTTCCGGGACTGTCGGATCCGTCAGGGAGTGGGCAAGCTGCTGCACTCTCTCCGCCGGGAAAGCTGCGTGCCGTGGATTCATAGCAATGCCTGCCCTCTCGTCCATGCTCCGCATGACCTGCTCGCAGACCTGGTTGACATCGCTGTAGCGATCGTGGAGCAGCTGCGTGCAGACTCCTTCACGGTCACTGAGCCCCAGCACCTGCCCGGAGAGCTTCTGCCCCATGATCTGAGCGCAGAGCTGGGAATACTTCGACGACTCCGCAAGAGTCGCCGTTCCCTGGGAGATCTTCTTCCGCAGCGCCCTCAGCTGAGGGTCGGAAGCAATGCGGCTCTCTATGGCAGCACTGAGCTGCTCATACTCAGTCATTGTCGCTCTCCAGACCGGTCAGACGGTGGACTCCCCGTGCGCCGATGAAGTCCGGAACTGCCTGATTGATCTTGAATATCGCATCGCCGATAGCGCCCATTGCCGCAGCGTCAGGCTCAAAGATAGGAGCCCAGGCAACACGGGTCTTTGCGAATGCGTAGCGGTCATAGGTCTTGTTGTCCCTGATGCACGCTGCCAGGTAGCCGGCATTGATGAACGCTGTGCTGTATGTGCGCTGAGCCTTTCGAGCAGTGAGCCTGAGCCCCTCATGGCTTGCCCTGATAGCGTCGAAGTTGGAGGGATTAGCCGTGTTGAAGCCCAGGTCGTCCAGAGTCAGCCCTGTCTCTCCTGCGAAGATCGAGGCGAAGGCTTTCAGCTCCTCCACATAAGGAGCCATTGACTGCTGCTGGAACTGTCCCACAGTGGGCTTGTCATTGTCCTCGTCCTTCCGGAAGTCCAGGAAGTCAGACATCGAGGCTGCACGGTTGTTGAACTCTGCGTCCTCTGAAAGCCCAAGGACGTACTTCTGCGGATAGCTGTAGTATTCTGAGGAGACCTCCATGCGCCGGAACGTGCGGAGAACTCCCTGCGTGACGTCCATACAGGCTCTTGTTATCCGTGAGTGACCGAAGGGACGCTTGGCGTCAGGCCGGTAGATAACAGGCACCAGCAGCGGATACGGTGCCGGATGATCGAATGTCATGCTCTCGTCCAGCCTGCCGTTGACGTAATACAGGGTCTTGTGCGGCAGCATATAAGCCTCAAGCGTCGGCTCTTTATTGTTGCCACGCTTGAGCACAGCGTATCCCTCGGTGAGCATATTGTTGGTGGTGTCGATCTCGCCGGTGGCGTTTCCGCCGTCGATGACCTGGATCGTCGGATAGCCACTGTCATTCTTTCCGATGTAGAGGAAGCTGCACGATGAGATCAGCGAGGACAGAACTGAGCTGTCGAAGAGAACATCCGAATTGTTCAGCTCGTAAATCTGACCGATCTGGAAGTCATCGTTGTCAATGCCGTCATAGATGATACGATCGGCAATGCTGTCCACAGCCTTTGCGCACCAGCCCAGACTGTACGCCAGCCAGCGGAACTCCGCATTGACCCGGAGAAGGTCTTCCGCAGCTGCTTTCATGTCGTAGTATTTATAGCGAAGATCCACTCTGCGCTGCTTATTTTGCAGCTTTTTTCTGAGGTACTCGATGCCTTTTTCCATGGGAAAATATCCTTTCAGCGAGAAATTTGAGCAGTGACGGTGTGAAGGTCTCTCTCCTCAGAGAGGGGGTACCCCTCCCCCCGGGGAGCCTTTTGGTTAAAATATTACAGAAATACCGCTCCCAGGGGAACGGTACTCTGCAAAGGTATTCATCAATGGGCGTGTGTGTTGGGTGCAGAGACCGGACTCGAACCGGCGACTTCAAGGTTATGAGCCTTGCGAGCTTGCCGCTGCTCTACTCTGCCAAAGGACGACCGGCCACGCTCACCGGTCAAAATGAGGGGAAGTTATTGTATGTAGAACAAAAGAAAGGAGACACAGAAAGCATAGGCGGAGGCAAGGGAGCCCGAAGAAAGAGCTCCCGAAAGCTCGTTCCGCTTTTCCGCCTGCTTTCATGTATACATCATACCACACTCTCAGGGGGACATTCAAGGACATCAGGGGACAACTTTTCGATCGCCCTTCTGATTTTCCGCTTTACTGTCCTCGGATCGTAGCCGATTCTTTCTGCCACCTGCTCTATAGTTTCAAACAGCAGATAGCGATGTATGAGAACGGTCTCCAGGTCTTCATCGTGCAGCGTGGATATAGCCTGCTGTATCTCGTCAGAAGCACAGACAGCCTCCTCTCTCTGCCGCCGGACCCGTTCTTCTATGTCAGCCAGCTTCATGAGAGCGTTTTCTGTGCCGTTTTCCGGGGTCGAACGTCCGCCGGTATCATTATCATCAGAGCCCCGTGAGAGCCCCTGTGCTCGTTCTCTGCACTGCTCTGCAAGCGCCTCCAGCGCCCTGACTTTCTTTTCTGCGTAGAATGCCCTGTTGAGCCAGTGCCGGAGCTGTAGTTCTTTGTCGGTCATCTTATCGCCTCCACCCTGTATATCTCTTCCCGGAGCCCGTTGCGGCGCATATACTTCAGCGCTGCGCCGAATGAGCTGAACGCCCTGATCCGGAACAGCGACTTGTGGATATAGGCGCCGGTCTGGTCGTTACGGATCACGAAGCGTGTGCCTTCCGGGAAGCTCAGCTCACGCTGCATTTTTCTCCATTCATTCATCGTCCCTCTCCCTTCCCAGGAAGAAAGCCGCTGTGAAAAATCCCAGCCAGAAGCCGATCATAGCGGTAACGGCTCCGGCGAAGAAGAGCTCAAGCATTGCGGTCACCTCCGTCCTCCTGCATCTCGTCACGCATTACAGCTTCCAGAGCAGCTCCGAGAGTGCCGAAATCTGCAATGTATCTCAGGTCGTTGCAGGGCGGCTCGATCTCTTCGAGGATAAACCTACTCTCGCAGCGTCCGATCCTGTAGCTGTGACCTTTGCTGTCAACCAGCCACTCCTTGCAGTCGAGTATGTATCTAGCTTTCATCAGTATTCACCTCGCAATAGTGCTTCCTCGGCTAATAGATACATTTGGTTTCTTGTTGGGTAGCCACAACAACCGCGCAAATGAATGCATTCCCAGACTTTGCAAAACTCACACGGTAATCCAATTGCATCCCAGTAATCTTCAAGCGTTTTCATGGTCAGCACCTCCCACGACCTTCCCGATCTTATTCCTGAGCTCATCGCACTTGTCCTGATCCTGGTAGTTAGCGAAGAACGCTCTCCTGAGCACCGGCTGGCACTCCCGGAGGAGCTCTTTCAGCCGGTCGTTCTCCTTGACGAGCGCTCCCATGTAGAGCATATCTGTGTCACTCATTGTTTACCCTCCTGTTCCATGCCCAGCGCCTTGTATACGTCCCTGATACGGTGCTTGCAGGAGATGTCGTCCAGCTCCAGATTGACGTACCAGACCTTGCCCTGAGCGCACTGAAAGCCCATCCACTGTCGTCCCTCAGCTATTGCGATAGCCAGAGCGATGAGCGAGAAGGACTTTCCTGCCTTTGAGGGACCGGCAAGGAGCATCTTGTGTCCCTGCCTGAGAACTCCCTCGATGAGAGCCGGACGCAGGGGCGGGATATTCTCCCAGAAATCCGCTGCATTCTCAGCCTCAGGAAGATCGTCGGTGATCTCCTCGATGTAGTCACGCCACTCCTCGAAGGAGCCTTTGCCGGTGTTGGTCTCGATCAGGTACTGCCAGTTCTCTCCTCTCTGGAAGCCCGGCAGACGGGTCAGCCGTGAAGGATTTTTGCAAGCCCGGTCAATGGTCAGGCCGTTCTTCTCGCAGACGTCGAACAGATATGCTACTCTCTTGCGGTATTCCTCCCGGCTCTTGGCGTCGATGCGGACGATTGCGTGCAGTGACTTTCCTCCAGTGTGGGTCAGAGTGACGATAGGCAGCTCCAGGTCGTGCATCAGAGCGTTCTGCTGCTCGATAGGCAGCTTGTCGGACTCCACCAGCACATAGCGGTAATCGGTGACGTTCTCGTCCTTTATGCCCTTGCCGTCCAGAGGATTGACACGGATCCAGGCTCCGGCACGCTTGTCCGTATCGCCCAGAACACTGCCGATGTCACCGCCGCATTTCTCCAGTGCGTCTATTATCTGACCGGCAGTGCGGTCGTAGTTGCCCCTTGTGGGAGAGAGCTTCCCGGTAGCCTGATCCTCGTAGACCGAGGTCACATAGCCGATGTACTCATCAGGCTCGAAGCGTGCTCTGAGGTATGTGATGATCTCCTGCACAGGGTCACGGGGAGCCTGCTTTTTCGCCGGAGCAGGCTCTCCTTCGCCCTCATAAGTGATCACTCCGTCGAAGTCCAGCAGCGTATTGTCATCGGAATGAGAAAAGAAAGTCAGTCCCCGGTCTTTCGCCATCTGCACGATAGTTCCGGCGGTCACAGGTGAATCGCTGCCCTTGAATGAGCGCCACTTCTTCTCGCACTCGCCTGCATGATAGCGGCTGTCAGACCGGCTCCATTCGTCCCAGTCCTGAGCGGTGAAGCCTTCGTGTTTCAGTGCCATTCCCACCTGAGTCCACTCATCGTAGCTCAGATCAGAGGGCGGTATATGTTCCAGTATCTCCAATAGCGTCAAGCGCTCTCACCTCCGGTGTGTAGTTTTGCGGATCAACTCCTCGTGGTATCTTCCAGCCGTTAGCGCTGATCCGTGCGATCATGCTGGACGCCGCCTCGAACTGCCATGTCCCGACGTGCTGGAAGCCTCTGGACTCCAGGAAGCGTATCTGCTTCGGAGTGGTCAGCCCTGCGCTCTGGCGCTTTTCCAGACGGTCAAGGAGCAGCTTTGCCTTGCCTGCGGTCTCGATCTCGTCGGGGAAGATCCCCCTCTTTTCCAGCGCCGCTCTCTGCTTCTCGCTTGGCGGAGCGCACTCCCAGCCAAACGCCGGAACGTAGCCGGAAAGGTCTGCGGCGCAGATAGACATTTCGTATTGCAGCGGATCCACCAGCTTGCGTTTCCGGGACTTGCAGGCAGCTATCTGCTTTGCAAGAGCTTCCTCACGCTGAGCCTGCACCTCCTCAGAAGCCGTCTGAGCAGCCTCCTCGATGTCGGTCTCGCAGCCGGCGTTTTCCGCTAGGTCTTCGGTCATTTTGTCAGCGATCTCCTTGCTGTCGCAGATAAGGTGCGCAGGACGGCAGAGCTCATGGCGCTCCGTATGCCAAAGGAAGTCCAGCAGCAGGAGATGATCCTTGCCCTCACAGAGCCTTGTGCCTCGTCCTACCATCTGGCAGTACAGTGAGCGCACCTTCGTGGGCCTGAGCACGATAACGCAGTCCACGCTGGGACAGTCCCAGCCCTCGGTCAGGAGCATGGAGTTGCACAGCACGTTGTATCTGCCCTTGTCGAAGTCCTCCAGTATCTCCGCTCTGTCCTCGGAATTGCCGTTGACCTCCGCTGCATGAAATCCGGCACCATTGAGTATATCCCGGAACTTCTGGGAGGTCTTGATAAGGGGCAGAAATACCACAGTTTTGCGGTCTGCACAGTATTTCTTCATCTCCTCCGCTATCTGGTAGAGATAGGGGTCAAGAGCTGTGTCCAGGTCGCCGGGCTTGAAGTCTCCCGACTGTATGCTGACTCCGGAGAGATCCAGCTTCAGCGGAATGGTCACCGCCTTGATCGGCGAAAGATAGCCCTCCTTGATAGCTCTCGGAAGGGTGTACTCGTATGCAAGAGAGTCGAAAACGCTGCCCAGCTCACGCATATCCCCACGGTCAGGAGTCGCCGTGACGCCCAGCACCTTTGCCCCGGAGAAGTAGTCCAGGACACGCTGATAGCTGTCGGAAACGGCGTGATGAGCCTCGTCGATGATGATTGTCTGGAAGTAGTCCGGGTCAAACCGGTCAAGCCGTGACTGCCGCATAAGCGACTGCACCGAGCCAACGGTTATCCGGAACCACTGTGACTGGCTGTCAAGGCAGCTCTGCTCCGCCTTTTCCGTGGAGCAGATGAGCCCTGTAGCCGTCTTTATCTTGTCCGCAGCCTGATCCAGGAGCTCGCCCCGGTGTGCAAGGATAAGGACCCGGTCGCCCTGCCTGACCCTGTCCTCGCTGATCTTTGCGAACACGATAGTCTTGCCGCAGCCCGTAGGCAGCACCAGGAGAGTGCGGTCATTGCCCTGCTCCCACTGGCTCTCAACTGCCGTCCGGGCTTCCTGTTGATAAGGGCGCAGCTCCATTAAAAGCTACCTGCTGTCCAGCCGCCGGACGTCTGCGGCTGCTGATATGTGTTCTGCTGATGTGCAGGCTGAGGTGAAACGGTCTGAACATTCTCATCATAAGCGTAGAATTTCTTCACCTTGTTTGACTGACCTTCTCCGCCGTCCTGCTTCCGGTACTTGTCTATGTACACCTTGCACTTGCCCTTCATGCCCTCGATGTTCCAGCGCATATTCAGGGGCTCGCCGTGCTTCTTCACGCCGATAGCCAAGAAGAACTGCGACAGCTTCCACTCGAACTTCCTCACCAGGAAGAAGCGCTCGGTGATGACAGCCTTGTCCTGAGCTCCCCACACCGTCAGCTCCACGGACACGCTGTTGCAGGCAGGCATCCTGTCGCTGCCCTCGTAGCGCCCTCTTGTGACCTTGTTGACGGTGAATTCATAGTCGCCCTCCGGCAGCAGGGTAAAGCCGCCGGACTCCTCTTCGATAGTGCCTTCGTAGGCGATCTCCTCATATTCATTTACATTTCCAAACTGTGACATAGTGTTCTCCTTTCTTATTCAAAGGGTAATTTGCGGTTTTCCTGTATCATGCCGAATACCTGCGACCAGGCTCCGATGAGCACGCCCTGTACAAAGTCAGGCGGATAGCTGGCAATGGGCATATTCGACGGGAAATATCCTCTCAGGCTCACGGCAAGCTGTATCTCGCTCTCGGTGACATTGTTCTGGCGCATCAGGTCTGCAAGCGCCTGGGGAATGCCCTCAGGTATGCCGTCGCCAATGGGCTGGAACTCTTTCAGGTCAGCTTCGGTGAGAGCGGGCGGGCTGATGTGGGCATCAGCCCCTACGTTCTTATCAGCCCCTACGTTCTGTGCAGCCCCTACGTTCTGTGCAGTCCCTACGTTCTGTGCAGTCCCTGCATTCTGGGCAGCCGGAGAATTGCCGAAGATATGCGCTATCTGAGCGAAGTCAAAGGGCAGCTCCGGTGCAAGCCCGAAACGGTTTTTAGCGTCCCAGCAGGGGTCGTGAGTAGTGTACATGACACGTTCTCCGCCCCGTGCCTTCATCTTCTTGCCCTCCTTGTCAACTGCCACGGCGTAGGTCTTGTAGTTGGCAAAGAGCACCATGTCCGCCCACTCCTTCACCATTGCGCAGGAGTTGCACTTGGGCGAATTGATGAGCTTCAGCTCCCAGCGGTCGTAGGAGCCCATTTCGTCAGGCTGCTCGAACTTGCGGATAGCTGCGTGAGCCGTCAGGACAACGTGGATGCCCCTCTCCCAGATGTCATTGAGAAGGTTGAGTATCCGTCCCATTTCCTCATAGACGTAGCTGTAGCCCTTGCCGTAGCCGAAGTCCTCGATACCAGCCTTGTGATTCTTGTCGCAGACCGCCTGAATGCACAGGCGCTCCGCCCAGTCGATAGTGTCGATGATAAGGGTCTTGCAGCCGGGAGGGTTATCCCGGACTTCCGTGAGCAGCTGCACCAGCATTGCAAGGCTGGTGGGAGTCTCCGTCCTGGCTACATTCATTCGTGTTGTGCTGCCCTCGGTGTCGATGAACAGCGGATCCGGGAAGAGGCTTGCGAAGGTGCTCTTGCCTATGCCCTCCGGACCGTAGATCACCACTTTCAGCGGCTTTGCCTGTATTCCTCTTGTGATCTTCATAGAATACCTCCTTCATTTATTGGCCGGGATCTGCCCTCGTTAAATGCAGACCCGTTGATTATTGAAAAAAGTTTACATAATGTTCAGAATTTTCCTGCCGTCCATGTCGGCTCTGACTTGGTGACGGAGTAGCCGTCTTCGATGATGATGCTGCATTCGTCCCCTGTGCTGACACGGGTTGCGATAGCCTGCAAGCCCTCCGCTTCCAGCCATTTGCCGAAGTCTGCGAGGGTCTGCATATCAAGCTGCTCCAGCTTGTCCAGGAGAACGAAGCCGCACTCTGGATTGAGCCTGCGGACTATGGACGCCGCTACGATCATCTGATCGGCGCCGCTCATGTTGTCCCAGGCCTGCCCCTTGTAGATCAGAGCACCGTTCTCCACCGTCAGACCCTCAAGGGGCATCTGAGCTCCCTCCAGCAGCCTGCGCCTGTTGTCTCTTGCATTCTCCAGCTCGCCGCTGAGTTCCTCATACTGCTTCTGGAAGTCGTCCGCATCCAGCTCAGCCTTCTCACGGTCACAGTTGGCTCTGACTTTGGCGTTGATAGTCTCCACCTCTCTGAGCTGAGCTTCCAGCTCTTCCGTGGACTCCATTGCCAGCTCCTCCGGCGACTTCTGAGCCGCCTGTGCCTTCTCCTGCCACGCTGCGAGCTGTCTGCGCAGGTCGGAAAGATGCTGCTCTGTCCGCTGTATCTCTGCCTCAACATTCTTCACAGCGATGTCAATGCTCTGCATTTCTCGCTGCCACTGCTGACGCTGACCGTTCCGGGCAAGTATGTCCTGCTGTTTCTCGATGAGGTCGGCGGCACTGACCGGCTCCTTCGGAACATCGGCGTACAGCGGCATTTCCTGAGCAAATTTCTTCTTCTGGTCGGCAATGCGCCCGATCTCCGTGCGGCGGTTGTAGAGCCGCTGTTCGTTCTGCTCCATAGTGTAGAGCTGCTCGCCGATGCCGATGATACGCAGCAGCACGTCTGCCTTCTTCTTGTCGCTCATCTCCATGAACGCCGGCAGGTCAAGTGCGAACTGCTCCACGAACTCATTGAGGAGCTGCTGTCCGCCCTTGCGTCCGTTGGGGTCGATGACCTTCAGGGAACTGTTCTTGCCGGAGCGCTCCACCACCAGACCGTTGCTCAGAGTGAGCTTCAGGTGCGGTGGGAGCTCTGAGCCGCTGCGCTGCGGCTGGGAAGGTCTGTACTTCTCGCCGCCAAGCGCCCAGCAGATAGCGTCCAGCACCGAGGTCTTGCCCTGGCGGTTGTTCCCTCCGATGATAGTGAGCCCGTTTGCTGTGGGCTCGATCGATACTGCTTTGATTCGCTTGACGTTCTCGACCTCAAGCGTGCTGATCTTTACTGACATTTGACAAATCATCCTTTCTATGGTATCATGTTGGTGGAATATTTTTATCTTGCTCCCGGTCGGGAGCTCTTTTTTTATGCCAGGAGCTGCCTGACGATCTCTTCCGGCACATCGCAGAACTCCTCTCCGTCAACTCCGACGATAAGCGCAGGACCCACGACAGGTATTCCCGATACAGTGGACGCCGCCGGATTGACTGCCATTCCACGGATCCGTCCCTCTTCGTTGACGATCATCACGGCTCTGCCCGGTACAAGAGTTATGGTCTCGATATAGCCGAAGACCGCCTCCTGCAAGGCTTCCAGAGTGTTCTCGATGTCTACCTCCCGGATGCTCGTCCCTTCAAGTCTCAATGCTTTCATTCCTTCTCACCCCTTTCTGCGATAGTGTCCTCAATGCGATTGAGCTCGATACCGATAGCAGCCAGCTCGTCCTCAATGGCTTTCTTCTGTTCTCTCAGCTCCTTGACACGGCTGTGCAGAGCTGCAAAGGCCGACACAATGACGTTGCTGTACTGCGGCTTCGGAGTCGCCTTTTTTGTACGCTCCTTCGACTCTGCGATATGCTTCTTCGGAGAACTGCGGAGAGTCCTCAGGTCAACTCCCTGGTCTTTCAGTATCTCCCTGATGTGCTCCGGAGTAGTAGCGTTCAGCTGAGCCTCGATCTCGATCTGAGCCTTCTGATCCGCAGCTCCAAGCACGTTGCACTTGATCTCGTTCTTGTTGATGTTCATGTTATCCCTCACTTCCTTACGCTGTCCCAGAGCTGCTGACGGGCTTTTCTCATTGCCCAGCGCTGGTCCATGTCCTTGTATGCCTTTTCTCTGAGAGTGGCTCTCCTGGCCTGTGTGCGCTGCTCAGAGCGCTCCCTGAGTATCGCATAGAGCTCGCAGGCACAGTGGAGCTCCACCATGCACAGGGAAATAATGATAACTGTTGCAAGAGTGTTCATGCTGTTGCCTCCTCTTCTTCTGCGTTCAGGAGCTTCATGACTGAGTCCTTGGTTATCCGCCACTGGTTGCCAAACTTAAAACCTTTCAGCTCTCCGGTGCGGAGAAGCCGTGTCACTGTGTTCGGGTGCAGACCGAGCAGCACCGACACATAAGGGACGTCGAGCACTACCGGGACTTCCTTCCATGCTGTTGCGTATTTCTTCTTACCCATGATGATCCTCCTTTCGATCTTCATCGTCTTCCTCGTTAGTCTAGGGCGGTGTTGCTCTTTTTGAGTCCTAGCAGCTCATCAGTCGAAATGTGAAAAATCTGCGACATCTTAACGAGATAGCTAATAGGAAAGTCCTTCTTGCTCTCCCAGTTATAGAAAGTCTTTCGCTCAATACCGAGCATATCGCTCAGTTCCTCGATCGAATAAGAATTTCTGGCACATTCGGCTCTGATGTTTCTGAAAACAATTTCCAAGTTATCACCTCCACGTTTCGTGTTTGTATTTTCATTATAACACATTTTGTGTAAATGTCAACACATTGCGAGCTAAAAATATACACAATATGTGTCTGCTGTTTTTGTGCATTTTTCACACGTTTTGTGTTTCCTATTGACATATTACACATATTGTGTTATAATTTACTCTACACAAGGAGGTGTAGAATAATGACATTAGCTGAAAGATTGAAAAACGAACGCAAAAAAAGCGGCTTATCCCAAAAGGAATTAGCCGATAAACTTGATATGAACGCAAGAACATACGCATCTTATGAACGTGGAGAACGTGATATCAGCACCGCTGTACTACTTAATATCTGCAAGGTGCTTGAAATATCATCAGATGTACTCCTCGGTAATACTGCTGTGACCCTCTCCCCCGCAGAGCTCCACATGAACATGAAGCCCATCCCACTGGTCGGCAGAGTAGCGGCAGGCCTGAACTGCCACGCTGAGGACAATATCGAGGGCTATATCCTCACCGACAGCGAGATCCTGCATGAAGGCTATGAGTATTTCTGGCTCACTGTCAAGGGCGACAGCATGGAGCCTGAGCTCCACGACGGAGACCGTGTGCTCGTCCGGGAGCAGGAGACCCTCGACAGCGAGTGCTTCGCAGTCGTCCGCATAGACGGCGAGGACGGCGTTGTCAAGAAGGTCCGTATCGACCGTGAAAAGATCACCCTGACATCGATCAACCCCTACTATCCGCCCCGTGTATTTGAGCGTGAACAGATGAATATGATCGCGATCGTGGGCAAAGTCGTTCAATCACAGCGTATATATTAAGCTGTTTATAATAAAAAAGATCGTCGCCCGGCTGTCATATCTTCAATTTCAGCCATTCAAGCTGGTGAAAATCAACATTGCATTTTTTAAGAAAAACAATTAAAGGGGGCAACTTATGAAAATATACACAATAATCGGCGGAGTCAACGGCTCAGGCAAAAGCAGTCTTTCGGGAGTATTATCCGCCGAAAGCTCAGAACTTGGTATCATCATCGACACGGATAAGCTAACAAAAGAACGAGGCGGTGATCGCATAAAAGGCGGTAAAGCTGCTATAGCACTGATAGACGACTGCCTTAAAAAACGAGTCAATTTCACACAGGAAACAACTCTCTCTGGCGTAAGAACAGTCAAGACCATTCAGAGAGCCCGTGACCTCGGCTACTTCATTAGGCTTTACTATGTGGGCGTGAGCTCCGCAGAAGAGAGCATAAAGCGTATCAAAAACCGTGTGGAAAAGGGTGGTCACGATATACCAGCCGCAGATGTTGAAAGGCGTTATATCAAGCGATTTAACGACCTTGCGAAAGTACTTCCCTATTGTAATGAGGTACGCTTCTTCGACAATGAAAATGGATTTGTAGAAAAAGCTGAATACAGAAACGGTCAACTCATTTTCAAAGGTGGGAATACACCTGATTGGCTCTTTGAACTGGATAACTACCTAAAATAAAAGATCCCCCACCGGTGCGCCAACACCAGTGAGGGACAGTAAGGAGAGTATTGCTATACTCAAACCTCGACAGTTTTAGTATAGCACGTCTTTCTTCCTATGTCAAGAAAGGGGTGCATTTTTATGCCAAAAAACAAGAAAAGAGCCGACGGACGGCTCCAGGCTAAGATCTATCTGGGCGTCGAGGACGGCAGACTCAGATACAAGTACGTTTATGCCACTACCCAAAGGGAGCTCAATGCAAAGGTCCAGGAAGTACGGCTACAGCTTGGCAAGGGACTGGATCCGTTCGCTCAGAGAGACACTTTCGGCGACTGGACACAGCGCTGGCTGAAGCTGAAAAAGACTGAGGTCTCTGACAAGAAGTTCAAAGCCTATGCCGCCAAGGAAAAGTATATCAGCCACCTGTATTCGCTGCCGATCTCGAAAGTGCGAAATCAGGACATTCAAGAAGTCATTATCGACAACGCTCATCTCGCTGAGTATACGCTGAAGCAGATCCGGGGAATGTGTGCTCAGATCTTCCAGCTTGCTATCAACAACAGGGTCATTGAATTCAATCCAGCTTCTGCGGTCAAGATCCCGAAAAAGTCCGGCGAGGAAAGCGACCGTCGGGCTCTGACCGAGGAAGAGCAGGCATGGATCATCAACACTCCCCACAGAGCTCAGACAGCTGCCATGATAATGCTTTTTGCCGGGCTGCGCCGGGGCGAGCTGATCCCGCTGCTCTGGTCTGACATTGACCTCGACGCAGGTACGATATCAGTGAACAAGTCCGTCGAGGCTGTTGACGGGAAGCTGATCGTCAAGCAGGGCGCTAAATCCAAGTCGGGTACAAGAACAGTATTTATCCCTAAGATACTCGTTGAATACCTCTCCGGAGCTGACCGTGGGAATAATATGCTGGTTTGTCCGACGAAGAACGGGAAACTCATGAGCGACAGTGCCTGGAAGAGACTCTGGAACAGCTATCTTTCTGAGCTGAATTTCCGATACGGTGATTTTTCAAGAGTCCTGGTACCGGACGAATTTGGTAATATGCAGGCTTTTCAGAAGCCAAAGAGCAGATTTGCCCCCGTAAAGATCCCTATGGTGATCGAGCCTTTCACCGCACATTACCTCCGGCATACATATATAACTATGCTGTATTTTGCAGGTGTGGACGTCCTTACAGCTAAGGAACAGGCAGGTCACAGCGACGTAAACACAACTCTTGCAATTTATACTCATCTCGATAAGCAGCATAAAGTCCACCAGATCAGCAAGCTGAATGAATACATCGACGGGTGTCAAATGGGTGTCAACTCTTCTGAGAGATATAAGAATATCGGTTAAAACTGAGTTTTTGGACGTGCCTTGGTAAGGCGTAGGTCGTCGGTTCAAGTCCGATCATCAGCTCCAAGCGGTCTAGTATAACTAGGCCGCTTTTCTTTTTCACTTTTGATCATCAAGCCAGCCTTTTATCGTCCTGATCAGTTCAGCTCTCATCGGTCAGCGTGAGCATATATGTTCGCATGGACAGCATATCAGCATCAGAACTTCCCCTTTCAGAAGATAATTGATATGCCGATAAATAGTCAATAGTGTTCACAGAATATTTACAATTATGTTCCTTCTTGCATTTTCCTGAGAACTGTGGTATAATAGTTCTCGCAATGTTTCGTTAAGGAGGTGCTTCTTGTGGAGCACAAAGTCAATTCCGGCATTTGGGGAACTATGTTCGGTGTGCCTTATGTGGTGGCTGACAACTTCCTCAAGCTGGCAAGCGGCGGCCAGCTGAAGGTGTTGCTGTTCATTCTTCGCAGCTCCGGCAGAAAACTCTCTGCTGATGAGATCGCTGCCGGTACGGGAGTTTCCCCAAATGAAGCGGAGGACGCCGTTCTCTTCTGGGAGCAAGCAAACGTCCTCTCCCCTGTTTCCGGTGAGGTACCTGCCCTTGCTCCGGCACCTGTCATGGAGGCTCCTCCTCAGCAGGAGGCTCCCACTCAGGAGCAGAAGCCCCCTCAGCCTCAGTCCAGCCGCAGGCAAAATCTCTCACCTTCTCAGATCGCCGAAATGATTGGCAGCTCACAGGACATCTCCGACCTGTTCACGATAACCGAGACCGTCCTTGGAATGGTGGGGCCTGCCATGCAGAACTCGCTGATCTGGATGTACACCTACCTTGGCCTGAAAAAAGAGGTCATCATCACCCTGGTCAGCTATTGCAGAGACATCGACAAGCGCAGCCCCAGCTACATCGAGAGGATCGCTGCCGAATGGGCTGAGTCCGAGATCAACTCTTTGGAGGCCGCTCAGGAAGAGGTAGAGCGCATGACACGCAGCCGCAACTTCGAGGGTCAGATCATGCAGACCTTCGAGATGAAGCGCCGTCCCACTGAAAAACAGCTTGCCTTTATCTCCGACTGGCAGAGGCTCTCACTGGACATGAGCCTTATCCGATACGCCTACGAAAAGTGCGTGGAGAACACCGACAAGCTCAGCTTCAGCTACATAAACAAGGTGCTCCTCTCCTGGAACGACAGCGGCCTGAAAACTGCTCAGGACGTGAAGCAGGCAGAGAGCCAGTTCCGCAAAAGAAACTCCTCACAGGGCTCCTCACAGGGAAGCGATGACCTGAAAAAATACGAGGAATTCATCAATAAATTCTAAGGAGGTATCATATTGGACCAGTCCGTTTATGAACAGGCCACCGCCGAAATGTCTCAGCGCAGACAGAGGGCGTGCGCCGAAAACGACAGAAGGATCCGTGAGATAAACCGGGATCTCCCTCAGATCCGGGAGATAAACGACACCCTCTACCGCACAGGCCGTGAGCTCATCGGACTTATCGCCGGCGCCGGCGGAAAGGACATCTCTCAGGAGATCGAGAAGATCCGCCGCTGCAACCTTGACGCTCAGGCTATGAGCAGGTCTCTCCTCCGTGAGAACGGCTATCCTGAGGACTATCTCGATGTGCAGTACACCTGCAAGGAATGCTCCGATACAGGGTCGGTGGACGGAAAGGTCTGCCAGTGCTTCAGGAGGCTCTGCGGCAGGATCGCTGCTGACAAGCTGAACAAAAAGACCTGCCTGACACTGTGCAGCTTCGATACATTCGACCTTAGCTTCTACGACGGCGAGTTCTACCAGCAGATGAAGCACACCTATGAGTATTGCCTTAGCTACGCCGAAAACTTCACCGAGGGCGCCGACAGCATCCTTATGACCGGAAGGACTGGCCTTGGCAAGACCCACCTTTCTCTTTCCATCGCAAACAAAGTTCTTGACAAGGGCTACAGCGTTATCTACGATTCGGCAGTCAATCTCCTGGGCTCGATCGAGGAGCAGCATTTCAGCCGAGATCATTCCTCCGAGACCCTTGACCTGGTGCTGGATTGCGACCTGCTCATCCTTGACGACCTGGGAACTGAGTATGAGTCACAGTTCTACAACTCCACCATTTACAACATCGTCAATACTCGCCTTGGCCGGAGAAAGCCAACTATCATCAGCACCAACATGGGGCTTGACGCTATCCGCCGCAGGTATGACGAGAGAATGGTATCACGGCTCATGACCATGTACACGGTGATGAATTTTCTAGGTGAGGATATACGCCTCCAGAAAAAGCGCCGTGGTATACTGTAAAAAAAGAGTGGCCTTTCGGTCACTCTTTTCTTTATTCAACAGCAAGCATATTGTCCATGACGGGGGTCATATCCAGGAAGTTGAACAGCGCCCCGAAGATCTCGCCGTAGGTGCCGCTGTTCAGGTGGATGCCGTCTCCTCCGGAAGCGTCCCCACGAAGTGTCAGGTCATAGGGGTCTGCGCAGACGGAATAGGCATCGAAGTACCAAACATGGTCGGATCCCATATCGGCCACCATTTGCTCAAGGGCTGAATTGAAGCCACGGATAGTGTCACAGCTTGTGTAGGTGCAGCTTGCAGAAACAGGCGTGATACCGGCAACTACGATGCTCACCCCGGGGATCTTTTCCTGGAGCTCCTCGATGACTCCCCGGTATCTTCCGGCGAAGTCCTCAGGGGTCAGACCCGGCACGTCATTCATTCCAAGAGACATATATATCAGCGAAGGACTTATGTATGCGGCAGCGTCTGTCATGCTCATCTCTCCGCCACCCTTGTCGAAGGTGAAGGCTCCCATGTTCCACATCGAGACTGACTCCTTGGCCAGATTGTGCTCATAGGGAATGTAACCGTAGGCGTTGAAGCCATAGGCGATAGAGTCGCCGAAGACCACGATCCTGTTCTGGTAGAAGTCCGCATTGGGCGACTCCCCTGCCGGAACGTAAACATACGCAGGCCTTGTCTCGGTGTCCTCAGCCTGCTCCTCCTGAGCCTCCTCAGGCTCTGTGGTGGTGGTAGTCACAGTAGTGGTGGTTGTGGTAGTCGTGGTGGTGGTAGTTGTCGTTGTAGTGGTAGTCGTGGTGGTAGTAGTTGTGGTGGTCGTGGTGGTGGAGGTAGTGACGGTAGTGACAGTAGTGGTCACAGCCTCAGTGCTGGCGGTCACAGACCTGCCTGTTACCCCTGACTTATGCATGACGACTCCCGTAAAGACCGCTATCACAGCTACGACTGCACAAAGTGGGACAGAAAACCTTGGGTCCCCGAAAAACGCCTTCAATTTATCCTTCATTATCTCACTTCCCATTTGAAATCACCTACTATTCTACCACGTTTCAGGCCTGTTGTAAAGTATTTCTGCGCTATTCCTTGACATTTCACGAAAGTCATACTATAATTATAAAGGCGTTTTATCAAAAATATAGAATAGGGAGATAATTTTTATGGAAAACGTTAAAATAACTGACTTATACGACCTTTCCCACACTGCCGCTGCTGATTATCTCAGCCAGTTCACCTACCCCTGGGAGGCTCTCAAGGGCATCAGCGACTTCATCATTGCTCTGGGAAAGACCCTCAGCCCTGAGGAGTATGACTGCCCAAGTGAGAACGTGTGGGTCCACAAGACAGCTAAGGTGTTCCCCTCAGCTTATCTGGGATCGCCCTGTATCATCGGCCCTGAGACAGAGGTGCGTCACTGCGCTTTTATCCGTGGAAGCGCTCTTGTTGGTGCGGGCTGCGTTGTGGGCAATTCGGTGGAGCTGAAAAACGTGATAATCTTCGACAGCGTTCAGACTCCCCATTATAACTATGTGGGAGACTCGATCCTCGGATACAAGTCACACATGGGAGCCGGCTCGATCACCTCAAACGTGAAGTCCGACAAAACAAACGTTGTCATCAAGCAGGGCGGTGAGCAGCTGGAGACAGGCATCAAAAAGATCGGCGCTATGCTGGGAGACTTCGTGGAGGTCGGCTGCAACAGCGTCCTCAACCCGGGTACTGTCATCGGCCGCCATTCCAACATCTACCCCACTAGCTGCGTAAGAGGCGTTGTCCCCTCAGAGAGCATCTGGAAGATAGGCGGCGTCATCGTCCGCAAAGAGCACTGATCTCCCCGAAAAACTGGGATAATTTTGGCGGAAGCTACAGATCCTTCCGCTCAGGCTTTACATTGATGCCAGATCATGGTATCATGTAATCACATAACTGAAAGTGAGGAAACATCATGAAAAAGACATTTATCACAAGAATTCTCGCAGCCGCTGCTGCTGCTTCCATGCTGGTCATGACCGGCGCCTGCGGAAGCGGAGCCTCCTCCTCTGAGAGCAAAACAGGTGAGGACACCTCCCTCCAGAAGGTGCTTGACTCAAAGCAGCTCATCCTCGGCCTTGATGCCAGCTTCCCTCCCATGGGCTTTACCGATGAGAACAACGAGATCGTTGGCTTCGACATCGACGTTGCTCAGGAGGTCTGCAACAGAATGGGCGTTAAGCTGGTAAAGCGTCCTATCAACTGGGACACCAAGGAGCAGGACCTGAACGTGGGTACTATCGACTGTATCTGGAACGGTATGTCTATCAACGCTTCCCGTCAGGAGGCTATGAATCTCTCCGACGCTTACATGAAGAACGAGATGATCTTCGTGGTGCCTGCCGGCAGCTCTGTAAAGTCCATGGACGACCTCTCCGGCAAGACTATCGGTGTTCAGTCAGGATCCTCCGCACAGGAGATCTTAGAGGGCTGGGACAAGTACAGCGAGATCACTGCTACTCCCCTTGAGGACAACGTTGAGGCTCTCCGCCAGATGGAGCTGGGCTTCTCTGACGCTGTTTTCCTGGACTCAGTCGTTGCAAACTACTTCATCACATCTAACAACAAGGATTATGTTGTGCTCGACGGCAACCTTGAGGCTGAGGAGTACGCTATCGGCTTCAGAAAGGGCGACCAGGCTCTCCGTGACAAGGTGCAGGAGACCCTCAGCGCAATGAAGGCTGACGGCTCACTGGGTGAGATCTCTACCAAGTGGTTTGGCAGCGACGTAACTACTGTAAAATAAACCGCCGCCCGATAACTGGGCTTCCCCAAAATAGAAAGATAGGAGAAACTGAATGGATATAATCTCAATACTGAAAGCCTTCGTCCTGGGCGTTGTTGAGGGCATCACAGAGTGGCTGCCTGTCAGCAGCACCGGCCACCTGATCTTAGTGGACGAGTTTTTGAAGCTGGACGCCTCAGAGGATTTCAAGGAGATGTTCGATGTCGTTATCCAGCTGGGTGCGATCATGGCTGTTGTGGTGATCTTCTGGAAGAAGCTGTGGCCCTTCGGCAGGAAAAACAACGCCGCTCCCCTTTCAAAGGAGGGCTTCGGCTCATACGTTAAGACAGACATATTCCAGATGTGGTTCAAGGTCCTTGTAGCCTGCATACCTGCCGCAGTTATCGGCCTTATCCTGGACGACTGGATCGACGAGCACCTGTACAACCCGTGGGTGGTGGCGATCGCTCTGATCACCTTCGGCGTGGCATTCATCGTGGTGGAGAACTGGAACAAGGGCAAGTCCCCAAAGGTATCTGAGATCTCTCAGCTCACCTACAAGGCCGCCTTCATCATAGGTATCTTCCAGCTGATCGCTGCGCTCTTCCCCGGAACTTCACGCTCCGGAGCTACTATCGTGGGAGCTCTTCTCATCGGTATCTCAAGAACTGTTGCCGCTGAGTTCACCTTCTACCTGGCTATCCCCGTTATGTTCGGTGCAAGCCTGCTGAAGCTGATCAAGTACGACGGCGGCTTCACCAGCCACGAGATCTCGATCCTGGCTGTGGGAATGATAGTGGCCTTCGTAGTATCCGTGTTCGTTATCAAGTTCCTCATGGACTACATCAAGAAGCACGACTTCAAGGTGTTCGGCTGGTACAGGATCGTTCTTGGCGTCCTGGTGCTGGCGTACTTCTCCCTTGTAAAATAAGTGATCGCCGGAGAGAAAAAACTCTCCGGCTTTTCTCTTGACAGCCAAAGAAAAATGTGGTATAATTATGGAGATGTGCCGGTGTGATGGAATTGGCAGACGTGACGGACTCAAAATCCGTTGGTGGCAACACCGTACCGGTTCGACCCCGGTCACCGGCACCAGCGCTAATTAGCAGCTCCCATGCAGAGATGTGTGGGAGCTTAGCTTTGTCTACGAAAGGAGCCCTCCTATGAGGAAATGGCTGAGTTTATACGAAAATTGCAGGCTATGTCCCAGAATGTGCGGCGCTGACAGAAATAACGCACGGGGCTTCTGCGGGATGGGCGCTGAGATCTTGGCTGCCAAGGCCTCTCTCCACAAGTGGGAGGAGCCCTGCATCGCCAGCAAAAACGGCGCAGGTACCGTGTTTTTCTCCGGGTGCAGCCTGAGATGCTGCTTCTGCCAAAATCACCGGATAAGCAGCGAGAATTTCGGGGCGGAGGTCTCGCCGGAACGCCTTTCAGAGATCTTCCTCTCATTGCAGGAAATGGGCGCCGATAACATCGAGCTGGTGACGCCCACCCACTTCGTTCCCTCGATCCTCTGGGCTCTGGACAGAGTAAAGGACAGGCTGAACATACCAGTTGTGTACAATTCCAGCGGCTATGAGCTGCCGGAAACTATCGCTCTGCTGAAGGGCTATGTGGACGTTTTTCTGCCGGATCTGAAATACTTCTCCCCTGAGCTCTCCGCTAAATACAGCAAGGCACCGGATTACTTCGAGAGGGCTTCCCGTGCAGTCATCGCCATGACAGAACAGACCGGCGAGCTTGATTTTTCTCCGGAGGGAAAACTCCTCAGGGGCACGGTCATCAGGCACCTTGTGCTGCCCGGCTGCCGAAAGGACTCCATGGAGCTCATGAGGTGGATAGCCGAAAAGATCCCGAAAAACAGGGCTTTGGTCAGTATCATGAACCAGTACACACCCTTTCCTCACCTGCCGGAGCAGTTCCCGGAGCTGGGGCGCAGAGTCACCAAAATGGAGTATAACAGCGTGGTCAAGCTGGCCAGTGAGCTGGGTCTGGAGGGCTTTACTCAGGAAAAGTCCTCAGCCTCGGCAGAGTACGTCCCCGACTTTGACCTTGGCGGAATAGTATGAAAAAGCCCGGAGAGATCCGGGCTCGTTTTTTATTCGTATGTAACGGAAAACTCCGAAAATTCGCCCTTTGCGCCCTCTGCCTGAGCATAGAGCCCGAAGATCGCTCCCGTAAAGCCGCAGGCCACCTCCGTTGAAACGTACCTGGTGTGAGCAAAGCCGAAGCTGTACGTTTCATCGCCTTCCTTTACGGAAAAATCGTAGACGAAATTGTTCATCTTTATGGAGATCTCCGCTGAATTTCCGCTGAGAGGAACGCTGTCTCGGACATATCTTGCGTCACCGATCACCAGACGGAGCTGAGCACGGGTCTGGCCGTTTTCATTGACCAGGGCAAGGTCGTAGCGGTGATCCTCGTCCATGTACACGGTGACTCCTGCCTCGCCGTTTTCCGCAGAAACTCGGCATTTGAGCTCTCCGCAGAAATCCGTCTGACGTATGCCGGTGAAGGTGGGCGAGCCCTTTCCGTCAAGAGTTTCATCACTGCCAGTCAGCCGCAGCGTCCCTCCCCAGAGCTCATAGCGGCTCAGCTCAGGCTCCCTCAGATAGATCCAGCGCTCACGGTCTTTCAGGGTGAAGACCTTCTGCTCCTGCTGGGAAAACTCTCCCTGGATCTCATACTGCTCATGGCAGGTGCCGTCACCGCACACAGGCCAGTCCTCCTCGAAGCTCACCGGGGTCAGGAAGGTCTCTCTGCCGAGGTGGTGGAAGGGCAGCCACTGGTCGATCTGGCGGAAGCCCAGGTGCAGGAAAAACCACTCCCCTGTTTGTGGCTTGCGCACAAGGTCTCCGTGACCCACGCCCTGTATCTGGAAGCCGCCCAGGTCACGATTGGTGAGGATCGGGTTTTGCGGACAGCCCTCGAAGCCCTCCCACAGAGACTTGCTCCGGGCGCAGGTGATCATGTGACCGTACTCCGTGCCGCCCTCCGCAGCGGTCAGCAGGTACCAGTCGCCGATCTTGTACAGGTGGGGCGACTCCAGGTATCTTCCGCCGGAGCCGTGCCAGATCGTGCGGCTCTTTGTGAGCTTCCGCCCGGTCTTGATGTCGATCATGCACTGGGTGATGCCGTGATCGCCGAAGTCGTCGGAGCCGTTTGACATGAAGTAGGCCTTGCCGTCCTCGAAATAAAGGGAAGGGTCGATGCCGTCCTGCTCCACCTCGATCGGGTCGGACCAGGAGCCGCTGATGTCGTTGGTGGTGACGTAGAAATTCCTGCCAGTGGTGGTGTTGGTGGTCACCATGTAGAAGGTGCCATCATTGTATCTTATGGTGGGAGCGAAGATCCCTGCCGAGCTGAGAGCGCCCTTCAGGGGAAGCTGGCTCCTTCTGGTCAAAACGTGGCCGATCTGCTTCCAGTTCACAAGGTCGGTGCTCTCAAACAGCGGAACACCGGGGAAATACTGGAAGGAGCTGGTCACAAGGTAAAAGCGTCCATTCGCCTCACAGACGCTTGGGTCGGGGTAAAATCCCCTGATAACTGGGTTTTTGTAGATCATGATCTGCCTCCGATCAAGTTATGGTGTAGCCCTCCTCCGAAAGAGCTGAGAGGGCTTTTTCGTAGTTCTCTGTCTTTACTAGAATGTAGTCCGTGTTGTATGTTGAAACGGCAAAAACGCCTATTTTTTGGCTTGCAAGGACTGCTGTGATCTTTGAGAGGATCCCGATGAGGGAGAAGTCAAGCTGACCCTGAATGCGAAAGGCCTTCCAGCCGTCGTCACGGTGGGTGGTGTTTTGGGGAACGTTTCCGGTCTGGCAGACCAGTGACAGCTCCTCGTCAGTTTTGCCGATGAAAAACAGGCCGCTCTCCATATCGAACTCCTCAAGAGAAGTGACCTTACACACCGAAAATTCGGCGTCTATACGTCTTAGCTCCATGATGTCCTCCTTACTGATACTCGCCACGCTCGATGCGCTCGGCCAAGTCGTTGAGGTAGACCCAGCGCTCCATTTTCGCCTCAAGCTCCTCGGTAAGCCGGTCACGCTTCTCAGAGAGCTCCTGCAATTTGACGTAATCCGCAGAAAATTGGCCGATCTGAGCCTCCGCCTCTGAGATCTGTTCCTCCAGCGCAGCGATGTCGTCCTCGATCGTGGCGAACTCACGCTGCTCCTTGAAAGAAAATCTCAGCCTGGTCTTGCCGGGTGTGCGCTCACGCTTCTGGACAGGCTTGGGGGCTCGCTCCTCCTTGGGGAGCTCCTCCTTCACACGGTCGGCATAGTCCGAATAATTGCCGTTATATCGGGTGCAGAGGCCGTTTTTGAACTCAAAGATCTCGCTGCACATCTTGTCCAGGAAGTAACGGTCGTGGCTGACTGCGATAACGGCTCCGCTGAAGCTCTGGAGGTAGTCCTCCAAGATCGTGAGGGTAGCGATGTCAAGGTCGTTGGTGGGCTCGTCAAGGAGCAGGATATTCGGCGCTGTCATCCGCACTTTCAGCAGGTACAGCCGCTTTCGCTCGCCGCCTGAGAGCTTCTCGATCCGGTTGTATTGCAGCTCAGGGGTGAACAGGAAGCGCTCCAGCATCTGTGAGGCGGTGACTGTTCCGCCGGGAGTTTTCACCATATCGGCTGTCTCACGGATATAGTCGATGACCCTGAGGGTTGGATCCATTGACTCACATTCCTGCGAAAAATAGCCGATATTCACGGTGTCGCCGATGATCACGCTGCCGCTGTCGGGAGAGATCTGTCCCATTATCATCTTGAGGAAGGTGGACTTTCCGGCGCCGTTCGGCCCCACGATACCGATCCTTGCGTCCCGGGAGATGATGTAGGAGAAGTCCGTGATCAGCTGCTTTCCGTCAATGGCTTTGCTGATGTTTTCCAGCTCGATAGTCTTTTTGCCCAGCCTTGTGGAGACCGACTGCAATTGCAGCTTCTCAGCGATCACAGGCTTTTCACGGTTTTTCAGAGCCTCAAATCGCTCGATCCTGTCCTTGGAATTGGTGCCTCTTGCCCGGGGACCACGGCTGATCCATTCCAGCTCTCTGCGGTAGATCGAACGGTTTTTCCGCTCAGTCGCCTCTGCGTCGGCCTCACGCTGAGCCTTCTGCTGGACATAGGCGCTGTAGCCGCCCTCGCAGGAGTAGATAGCTCCCCTGTCGATCTCAACGATACGGCGGCAGATCTTGTCCAGGAAGTAACGGTCATGAGTTACCATGACGATAGCTCCCCGGTAGCGCATGAGAAGATCCTCAAGGATCTGGACAGTCTCGTTGTCGATATGGTTGGTGGGCTCGTCAAGGAGCAGCACGTCGCTGGGCTGGATCAGCGCCGCAGCAATACCGGCTCGCCGCCGCTCTCCTCCCGAAAGAGTGCTGATGTCCCGGTCAGTGTCCGAGATCCCCAGCTTGCCAAGGATCGACTTCGCCTCGTACTCCTTTGAGTGCTTAAGATCCTCAGGAAGGTGGAACAGCACCTGACTGAGCACGCTTCCATGGTCGTCAAACTCCGGGATCTGGGGCAGATACGAGATCCGTATGCCGTTTGTGCGCACCACCTGGCCGGCGTCCGGCTCCTCCGCACCGGCAAGGATCCGCAGAAGGGTGGACTTGCCCGTTCCGTTTATACCGATCATGCCCACCTTGTCGCCCTCCCCAAGGAAGAAGGAAACTCCGTCCAGCACCTTGCGCTCCATGTAGGTCTTGGAAATATCCTGTGCCGAAAGCAGAATCATCTGCGCACCTCCTTAGTCGAATAAGGGCGTGGAGAAATATCTCTCGGCGGTATCCGGAAGAATGGTCACAACGGTCTTGCCCTCGCCCAGCTTCTCCGCCAGCTTCAGCGCCGCCGCAACGTTAGTTCCGCTGGAGATGCCGCACATTATGCCCTCATTGGAGGCCAGCGCCTTAGCAGTCATGATAGCGTCCTCGTCGGTGACGATGTGGATATGGTCGTAGATCTGCTGGTTGAGGATCGAGGGGATGATACCGTCGCCGATGCCCATTTGCAGGTGAGCTCCGATAGTTCCGCCGGCAAGGATTGCAGCGTGCTCGGGCTCAACTGCCCAGATCTCCATATCCGGATTTTGGGACTTGAGGGTCTCGCCGATACCGGTGATAGTTCCGCCTGTGCCGATACCTGAGCAGAAGCCGTCGATACGGCCTGCGGTCTGCTCTAAGATCTCCAGAGCTGTGAAATACTTGTGGGCGTAGGTGTTGTTCACGTTCTCGAACTGCTGAGGAACGAACACACGGGGGTCATTTGCAGCCATTTCAAGGGCAGTATCAAGGCACTGCTGGATGCACTTTCCGATGTCGCCGTCGTCGTGGATCAGGATCACCTGGGCTCCGTAGTGGTTGACCAGCTTGCGGCGCTCCTCACTGACGGAATCGGGCATGATGATCACTGTCTTGTAGCCACGAACAGCTCCCACAAGAGCAAGACCGATGCCTTGGTTGCCGCTGGTTGGCTCTACTATAATAGTGTCGGGGTGGATCTTGCCCTCCTTCTCAGCTTTGAGGATCATGTTGAAGGCAGTGCGGGTCTTTATTGAGCCGCCAACGTTGAGGCCTTCAAATTTCACCAGAACTTCTGCATTTCCGGGCTTATTCATTCTGTTGAGCCTGATCATGGGAGTGTGTCCCATTGCTTCCAGGATATTGTTGTAGATCATGTCGAATTCTCCGTTCTATAATTTTGCATACTCAATTATTATATCACAGTTGTTAGGAAAATGCAACGGTCAGAGCAAAGAAAAAGGAGGCATGACGCCTCCTTGGTCTATTGTTCGTTGGGGAGCTTGTACATTCGCCGAAATTCCGTGGGCGAGCAGCCCTTGGCCTTGCGGAAGGCCCGGTTGAAGGTGGTGAGGCTGGCAAAACCTGACTGCATGGCCACCTCCGTGATAGGCATGGTGGAGTCCGCCATAAGGCGCTCAGCCGCCTTTATCCGCTTGCCGTTTATGTACTGGATAAAGGACATACCGTTGTGTTCCTTGAATATCCGTGAGAAGTGATACTTGCTGTAGCCGGCCATCTGCGCCAGCTTCTCCAGGGGGAGCTCGTACATATAATTCTGATTGATGTACTTAGTCACCAGGGCAAATCGCTGGCTCTCGTCCTCGGCGCCCTTGCCTATGATCGGCGTATCGGCGGAGCTTTGCAGCTGGGACTCCCTCACCGAAGCCAGCATATTCAGCAGGCACAGGTAGATCTTCACGTCAGCAAGGGGCTGGCCGGAGTAGTATTCCGAGTAGATGTCAAGGATCGTCTTCCTTGAGAAGATGTACAGGTCCTTGTCGGACTCTGGGGTGATCTTCACCGCCTTTGAGAACACCGGCAGCACTGCGTCCAGCGTGGAAACGCCCGAGATCACGCTGTTGTCGCACTGGAAAAAGAGCCTTCTCCCCTCCTGAGCCGGCATGGTGTGGAGCTCTCCCGGGGGAATGATCAGGATCTCGTTCACGCCCAGCTCAAAGCGCTCGCCGCTGACGATCACGGTGAAGGGCTCAAGCAGAGGGATCACGATCTCCACAGCGTCGTGCCAGTGGATCGGGTACTCCTCGAACTCATCATTATCATAGAGCATGACAAATCGCTTGTCCTCATACTCAACAGTCTCAACGACTCCGGAAAGGTGTTTGATCATGGTTGACCCTCCTTGCCAAAAATTGCGGTGTATTCTATCAAAAATTGCGATAGGCACTTGTGTTATTACATAAAATGCCCTGTTTTTCCATTTGCATTATACACCAAAACATCATATTTTGTAAAGAGTGTTTGAACAATTTGTGAAAAATCAGCAATTCTTGAATAAGAGGCCGCAATAAATGGTTAGTCATTTCTTTAGGATCGTTATATAATCGAATTAGAGAACAGCAAGGGAGCTCCACACACACCCGGCTCCCCTGCGGAATTCTTTCAGACTTCATCAGCATTTGCTGAAGAAAGGAGATGCTGTTTGGAAAAATTCAGGAACAAAGACCTATCACCGCAGGAAAGAGCTGAGGACATCACCGACAAGATGACGCTGGAAGAGATGGCTTCTCAGCTGAAATACGACGCTCCTGCTGTGCCGAGACTTGGCCTTCCAGCCTACAACTGGTGGAGCGAGGGCCTGCACGGTGTGGCTAGAGCCGGTACTGCTACCATGTTCCCACAGGCTATCGGACTTGCTGCTATGTTCGACGAGGACGCTATGCTCCGGGCAGGAGATATAGTTTCCACCGAGGCTAGAGCTAAGTACAACGAATACTCAGCCAGGGACGACCGGGATATTTTCAAGGGACTTACGCTTTGGTCTCCTAATATAAATATCTTCCGTGATCCACGCTGGGGCAGAGGCCAGGAAACTCTCGGTGAAGATCCCTTCCTTACAGCTAAGCTGGGAGTCGCCTACACTAAGGGGCTCCAAGGAAACAGAAAGATCCTCAAGACCGCTGCCTGTGCAAAGCATCTGGCTGTTCACAGCGGCCCCGAGGCTACCCGCCATGAGTTCAACGCTGTGGCTTCTCCAAAGGATATGGAGGAGACCTACCTCCCCGCTTTCGAGGCTCTCATCAAAGAGGCCAAGGTTGAGAGCGTCATGGGCGCTTACAACCGTGTCAACGGTGAGCCTGCCAACGCCAGCAAGTTCCTCATGGGCAAGCTGAAGGAGTGGGGCTTCGACGGACACTTCGTTTCAGACTGCTGGGCTATCAGGGATTTCCACACCGGTCATATGGTCACCAAAACAGCTCCGGAATCAGCGGCTATGGCTCTAAAGGCCGGCTGTGACCTGAACTGCGGCAATACTTATCTTCACCTCCTCATCGCCTACAACGAGGGGCTGATCACTGAGGAGGACATCAAAAAGGCTTGCGTTAAGCTCATGCGCACAAGAGCTAGGCTGGGTATGCTGGACGATACAACTGAGTTCGACAGCCTTGGACTTGACGTTGTGGCTTGCAAGGAGCACAAGGACTACTCCCTTAAATGTGCGGAGAGATCAATGGTCCTTCTCAAAAACAACGGTATACTCCCCCTTGACAGGAACAAGATCAAAACGATCGGCGTCATCGGACCTAATGCGGACAGCAGGGCGGCTCTCGAAGGCAACTACAACGGTACTGCCGACCGGTACATCACATTCCTTGAGGGGATCCAGGATGAGTTCGAGGGCAGGGTCCTCTACTCACAGGGCTGCCACCTTTATAAAGACAGAGTAATGGGACTGGCTTTGGCGGACGACCGTATCGCCGAGGCTCAGGCAGTTGCCGCTCACTCAGATGTCGTGGTGCTTTGCGTCGGACTGGACGCCGGCATCGAGGGCGAAGAGGGCGACACCGGAAACGAGTTCTCCTCCGGCGATAAGCTGGATCTGAGGCTCCCCGAGTCCCAGAGAAAGCTGGTGAAGGCCGTTATGGCCGAGGGCAAGCCCGTTATCATCGTCAATGCTGCCGGAAGCGCTATCAACCCGGAGGCTGACTGTGCCGCTTACATCCAGGCTTGGTATCCCGGTCAAAACGGCGGAAAGGCTCTGGCAAATATCCTGTTCGGAAAGATCTCGCCGTCGGGCAAGCTCCCCGTTACTTTCTATGTGAGCGCCGATGAGCTGCCGGATTTCTCCGACTACAGCATGAAGGGACGCACCTACCGCTACGCAGAGGGAAACATTCTCTACCCATTCGGCTACGGACTGACCTACTCAAGGGTCACCTGCTCCGGCCTTAAATATGAGGATGGCTGCGTTACAGTTACTGCGGAAAACGTGGGAGATCTGGACACAGAGGACGTTGTGCAGGTCTACATCAAGGCCGATTCGCCTAACGCTCCTACCAATCCTTGTCTATGCGGATTCAAGCGTATCGCTCTGAAAAAGGGCGAGAGCACTACTGTCAGCATAAAGCTGGAGGAGAAGTCCTTCACTACTGTTGACGAGAACGGTGTTCGTTCAAAGGACGCTTCATCGTTCACTATCTACGCCGGCACTTCTCAGCCGGATCCTATCAGCGAAGGTCTGACGGGCAACAAGTGCCTGTCTGTCGTAATAAAGGACTAAAGTCCGGAAAATCATTATATTTATATGGAGGTCAATTATTATGAAAAAGGTAATTTCTGCTCTTTCAGCACTGGCTCTGCTGGCTTCACTGACTGCTTGCGGCAAGAACGCTGACAACGGCTCAGGAAGCGGCGATTCTTCCGCTGAGTCTTCCACTGATATCCAGACAATGAAGGCTGGTACCGGTGACACTGTGCTCACGCTTTACTCCTTCACTAAGGAAGTTCCTGAGATGATGGCTAAGTACATCGAGATGAATCCTGACTTCGGCAAGCAGTACACTGTTGAGTCCACCATCATCCCCACAACTGAGGGCGCTTATCAGCCCGCTCTGGATATGGCGCTGTCTAACGGCGGCAAGGACGCTCCCGACATCTACTGTGCCGAGGCTGCTTTCGTCCTCAAGTACACTCAGGGCGCAGCTTCTAAGTATGCAGCTCCCTACGATGAGCTTGGCATCGACACTCAGGCCGAGATCGACGCTGCTCAGATCGCTCCTTACGCTGTAGACATCGGTACTAACAATGACGGCAAGGTAGTTGGCCTTGGCTATCAGGCTACCGGCGGTGCTTTCATCTATCGCCGCTCTATCGCTAAGGACGTTTTCGGCTCAGATGATCCGGCTGCTGTTTCTGCTGCTATCGGCGGCGGTACTCAGAGCTGGGATACCTTCTGGGACGCTGCTGAGAAGCTCAAGGCTAAGGGCTACGGCATCGTTTCCGGCGACGGCGACATCTGGCACGCTGTTGAGAACTCCTCAGATCAGGGCTGGATCGTAAACGACAAGCTCCACATCGATCCTAAGAGAGCTGAGTTCATGGACATCTCCATGAAGCTGAAGGAGAACAATTACTACAACGACACAAGAGACTGGAACGAGGCTTGGTTCGCTGATATGCAGGGCACCGGCGAGAAGGGCATCCTCGGCTTCTTCGGACCCGCTTGGCTCATAAACTACACTATGGCTGAGCACTGCGGAGGAACTAAGGTAGGCGAAGGCACATACGGCGATTGGGGCGTTTGTGAGTCTCCTATCGGCTTCTTCTGGGGCGGTACATGGCTCCTTGCTAACAAGGACGGCGAGCACAAGGACGCTGTTGGCCAGTTCATCGACTGGGTAACTCTCAATACCAACGAAGACGGTCTCCAGTATATGTGGGCTAACGGAACATACAACGATGCCGGCACTAAGGACGCTGTTGCTTCCGCTGTTGTAATGAACAAGTCCGACGGAACAGTTGACTTCCTTGGCGGACAGAATATGTTCGACGTATTCGAGCCTGCTAACGCTTACGCAAACGGTAAGAACCTCACTCCTTACGATGAGGACATCAACTCTATGTGGCGTGACCAGGTACGTCAGTACACTTCCGGCTCTAAGAATAAGGACGAAGCTATCCAGGCATTCAAGGATCAGGTATCTGATACTCTGGACATCGAGGCAGAGTGATCATAATCTAACAGCTAACTCTGCATGAGCGGGCTCAGCCGAAAAATACGGAGGAGTTCCGGTCATGCAGAGCTATCGTTGTGAAAAAAGAGGAGGTCTTGTTTTGAACAAAACCCGCAAGACATTCAGTTACGCTAAATACGGCTATCTTTTCAGTCTGCCGTTTATTATCGCCTTCCTGGTATTCTCCCTCTACCCCACTATCTACACCGCTATCCTTGGCTTTACGGACTGTAAGGGTCTGGGAAATACCGATTGGCACTTACTCACCGACGACCTTTGGGCAAATTTCAGAAAGATCTTCAAAAACCAAATGTTCAAGACCTCTCTGCAAAACACCCTTGTCATCTGGATCGTCAATTTCATCCCTCAGATGACCATTGCGCTGGTGCTCACAGCCTGGTTTACATCACACAGCTTCGATATAAAGGGCAAGGGCTTCTTCAAGGTAGTCTTCTATATGCCCAATATCATCACTGCTGCCACTGTAGCTATGCTGTTCTACTCGCTTTTCTCTTACCCCAAGGGACCTATCAACGACCTGCTCAAGGACGTTGGCATCTTCCAGACCAACTATGATTTCCACACGGATAAGGTGGTATCAAAGCTGGTCGTGGCCTTTATCCAGTTCTGGATGTGGTACGGAAATACCATGATCGTGCTCATTTCCGGTGTTCTGGGAATCAGCCCTGACATCTATGAGGCCGCTCAGATCGACGGCGCTAACGGTGTCCAGACCTTCTTCCGCATCACTATCCCCAACCTGAAAACTGTTCTGCTGTACACTCTGGTAACGAGCCTTGTCGGCGGTCTGAATATGTACGACATCCCCAAGCTCTACCTGGACGGCGGACCGGATAACGCTACCCTGACAACAAGTGTGTTCATTTACAAAAAAGCGTTCTCAGGTATGTATATCTACAACCAGGCGGCTGCTGCAAGTATGATAATGTTCATCATCATCTCTGTTCTCTCAGGTCTGCTGTTCTATATCATGCGTGATAAGGACGAGGTCCGTGAGAACCGTGAGCGCAGAGCTGCAAGAAAAGCCGCTAAGCTGGAAGCAAGGAGGTCAAGATGACAGTTAGAAACTCCAAAAAGCCCTCCGCTGTTGTTTTCAGCATCGTGGCATACACATTCTGTATACTGCTGGCAATACTCAGCATCATGCCCTTCGTGGTAATGATCGTAAACGCCACCAGAAGCACCGCTCAGATCCAGGAGCACGCTATCAGCTTCATTCCCGGAACTGAGCTAATGAAAAACATGAAGATACTTTCCACTGGTACCTTCCACCCCATGAGAGGCTTCGTGAACTCCCTGATCGTTTCAGTGGGCTCAACAGTTTGCGCTATCTACTTCTCCACCATGACAGCCTACGCTATCGTGGCCTATGAGTGGAAGCTCAAGAGAGGCTTCTTCACCGTGATCCTGGCCGTTATGATGATCCCGGCCCAGGTAACAAGTATCGGTTTTATCCAGATGATGTACAAGATCGGTATGGTCAACAACTTCCTTGCTCTGATCCTGCCCTCTATCGCTTCACCTGCTATCGTCTTCTTCATGAGACAGTACATGATCCCCTCCCTGCCTATGGAGATCCTCCAGTCGGCAAGGATCGACGGAGCCAGCGAGTTCCGTATATTCAACCAGATCGCCCTCCCTATGATGAAGCCGGCTATGGCTACTCAGGCTATCTTCGCTTTCGTTTCAAGCTGGAACAACCTGTTCATGCCGTCTATCATCCTCACAAAGGACCGTCTTTACACAATGCCTATGATGGTAAGCCAGCTCAGAGGCGATATGTACCGCACTGAGTACGGCTCGATCTATCTGGGTCTTTGCCTGACTGTCCTGCCGATCCTGGTAGTTTATTTCCTGCTTTCTAAGCACATCATCGCCGGAGTTGCTCTTGGCGGTGTAAAGGGCTGATCCTTACATTTTTCCACCTTAGATCAGAGCCCCGGCAGACTCACCTCACTTAGTCTGCCGGGGCTTTGGTCGTTCTCATGTCATGAAACTCTTATTTTCTTCACGAAATTCTTGCATCTTCCTTAACAGAAAAGGTTGCATTTTTCTATTTTATGTGCTATAATAAGAAGTGTAACTAAAGGGCTCCTCTGCCCAATGATATAAGGAGTTGTAATATGATAACACTGAACGAAGCTCAGATCATACTCGAAAAATATGGCCAACAGCATATCCTTGGCTGCTACGATCAGCTTTCCGAGGCCGAAAAACAGGATCTGCTTGATCAGATAGAGCGAGTTGACTTCTCTGTTCTTGACATTCTTGACAAGGAAAAAAATGCTAATTATAACCGTGGTAAATTTGAGCCTCTTGGGGCTGTAACTATAGACGACATCAACAAAAACCGTGAGCTGTACAAGGCAAAGGGCCTTGAGGCTATCCGCAGCGGAAAGGCTGCTGCTGTGCTGCTGGCAGGCGGTCAGGGCACAAGACTTGGCTTCGATAAGCCTAAGGGTATGTTCAACATGGGCGTTTCAAGGGAGCTTTTCATCTTTGAGTGCCTGATCAACAACCTGATGAAGGTGGTGGACGAGGCCGGCGCCTGGGTGCCTCTGTACATCATGACCAGTGAAAAAAATCACGATGACACAACATCTTTCTTTGAAGAGAAGAACTATTTCGGCTACAATAAGGACTTCGTCCGCTTCTTTATCCAGGATATGGCTCCCTCTGTGGGCTATGACGGCAAGATCTTGATGGAGGGCAAGGGCAGGATCTCATCCTCTCCTAACGGCAACGGCGGCTGGTTCTCCTCTATGGTCAGAGCAGGCCTCCTTTCAGACCTGAAGGAAAAGGGCATCGAGTGGCTCAATGTTTTCGCTGTGGACAACGTTCTCCAGCAGATCGCCGATCCGCTGTTCATCGGCGCTGTTATCGAGTCGGGCTGCGAGTCCGGCGGAAAGGTTGTCAGCAAGGCCGCTCCCGATGAGTGTGTTGGAGTGCTCTGCCTTGAGGACGGTATGCCCTCTATCGTGGAATACTACGAGATGACCGAGGAAATGCGCACGCTTCTTACTGACGAGGGCGACCTGGCTTACAAGTACGGCGTTATCCTCAACTACCTGTTCAACATCAATAAGCTGGAGCAGATCGTTGGCGACAAGCTGCCCGTCCATATCGTTGAGAAAAAGATCCCGTTTATGGACGAAAACGGTCAGTTCATCTCCCCCGACAAGCCCAACGGCTATAAGTTCGAGACCCTTGTTCTGGACATGGTACACCAGCAGTCGAGCTGTCTGCCTTATGAGGTGGAGCGCTGGAAGGAGTTCGCTCCCGTGAAAAATCCCACCGGTGTGGATTCTGTGGAGTCCGCAAGAGAGCTGCTGAAACAAAACGGCGTGGAGCTGTAAATATACTGACAGGCGGACTTTTTTGTCCGCCTGAATTGCGTTTGAGGTACTAATGAAAGATCTGTTAAAATTTCTGAAAAACTACAAAAAAGAACTGGTCTTCGGTCCGTTTTTCAAGCTGCTGGAGGCCATTTTTGAGCTGATGGTGCCTATGGTCATGGCCAAGATCATCGACAAGGGCATCGCTAACGGCGACACCGGCTATATCCTGAGAATGTCAGGCCTGATCGTGGTGCTGGGCGTGTGCGGATTGGGCTTCGCTCTCACCTGCCAATTCCTAGCTGCTAGGTGCGCTTACGGCTTCGGTACTGAGCTGCGAGAGGCTCTCTACCGCCACATCAACAGCCTCTCCTACGAGAGCATCGACAGAATCGGCACCTCCTCGCTGGTCAATCGCCTGACCAACGACACTAACACCGTCCAGAACGGCGTGAATATGTTCATCAGACTGGCTGTGAGAGCGCCCTTCCTCATCATCGGTGCAGCGGTCATGGCTGTCACCATCGACTGGAAGCTGTCTGGGGTAATGTTCATTGCAGCGCCTCTGATCTCCGCCGTGATCTTTTTCATCATGCGCCGGACAGTTCCCATGTATAAGCGCACTCAGCAGCTCCTGGACAGAGCCTCCACCCTCACCAGAGAAAACCTTGAGGGCACCAGAGTGATCCGGGCTTTCTCCCGTCAGCAGGAGGAGATAGACGAGTTCGGTCAGGCTGTTGACGACATCGCCGAGAGCTCGTCTGCCGTGGGAAGGATCTCCGCCATACTCAACCCTGTGGCCTTCATGGTCATGGATCTGGGCATCGTGGCGATCCTGTGGTTTGGCGGAGCACGCATAGACTCCGGCAGCCTCACTCAGGGTCAGCTCACCGCCTTCACCAACTACATGACCCAGATCCTGCTGGCGCTGGTGGTGTTGGCAAACCTTATCGTGATCTTCACAAAGGCTCTGGCCTCTGCAAACCGTGTCAGCGAGATCTTCGCCCTTCCTTCTGAGGAAAACGGCAGCCTTGTCCCGGAAAGCTCCACCCGTGAGATTGAATTCCGAGGGGTTTCCTTTGCCTATGAGGGCGCCGGAGACACCTCTGTGAAGGAGCTGAGCTTCTCCGTGAAAAAAGGCGAGATGCTGGGCTTTATCGGAGGCACAGGAAGCGGAAAGTCCACTGCTGCTTCCCTTATCCCCTGCTTCTACAAGGCGACCCAGGGACAGGTGCTTGTCCGTGACACCGATGTGCTCGACTGGAACAAGGAGGAGCTCCGCAGGATCGTGGGAAGCGTTCCTCAGAAGGCCGTGCTCTTCACCGGGACTGTCCGGGATAACATTCGCTGGCAGAAGGCTGACGCTTCCGATGAGGAGATCATCAGCGCACTGAAAACCGCTCAGGCCTGGGAATTTGTCTCAGCCTTCCCGGAGGGGCTTGACCGCCACATCGCTCAGGGCGGCCGAAATCTCTCCGGCGGTCAGCGGCAAAGACTGGCCATTGCCAGAGCTCTTGTGGGCAAGCCTGAGATCCTTATCCTGGACGACTCCACCAGCGCCCTTGACTACGCTACCGATCTTGCTCTGAGAAAGGCGCTGAAAACCGATCTGCCGGATACCACGGTCGTCATGATCTCTCAGAGGACCACCTCCCTGAAAGACGCCGATCTGATCGTTGTCCTTGAGGACGGCGAGACTGCCGGAAAGGGCACTCACCAGGAGCTGCTGGAGAGCTGCCAGGTCTATCGTGAGATCTATCAGTCTCAAATGAACGAAAGGGAGGGCTCAGAAAATGCTTAAAACTCTCAAAAGGGTGTTCTCCTACGCCCGACCTTATATCGCTTATTTTGTGCTGACGCTTGTCTTTGCAGGGGCAGGGATCTCACTTTCCTTGGCAGTTCCTGTGTTCATCGGACAGGCCGTTGACTGCTGCGTTTCGCCGGGAAATGTGGACTTCCACCGCCTTGGCCGGATCGTTTTGACCCTGGGCACAATGGTGCTGGCAAGCACTCTCTTCCAGTGGCTCATGAGCCTTTCCACCAACCGGCTGGCCTTCATGACCGTCAGAGACCTGCGTGCAGACGTTTTCGCCAAGCTGGAGAGAGTTCCCCTGCGCTACATCGACAGCCACACCAAGGGCGAGCTCACCAGCCGTGTGATCAATGACATCGAGATCGTTTCCGATGGCCTATTGCAGGGATTTACCCAATTTTTCAGCGGTATCATCACGATCATCGGTACCCTGATCTTCATGATGACCATCAACGTGAAGATCGCTCTGGCGGTGGTGATCCTAACTCCCCTGTCCTTCGTGGTGGCTTCTCGGATCACTAAGGCTTCCCACGACTCCTACATGAAGCAGTCCAAGCTCCGTGGCGACATGGTCAGCTTTGCTGAGGAAATGGCCGGAAATCAGAAGCTGGTGAAGGCCTTCGTTTACGGAGACAGGGCTATGGAGGGCTTTTCCAAGATCAACGCCGATTACGGAAAGATCGGCGCAAAAGCCACTTTTTTCAGCTCTATGACAAACCCTTCTACTCGCTTCGTCAATGGCCTTATCTACGCAGTGGTCGGCCTTATGGGAGCTCTTGGCGCCGTGGGTCGCTCCTCCTTCATCGGTGTCATGAGCGTGGGCAAGCTGTCCAGCTTTTTGGCCTACTCAAACCAGTACACCAAGCCTTTCAACGAGATCTCGGGAGTTTTTGCGGAGCTGCAAAACGCTGTGGCCTCTGCCGGAAGAGTTTTCGATGTGCTAGACGAGGAGGAGATCCCTGACGACTCAGACAAAGAAAAGCTGACCGATGCAAACGGCCAGCTCTCATTCAAAAATGTAAAATTCTCATACAGCCCGAAATTTCCCCTTATCGAGAACTTCTCACTGGACGTTGCGCCAGGTCAGCGTATCGCTATCGTTGGACCCACGGGCTGCGGAAAATCCACCATGATCAACCTGCTGCTGCGCTTTTACGACATTCAGTCCGGTCAGATTATAGTCTCAGGCAAGCCCCACACGGACTACACACGGGATAGCCTCCGCAGCAGCTTCGGAATGGTGCTACAGGAGACCTGGATCTTCACGGGAACTGTGGCCGAGAACATCGCCTACGGTGTGCCTGAGGCCTCCCGTGAACAGGTCATCGCCGCAGCAAAGGCTGTCCACGCACACGGCTTCATCAAGCGGCTGCCAAAGGGCTATGATACACAGATCTCGGAGGATTGCGGACTTTCTCAGGGTCAGAAGCAGCTGATCTGTATCGCAAGGATTATGCTCATGGATCCGCCTATGCTGATCCTTGACGAGGCCACAAGCTCCATCGATCTGCGCACCGAGCACCGTATCCAGCGAGCCTTCACAAAGCTCATGGAGGGCAAGACCAGCTTCATAATCGCTCACCGCCTGTCCACGATCAAGAACTCCGACGTGATACTTGTGATGAACAAGGGCAGCATCATCGAACAGGGCAGCCACCGTCAGCTCATGGAAAAGGGCGGCTTCTATGCTCAGCTCTACAACAGCCAGTTCGCCTCCTGATCAAATGGAAACGTAGTCCGGATTGGTGTTTATTGCCGAAATATAGCCGTCTATGCGGCTTCTGTCAAGGCCGTCTCCGATCACGATCAGCACGGCCTGACCTGCACTTGAAGGAACAAGATCCGTGCGCTGGGCAGTTGCATTCAGACGATGCCAGTTGCCCTCAGTGTCAGCAAAGGCTCCCTTCACACGGAAAACATCTCCGCAGCTCTTGTCGGAAAACAGGCTGCTCACCAGCTCTGGCACCTTTTCCTCAGGGAAACGGACGTGCATGAAGTAGTGGACGCCGCTGTGGAAGGTCTCGGTACTGTAGCGCTTGACATAGGAAGATCCCCGATAGCCGGCTGTCATAAGGCTGTCGTAGTCCTCCGGCGTGAAGTCCTCCCAGGGCTTCGTCACAATATCAGACAGGCCGAAACGCCTGTCGCAGCGAATGAATTCCAGCGCTCTGTCAAGGTGGGAGAGAAGCCTCTCCGCCGACGCAGAGCGCTCTTTTTCTGTGGAGCCGCCCTTGCTCAGCAGGAGCCTTCCGCTGGAGGCCGCCTCTGAGCCGAAGATGTACTCCATTTCCTCCGGGAGCACCTCCTCAGTTGTGCCGTCAAGGATCGTCAGCACGCTGCCGACCTCAAACCAGCGGTCTATGGGAGACTCGTGCAAAATATCGAAAAACTCGTCCATGTCGAAGATCCCTGAGGGCTCCACGATCACACGGTCGTAGTGCTCCATGCCCAGATTTATGAGCTGGGTCTTGAAGCGGCGTCGGTGACAGCAGGGATCTCCTCCGCCCACTATCATGGTAACTGTGCAGCGCTCGCTCTGGAGGTCTGACAGCATCATCATGTCAATATTCACTGCTCCGAAATCGTTCTCCAGCACAGCAACTCTCATTCCTTTAGAGAGAAGGTGCCGGACGTAGCCCCGGAGAAAAGTGGTCTTTCCTGAGCCTAAAATGCCCGTAACAAGGTCTATCTTTGTCATAGGAACTCTCCTTTCTTCTTCTAATTTTACCACTCAGCGCCGCCCTTGTCAAACCGTTAGCCCTCCGCAACGAAAAAGCAGGCCCCTTTCGGAGCCTGCCTTTAGAGAGAATGAAGATGATTACTGTTTGTTGTAGGTCACCCAAAGGTACCTTGCTGTAAGAGGTGTGTTGCCGTTGTAGTGGTCAAGCCAGCCGTCAACGCCTCTGCCAGGCCATGTATTCATCATGATACGTCCGGGAGTTACAGGGATGTCCTTTGTAGCGGTGTAAACTGCCTTTCCGTCAACATACCAGGTGATGTGGTCGGGCTGCCAGTCAAAGCCGTAGGTGTGGAAGCCTTCGGATGCGTCAAAGCCAAGGTCATACATGAACTCGTGCTTACCTACGCTGTTGGTGTAGTAGTTGAACTGCACCTTAGTTGTATCCTTGCCAAGTACCTCGATGTCAATCTCGTCCCAGGGATTTTTCTCGGACTCGCCTGTGTAGGTGAAGAAGGAGGAAACAACGCCGGGATTCTTGATAGCCTGCATGGAGGTCTCATAGTAGCCGTATCCGTAGTGGTCGGCTGTTCTGTACTCAGCACCGGAGTAAGCGTACTTGCCGGTGGAGTCCTTGTCGATAGTCAGCTTCAGGAAGCCTTCGTCAAGGGAGGTATTGCTTGCATACCAGCCGCAGTCGAAGGGATCGCCGTTCTCCCAGCCGTCAGAGGCGAAGAAGAGAGGTGTGCTTCCCTTGCGGAAATCAGCAACTGCTGTGGCTTTATCGTTCATGGGTGTGCCGTAGTCGGTAAATCCGCCGTAAACAGCCTTCTGCTGAACAGGTGCTACAGTTGTATATACTACAGGCATAGTCGTTGTGGGAACGGGTGTTGTTGTGGGAGTTGCAGTACCAGCCCAAGACTCAGGAAGTGTAAAGATCACCTTTGCGTCCAGCTTCTGAATGGAAAGTGCGTCCAGACCTGAGATACCGTTGCCGTGCAGATGAACGTCGCCCTGGATCAGTCCCAGCTCAGAGAGCGGATATTTTCCGGGAAGTGCAACGTACTGAAGGATCGCAACTGCATCATTGAGAGTTACGTCGCCGTTGCAGTTTGCATCGCCCCAGAGGTACTCACCGTCGTGGATCGGATCTGTTGTAGGCTCTGTAGGATCTGTTACAGGCTCAACATCGGGGATAGAAGCACTTTCATCTGTCAGTGAGAGCAGGTATGTGAGAGGTGAGTTCCAGTAAATGGTGATTTCGTTGGTGGAGTAGCTCTCGGAGTTGTCAACATAGCGCTTGTATGCGGGAAGATCTGTACAGTAAGCCTTTGCAGCGCTGTCCTCAAGGGCTGAGTTTACGCCGCCGACCAGCATTCCCTTCATTGCCTTGCCAACTGCCATGGAAGGACGGTGGTGAGGATTTTCGGGAGAAACTGTTCCGTAGCCTGTCATGAAGCACTCACTGCAGGGGTTTGTTCCCAGCAGATAGTCAAGCTGCTTGCTGGCTGCTGTCAGGTACTTTTCCTCGCCTGTGAGCTGATATGCAAGGCCGGTGATGATGCCAGCGTTGGCCACAGTCATATTGCTTCCCCAGGCGAAGCTGGTGAGAGCTACGCCATAGGGAGAGCTGGAGGAATTGGTCACAAATTTATCCGCCTGAGAGAGTACAGTCTTTGATGCAGCCTGATACTCAGAAAGGCTCTTGTCAACGTTCTTCATGGTCAGGAGAGCGATGTTTCCGTAATCGCCAACTGTTGACCAGTCAAGGCCCTTGCCGCCGCTGCTGTTTGCAGAAACAGCGCTGAGGTAGCTTGACTCTCCTGTAGCACGGTACATCTGAGCAGCTGCCCAGTAACGCTCGTCCTTATCGGACTTGTCTCCGTACTCACCGGTGGTGATGTCTCCGGGATTCTGGAAAACAAAGTTAGGATTGCTCTGGAGCCAGCCCCAGGCCTTCTTAGCTCTGTCAAGACAGTCGTTTGCAAAGCTGGGGTCGCTGTCCTTGTAGAATTCATATGCCAGTGCCATAGAAGCACAGAAATCAGCTGTTGCTGTAGAGGAAACGGGAGTAACGATCAGGCGATCGGTCTCCTCCTGAGGCATAACGTAGCCGGGGAAGTTCTCGCAGGTCACCTTGTGGTAAACTCCGCCGTCAGAGGCCTGCATCTTCTTCATCCAAGTCAGCTCGAACTTAGCCTCGTCAAGGATGTCAGGAACTCCGTTGCCGCTCTCGGGGATACCAAGATCATCGCCGTAAATATCGGGAGTTGTCTGGTATGCGTAAAGCAGATCCGCAACAGCCTTAGCTGCGGGAACTACATATCTTCCGTAGTCGCCTGCATCGTGCCAGCCGCCGCTGACGTCGATCTGCTGGTTAGTACCGTAAACGGTGGCCATAGATGTATGGCAGGCAGGATGTGCGAAGGAGCTGTCCTGAACTGCAACGCCGCAGCGCTGGAGGTAGAGCATCTTCACAGAGTCGTTGAGCATATTGTTATACACATCATCGCCAATGGTGAACTTGTAGGAGTCGTCAAGGCCGCTGCACTTGATGAAATATGTGCCGGGGGTCTTTACTGAGGAGAAATCTCCGGTCCAGTTGGACTCACCGGCAGAGGCGTTGTTGCCCTTGCTCACCAGAGAGCCTGTGTAAACAGTCTGATTTGTGGAAGCATTGACCACCTCGAATGAGGACTGGCTTGTAACATCACGGAAAACAGCTGTCTTTGTGTCGCCTGTTCTGTAGCCCACCTGGTTCACATTGATAGAGGGGGCGTAGGGACGAGTTGAGGAGTAATCCACCTTTGAGTCGTCAACGAGCTCAAGAGTCACGTTGTCCAGATAGATAGTATGAGCAGGAAGGTTGCCCTCATGCTTTTCCTGGATACCGCAGTTGAACACCAGCTTAGCCATGATGTCCGACTCGTACTCCATGGTAAAATACTCGTCGATGTGCTGAGAGCCGGTAGTTGCATCTATGCCAAGCCACTTGTAAGCGGTGTAGTCGCCGCCGTTCTGCTGCACCATGCACTCCAGGAAACGATTTGTGCTGGAGGAGATGTCGAAGCTCAGGTGGTAAACGCCGTTCTTATACATAGGAACGATGTCGTAGAACATCTGAACTGAGTAGTTCTTTGTGCCTACGCTGTCGATCTTGAACGCCAGCTTGCCGCCCTCTGTGGTGAGAGTGCAGGCGCCGCCGCTCTCCTTGTAGGTGCCCCAGCCGGAGGTACCGGACTCAAATGTGGAGTTTGAAACAAGGTTGCCGGCAGCGAAAACAGGTGCCGTTACAACAGGTACAGATGCAGCCATGATAGCCATTGCAGCTACACCGGCTGCAAAACGCCGAATAGACTTCTTCATAAAAGATCCCTCTCTTTTCCCCGCAGTCCAGTGCTATGGGCCGCAGAATTTTCGTTTTATACAACCTCATTATACACCCGTGCAGTGCATTTGTATATTACTATTATGACAGAAATAGCATTTTCATGACATTCTTTGTAAGAAAACAAAATCAGCGCCCCGAAAATGTCGGAGCGCCATTCTGCTATTTTTGTGTTATGCCGTCCAGCTTGTTTCGCCTTTTGTACTCCTTGGGAGTCACGCCCATGTATTTCCGGAAGGTGCGTATAAAGTGGCTCTGGGAGCTGAAGCCGAACAGGTTGCTGATCTCCAGGTCGGAATACTCAGAGAAAAGCAGGAGATTTGCGGCCTCCTCAGACTTTGTGCGGTTGACGTAATCGCTGAAAGCAAGGCCTGTCTCCGCCTTGAAAAGCCTGGAAAGATAGGAGGGACTGATGCCCAGCTCAGCCGCCGTATCGTTGATAAGGATCCTGCCGTGAAGGTGGCTTACGATGTGATCCACCGCCCGAACTATCTGCTTGGAGTATACGCCGCCCAGCCTCACCTGGCGCATACGGCGTGTGTAGCCCTCGATCATTTCAGAGTGGAGAGCCCGGATCTCCGCCTCAGACCGGGCTTTGTCGGCTCTGTTGATATACAGGTCGCTCATCTGATAGGACTCCTCCGTGGACAGTCCGCCGTTTATACAGGAACGTGCGATAAGCGCCGTGGAGATTATGAAATGATACTTGAGATTTCGCAGAGGATCCTCGCTGAGAACTCCGCAGCCCTCGCTGAATAGGGGCGAAGCGAACACCCTCACCAGCTCGATGTCACCGGATCGGACGCTCTCGTAAAAGGCCACCTCACGGTCAAAAGAGGCGTGCCGGAAGTCGTCCTGCGGCGGAGAAAACAAGGTCTCCGCAACCATTCTTTCTGAACTTTGAGTCATATCCCACCTCATTCCGAACAGGGCTCTTCCCTGTCCTGTGTTTGATTTTATTATAACACACCAAATGATCATTTGCAATAGCTTTTTGAAATTATAGCAATTTAGTGCTGTCATAGCAATTTAATTCAGACAAAATTGCTTTGTACTGTTAAATAAAGAGTTCGTCAAAGCCTCCACCGGGAGTGTATTTTCTGCTGACCACTTTTATTTCCGGCAATGTTGACTTAGCTTCCCAAAAAGTGTATAATAGTATGGTAAAGGAGGTGAGCCCTTTGCGCTCAAAAGGAACTAAGACTATCGCCGAGAACCGGAAGGCTCGCCACGATTATTTCGTGCTGGAGACCTATGAGGCCGGTATCGAGCTGGTGGGCACCGAGGTAAAGTCGATCCGTCAGGGCGGCGTCAACCTCAAGGACAGCTGGTGCTCCATAGATAAGGGCGAGATCTTCGTCCGTGGTATGCACATTTCTCCCTACGAAAAGGGCAATATTTTCAACCGTGACCCCATGCGTGTCCGCAAGCTTCTCATGCACAAGCGTGAGATCAACAAACTCTACGGCACCGTCAAGCAGGAGGGCCTGTCGCTCATCCCCCTGAGCCTTTATTTCAAGGACTCAAAGGTGAAGGTGGCCGTTGGACTTTGCAAGGGTAAAAAGCTCTACGACAAGCGTGCTGATATGGCAAAGCGTGACGCAAGGCGTGAGATCGACAGAAATCTGAAAGCAAAAAATCAGTGAGGTATGCAATGAGAACTCCAGTCCCACTAAAAAGAGGCGATAAAGTCGCTATTATCAGCCTTTCCAGCGGTATGCTGGGAGAGAAATTCGCCGCCCATGAGGTTGAGATCGGTATAAGAAGACTCCGGGCATTCGGCCTTGAGCCGGTGTTCACCAAGCACGCTCTTTCCGGCGTGGAGTTCATCTGCAAGCACCCCGAAGCAAGAGCCGCCGACCTGAAAGACGCCTTCCTGGATCCCTCCATAAAAGGCGTGATTACCGCTATCGGCGGCATCGACTCCTTCCGCACTCTCCCATTCCTCATGGAAGACCCTGAGTTAATCCGGGCTGTGCAGGAGCAGCCCAAGCTGTTTTTAGGCTACTCGGATACCACTAACAGCCACCTGATGTTCCACAGACTGGGACTACAGACCTTCTATGGTCAGGCCTTCATCACTGATTTGGCAGAGCTGGCGGAGGATATGCTCCCCTATTCCAAGGAACAGTTCGAGAGCCTGTTTTCCCCTTACCACGGCCGAAAAATAACTCCCTCGGAATACTGGTACGAGGAGCGTGAGAGCTTCTCAGCAGAGTTCATCGGCAAGCCCCCGGTCTCCCACAGAGAGCAGCACGGCTTTGAGCTTTTGCAGGGCAGTCCTGTATTTCGTGGAGAGCTCCTGGGCGGCTGCATCGACTCAATGGGTGATATGCTTCTCTCTGATGTCCGTGGCTTTATGGAGGCATTTCTCAAACAGCACCCGGATCAGGCCAATGCCTATCCCTCTCCGGAGGTTTTCGATACGCAGGGCGAGATCGTCCGAAAATACGGTATTTTCCCCACTAAGGAAGAGTGGCAAGGAAAGATCTTGTTTGCTGAGACCAGCGAGCTGCGTATCTCTCCGGAACAGCTCAGAACTTACCTGGAAGCCTTCAGAGCGGAGGGCGTTTTCAGCGCTGTCAGCGGAATGATCGTGGGCAAGCCTATTGACGAGTGCTTCTATGAGGAGTACAAAAAAGTCTGGACCGAAACAGTGGACGACCCGGAGCTCCCCATTCTCTACAATGTCAATTTCGGGCACGGCGCTCCCCGAGCGATCCTCCCCTACGGCGCTGAGGCTGTGGTCAACGCTGACAAGCAGGAGATAGTTCTTCTTTGACCGTCAAATTGTGACAGGTCTCCCCATTGACAAAAATTCTCTTTTGGTGTATAATATGAAAAAGAGCATTTTAAGCTCCCCTGACTCCCCCAAATGGGGGCGTAAAGGTTTCGACGGGGGTCTTGAAGTGTGATAAGCGAGCGGAGAACGGCCTGATCTCCATAACCTCGGCCACGTTTAAATATAAACGCAAGAAATAACATTACTGTAAGCAGAAACGCTGTACAGGTAGCTGCTTAAGTCAGCTACTGCCCCCCGCTTGAGTACCACGGCCTGCGGCTGGGCATCGACTTAGTGGTGAACGTCCCGAAGGCGTGTCCGTGCCTTCCGGATGTATACGGACTACTCCGCTACGGAGCCCGTTTATCGGCGCCGCTCCGGGGGAATCTAAGTAGGTAAAATACGCTCGTAGAAAGTTGCATGAACGGACTTTCGGACAGGGGTTCAATTCCCCTCGCCTCCACCAAAAGCAAGGCTCGCAAACGGCTTAGAATAGCCGTTTTGCGAGCTCATTCTTTTTTAAAAGTGCTCTCAACCACTTATTGACCACTTATTTTTTTATTTAACAATATCAGACGCTCCGCAGAGTTTTGTCTCTGCGGAGTTTTTTTACGCCATAGTCTGCCCCATATTTTCTTCTTCAAGCTCGTCCTCATCTTCTTCAATATCAGGTTCAGCCTGTTTTGTGGACTTAGGTTTAGTGTTATTCCCCTCTCGTGTAAATCTCAGTGCATTGGTTATGGCATCGCAGTTTCTCGCTCTCGCCTCCTGGAACATATGGGAGTACAGGTTCAAGGTCGTTCCTACGATGCTGTGTCCCATATCCGCCGACACTGCTACTACATCTATGCCCTCATAGATAAGGAGCGAAGCATGAAGATGTCTCAGTGAATGTATGCCGCGGAATGGTATGTCTATTTTCTCGCAGTAGCTTTTCAGATACTTGTACGGCATTTCAGGGTACATCGGCGCACCGTTCCACTTGGTGAACAGCCTGTCGTGGTCCTCCCACTTTGTTCCCAGCCGACGGGCTTCTTTTCTCTGCTCCTTGCGGTATTTCTTCAGCATATCCATTACGTCCTCGGGGAACTTCGCCACTCGCTGAGACTTCTTCGTTTTTGTAGTATCAGTGTAGATACCCTTTGCAGGTGTATAATGGGATGTTCTGCGGACTCTTATAGTGTTGTAGTCGAAGTCGATGTCCTTCCACTCAAGTCCCAGCATTTCGCTCCTTCGGAAGCCGCTGTATATCGCAAGTGTGATGTAGACCTGAAACCACATGGGCTCATAGCCCAGATCTTCAAACAGCTTCTTCACTTCGTCAAGGGTGTATATCTCCTTTTCCTTCTGCTCCAGTTTGGGTATCACAACTCGGCTGCACGGATTGTCCGTCAGCATTCCCATACGGATAGCGTAGCTGAATATGTCGCTGATGAAGCTCAGGTGATGTATAGCCGTCTTTCGTGACAGCGGCTTGCCTGTGACCATGTGTCTGCCGTTCACGATAAGGTCGGTGATGAACATTTGTATGTCTCTGGACGTTATCTTGTCCATACGCTTGTGTCCGATGGCAGCGTAGATACGCTTGGTGACCTGCCGCATTTTTGAAAATGTGGTCGGTCTCAGGTTGACCTTTGCATACTCATCGAACCACTGCTCGGCGAATGTCTCAAACTTGACCGCCGATGTTATCTGACCTTTCTTGCACTCCTCCTCGAACAGCACCGCCTGTTTGTTTACTTCTTTGTCGATCTGACGAGGTGTCATGCCGGGTTCAGGATAGTAGCTTTTGTACTGATTATGCTGCCTTCCGTAAATATCATAACCGCATGATACTTTTATCTCGAATGAACCATTCGGTCTTTTTCTTATAGTCGCCATATATTTTCCCTCCTTCATAAATATGGCGCGTTTTTGCCAACGACATCATACCACAACTCGTTGCGGAAGTCCAGAAAAAACGCGCCATTTCCACTATTTTTTACGCAGTCTCGCCGCGCAGATATTTCAGGAATAATTCCTTGTTGATAAGATATTTGTTGCCTGCCATGATGTGCGGCACCTGACCGCTCAGGCACATCTGGCGGACTCTGTATTCAGTCAGCCCTTCCACCAGAGCTGCCGCCTGCTTTATGGTAAGCATTACGATTTTAGTCTCTGTTTTGTTTTCAGCCATTCGATCATACTCCTTCTCATTGTCTTTATCTCGTTGCCTATGTGATTTGAATTGTTCACTTTTATCATTCCTTTACTTAGAATTAAAGGGTACGGCTCTGTCCGTACCCTTTCCGTTTAATTGTTATGTTGTTATTTCAGGTTATCGCTCCTACCGAACATCACATCAATTATCAGCTCGGCGCAGTCACGGAAGCCTTGTATGTAGCTCTCTGCTACCATTGTTTCGGACATCATTCCATGCATATCCGTTATGTCGTTCAGCAGCTTTCTATCGTCAGCCGACAGCCGTTTCTCCAGTCTGTCGCACATCTCGAGGAGCTCCAGACTTCGCTTTGCATAGTCGGAGTCCTTCTTCACATCGTGCTGACACGGTATGATGTTTCCGTAATACAGATCCTGCAACTTCATCGCTGCGGTCACCTCCTGACCGACAATCATACCACAGCACTTAGACGAAGTCTATTCATCAGACTGGACGAATGTTGACTGTTGATACCGAGCAGAAGCACTACAAGGGTATCGGCTTTCACGATACCCTTTGTTGACAGAGACACCGTCACGTTTCGTTACTCCAGCTCCTGACCGAACAAATCGTTCTGTCAGCTCATACCTTCCGATATGGATGATTTGAAAGTGCTGCCGTTTCGGCAACGCCTATTGGTACTGAACAATCTGTTCGGTACCAGCAAAGGGATGAACGTTTCGTTCACACCCGCCCTGAATCAGGGCGAGTGCAGTACGGTGAACGCGGCGGAGCTGTTGACAAACCATCGACAATCGCAAGGAAATATGGTATAATGATATCATAGAAAGCGAGGTCGAGAGCAATGTTAAAAAGATCTGAACCGCGGCAAATGAAGATGGCATTTGTAACACTGGATGAGCTTATGCCGGAAACACATTTCCTTCGGGAGCTGGACAGACTTGTCAGCTTTGACTTTATCTATGACAAGGTTTCCGACCTCTACTCATCTACCGGAAGGCCGTCTGTTGATCCTGTTGTTTTGATCAAGATGCTGCTGATTGGATATCTGTACGGTATTGATTCTGAACGCAGACTGGAACAAGAAATTACGGTAAACATTGCTTATCGTTGGTTCCTTGGAATTGATCTTGACGAGCGCGTTCCTGATCATTCTACCATCTCTCAGCTTCGGCGCAGAAAGTTTGACGGTACTTCTGTGTTCCGTGATGTATTCGATGAGATTGTTCGCAAATGCATTGAAACTGGTTTGGTTAGCGGAAAATTGCTGATGACAGATTCAACGCATATCAGAGCCAATGCCAATCATGAGATGCGAGAGATCATTGAAGTTCCGGATACTCCCACAGAATATATGCAGAAACTTGATCGTGAGGCATATGAGTTGGGTCTTATCAAAGAACCCATCGAATACGATACCTCAAAAACCAAGTCTGTTACAAAAAGCAGTACGGATCCTGAATGCGAAATGATGAAACGCCCCGGAAAGCCGGTCGGGTTTCATTATCTTGATCATCAGACCTGTGACGCTGAAAATGGGATTATCACCGATGTATATGTTACCGCCGGAAATGAGCATGACAGTACACCGCATACGCAACGCCTGGAATACCAGATTGACAAATTTGAAATGAAAACAGAAGCGATATGCGCAGATGCGAGCTATGACAGCGGTGAAGTACATAATGCTATGCTGAACAGAAATATAAAAACTTTCATACCTGAACGTACTCGGTCCGGAACACCGAATTATGAACCGGCTTTTGATCCCAAAGTGTTTACCTACGATGAAGAGCAGGACATTTATGTTTGCCCGGCTGGCAAAGTGCTGCGCTATTCAGGATATAGAAAAAAGGACAGACGGAAAAGATATACAGCAAAAAAAGCAGACTGTTTATCCTGCCCGTACAGAGAACAATGTAATGGACACACGAAAAATCCACGAATGATAGATCGTACGCTACATGAAAAAGCAAGATCAATTCAACGGCAGAATATAGGTACGCCTGAATACCGTGCTGCCATGCGGCTGCGGAAAATATGGTGTGAGGGAAACTTCTCACATCAAAAGGCGAATCATAATCTGACACGAACACGCAAAAGGGGCATTGAACGCGTCACTGAGCAATGCCTCTTATCAGCGTGCGCCCTGAATTTAAAAAGGCTTGTAAAATGCCTCTGAAAGGGGCTGTTTATACTGCTAAATCTTTGCAAATCGGCCTGGTAAAAACTACGGGCTGCTTTTTTATGTCCGAAAACACCACTTTGTCAACAGCACCGAGGCGTTCACCGTAAGCTGCCGTCGTGTTTCCATACATCAGCTCAGTCCGTTTTGGACACCCCTTTGCTGGGTCTGCGATTTGCCGACTCAGGTATGTGAGGCGTGACTGAGTGCAGTCCTGTTTCGGGACTTCAAGTACCGTCACGGTAGTTGAGTCCCTGTATCGAAAAGTCATCGTTGTCGACTATCCCCTCACGCTCATTGCGCATGATAAGGTCATCGAGGTTGACCTTTCCTCTCGTTCTGCGGACATTGTTGACAGCCTCACGGCGGACGTCCTTGAGATGATTTTTGCTGACCTCGAAGGTCTCCGCCAGCAGTGCAATGAGCATTTCCACTTCGACAGCGTAACGGAAAAGTCCCTTTGAGATTTTCGTTATGCCCTCGTCACTTGCCGCGGAGATACACTCCGCAAGCTCGGGAACAAGCACTTCCGACTTGTCTTTTATCTTTCTCGTTGCGAGGTATAATCTCAGCGCGGACTCAATAAGCTCCGAGCGGCTGCCGCCGTTCTTGGAAAGATACTCGTCGCACTCGCGGAGCAAGTCCTCGGAAATATATATCCCTGTTCTCAATTTTTCACTCATCGCCATCGCTTCCTTTCTGATAATCGTAGGCACGCTCGAAGTTTATCACGCCGTTGATGTGAGCAACTTCGTCCACGCACATTCCTCTGAGGTCGTCGATCGTTTCGTCGTCAACATCATTTAGTGCTGCGATAATGTGAGACTGCATAGCCGATTCCACCGCCAGCTTGAAGAGTCCGCGGTTGATACGGTACTCCGAACCTTTGACTATGTTTAAAGCCTACTACGATAAGAAGGCTGCTGAAGGCAAGCGATATATGAACATAATAGGACATTGCACCCGAAAGATGATATCCGTCATATTCGCTGTTCTAAGAGACGACAAAAAATATATACCTATGGCAGCGTGATCCCCAAGAGCAACTTCACGCAGGCTTTGCATCTTGCAAGGTCAGCGTTAGCATACACTTTTTTCACTGCGAAATTTTTTTGTTTTACCCCTTGACATTTGATAGTCGGTCTGCAACAGACAGTCACTGCCTGATTTCGGGCACTTCCGTGTCCGCAAACATCTTCGACTTATCCAGCACCGCAACATTCATCTGACGGTCATCGGTCACACGGACCGTGGTCGTGTTACGCTTACCTTTCACGACCATGATACCGTCATCGACCAGCTGTTGTATCAGACTATTCTTGCCAATTGAGAAGCTCTCACCCATTTCCTTCGACAGCTTCACTACTTCCGACAGTGCAGCATTCATGATGAGGTAGTAGAAGTTATCGTCATCGAAGCCGATGAAGCCTTTTCGGTTCATATCGCAGTCGCTGCCAATGACGTTGACACTGCACCTGCCGCTGTCGAGCAGACTTTTCAGCTTGTCGCAGAACTGATAGGAGTAGTTTTCGTTCTCGACAATGGAATTGTTTCTGACAGAACTGTTGACAATAATATTCTTGAACAACAGCTTGTAGTTCTCCATGTCCTGCACACCAATTTCTTCTTTTGCACTTAGAAACGCAAGCAGGAAATCGAAGCCTATCATCAAATGCGCAAGAGTATCGGGAACTCTTGTGTGAAAGTTATCGCACCTTGCAGACAGCTTCGCAGTCGCTTCGGTGCGATATTTTTTGAATGTATCCGACAGTCCCTGCACGAAACTTTTTTCATCGCAGAGATATGTTTCGCGCAGCCAGTCAACGTAGCTGTGCATTATCGCCGCAAGCACTCCGTCCGCTGCAAGCTGCTGATATTCAGTCATCAGCGCGAGGTCTATTTCATCGGCTTTCATCTCGACAATGAAGTATCGCGCAAGACCGCTCTGCGATATCTCGGGAACGTACTCAGCAGTGACAAGACACATACCTGTCGGCGGACGCGACGGCTGCAATTCTATCTTGCTATTCAATCTTGCGCGACCAATGCGGTCGCCGTAGAAACGTGCAAGATTTTGTGCAGTGCTTTTCATCTCAGAGTCGCCGTACAAACCATTCGGGTGCAGATCGTCTACGCAGGTGAGCACGTCCTTCAGCGAATAAATATTGCTGAGGATACTGTTCGCCGTATCGTGAAACGACATCGGGAGCGTACTTGCAGTGAAGCTGCCGAAGAACGAACACATCAGTGCGGCAGTTGTGGACTTGCGCGTTCCTGTTTTACCAACAAGAGCGGTTATGAACTTTGGTTCGCAGCTTGCCGTTTTAAGGAAGTGCTCCAGCGGAGACAGGAATGTTACTGCAAGCAATGGCAGCACTACTCTCTGGGGAAGCAGACCGTTTTCAAGCAGAGCTGTGAGATAGAACAGCTTGTCCGCACTTGCACTTCCGCTCCAATGATAAGCGTTCAGCTTACCTTGCAGCTCCACTGTGAACTGACTATCCACAGACGGCATCAGGAACTCATACCGCTCACCGATTTGCCGCCAGCCTGTCTGACTGTACACACAGTGCGGAACTCTACATCAGCTCTGGTGCTCATAATTGCATGACGTATCTTGCCAAGCGTGTTGTTCGCAGGTGAATACGAGCCCAGCGAGCCCCACTTCTCGATGAGCCATTTCATGCTGCTCATCTCGTCTGCGGTGACAGTTACCGTCGGCATTGTCGTTCCGTTGGAATGTACTGCTCCGACCTCGAATGCTTTGCGACACTCACTTCCGTCGTCGAAGGTTATCTCAGATTTCAGCACGGGGACGTAATCGCACAGCCTGAACATTGTGACATTCCCCTTCCGCTCGACCGTTTCGTAAAGGCAGCCGTCTTTGACGCAATACGGCTCGTTGTAAATGTTGTTGTCGTAGTTTTCGGTCATCTTCTCATCCTTTCTTTCAAACTCGCTTTATTTGCCCTCAGATTCGCTCCGAGAGTCCGGGTGGTGTAGTTATCCCTCCTTTCTCCGCAGGGCGGCACAAACCGCGCACAAATGCGCGACACGGCGCCCTGCCACTCTGATTTTACTAACAAACTACCAAACACGGTCAAACCACCTGATACAGAGCTTTTCCGACGTTAGCAAACCGCTGTTGTAAAACTAACAAAACTAACAGCTATCACATTTACTATCAGCAGAAATGAGGATATATCGGCGTTTAGACGCTCTTGGTAGCAAGTTAGCAATTTGTTTGAATGAGCCCTTGCATGATATTTAGTTGTCAAGGTACTAAATCGAAACCAAAAACGCCGCAGATGAATAAACAACTGCGGCGTTCATAAAAAAAGCCTCCATATATATACCGATGGGAAACGAAAAAAACGAAGATTGCAACGATCGGGAAGCAAATCTTTGTATAGATGCACAAGCGGCAAAATATAAAACATATATTCGATTAGTAATTTTTACCAGTAAAGAAAAATCCCCACAGCAACACTGTGGGGAGATGTTTACGCCGCCGGATCTTTATTGGAAGAACCATTGGGGATAGCGGTCTCAGGCGATTCTTTTTGCATAAAGATGATCTTACACTGTTCAAACAATGCCAATATCCGTTTATAGTTGTAGCTGACTAATCCCGGATAACCGAAGGCTTTAGCTTCTTCATAGAGCGAGATATATTCATCACGAAGCTTGTCCAATGCTCGTCGGCGAAGATCCTGCACTGCTCTCACAGTTGTACCCATTCTTTCTGCGATCTCATATGTATCAAGTCTACTCTTGAAGGAGCAGTAGAGAGCGCTGTACTGCTTCTCTGTTAGAACTTCCATCGCTTCCCTGAGAACCGGATCATCAAATAGATCATCAAATCCGTTTGTGACTTTCCTTTCAGCACTGAATACAACAGAAGGTGTGTCCTGGAAGCGTTGCTTTCTCGCTTCCGCACTTTCCCACTCGTTGTATTCTTCAAGACTGCAAGCCTTTCTGTTCTCATAATATCGCCTGTCAGAATTCAGCTGGTCTCGCTCGACCTTCTTCCATTCCTCAGACTCATAAAACGATGTCGCCTGTTCGTATGCTTCCTGACCATATGCCTCCTTATAGTTCTGTATCGGCGTATCCAACTCAAGAACGCTCGTATCGTTTTGCCTATGATGTCCATTCACTCTCTTCATGCGTTTTCCTTTCTGGCGGAAGGCTTACTACGTATGTATAGAATGAACGTTCTTGTTTGGTTAATGATATTTTAGCACACATTTGTTCGATTGTCAATATAAAATCGAAAATTTGTTCTTTTAGTAGAAATAAATTAATGCCTCAAACAAATTCTGATGAATCACTATCTGTTTGTATTGCTCTCGGAAGCCGCTACATAAAAAGGTTATTATATTGTTATTTAAGATTTGTGATCTCATGCGCAATAATTGGTGAGTATCCTAAAATTTGGGACTATGCAGCCACATGATAAAAATTGATTTTACCATGAATTTTCGGCTATAGTTAGCTAAATATAATTGTTTTAGGAATTTTAACAACAAATCCAGTTTTGCAACAGGAATAATATATGATTATATAAATCTTGTCTAAAAATTAATTGCTAAAAAGAATTTATGATTTACTTATTGTAATAATTAAACTCCGTAATACAGAACAGATAATTGCACAAATAATAATATATAAAACGGGAAGAAAAATAAGCTTTCATTTGTCAATAGCAAACAATATTGACTTCCATATATTGACATAAATAATAAAAATATGATATAATTTTACATATTAAAAAACATAATCTGTTTGTTACACCCGGTTGACTTTCGGACAGAGAACAATGCGCAAAAAACGCCTCGTCTTCTTTGTATAGAAAAATGCGAAAGCGGCTGCTGTAGTTGATTTCGGAGACAATAAAACAATCAGCTAAAATCGAACTTATTTATGGAGTTCCGATCCGAGGGTATGGGGCTGCCAACGGGATCAAATCGGTATCTCGAACGCATAAACAGGTTCGGTCAATGTTTTTTAAGGGGTGTTTATATGAGTACTATGCTTATTTCAGAAGCAGGACAGTATAGAATGACTTTATCTGAAAAAATAGTAAAAGGCTTAGGACATGGGGATAATTGCACTTATACGGGCAAGTTCTATTCTTAAGCCTGAATAGTATTAATATGCAGGCTTCTTGGTGCCTGCTTTTGCTTTTTATAAGCCGTATAAATTGTGCTTCTGTTGTATGACAGAAACACAGACAGGCTAAGGATACAGTATTGATATAGCAAGGCTATTGGATTAAAAATACTTAGGGTGAGGTAAGAGATTGTGAAAGAGCAGACTAAGAATAGTATTAAAACAGCGGCTACATTAACAGGCTTGGCTTTAGGTGCTACATATCTTGTTATGCGTCATATCGCTAAGAAGCAGTATCCCGACTCTGTATATGCTAATCAGCCGGAAGAACAAAATCCTGTAGAAGGTAAAAAAGTAGTATTCGTTGAGGACATCAACGATCCTATGAACGCTGACGGAAAGCAGGGACATCTTGAAGCTGTGGAGGACATCACACATATCCCGACTTTCTATGAGAGTTATATCAAGCGAGGAATTGATATTGCCCTTTCGTTCTGCGGACTTGTAGTTCTCTCCCCTGTGTATGCAGCTACTGCCCTGGCTATCAAAAAAGACGATCCGGGTCCGGTATTCTTTAAGCAGAAGCGAGTAGCTCAGAACAAAGGCTACTTTGAACTTGTGAAATTCAGGAGCATGAGCGTGAATACACCAAACCTCTTATTTATAAAAGGTGAAAACATGGCAAAAACAGCGTAAAATCGAGGAAAATGTACATAAAAACCTAACATAGTTTCGTTACATTTTCAGGGTAATATCATTGCATTATCAGGTATGATCACTTCCGACACATCGGCGGAGAATTTACCTTTTGAGCTGAAGAAGTACATTAGTATGTAAATTGTTGGTAGTATGTACATAAGAAGCTGTAATAGATTAAAGTTGGCGGGTTGATATAAGCTGCTAAATATGTTAGCGGTTGATATGAGCTTGCTGATAAATGAATGGCTTGGGATAGCCACACAAGCGGCTGGCCGCAAAGAGAATTTCACTCTTTGGTTAGCCGATAAGCTTTTATAGACTTGATCAGTTGGCTCGGAAATTCAATATTTCATTTGGCGGTATGGTGCGTTGTTTTCGTGCGCTTATTACTGTCGTTGTCTCTCTATTATTTATGTACATAATGGGACACATGGTTTTAGTAGGTTGATATGAGGGAGAGCGTTTCCTGATATGAGTCTGCTCAAATTGTGTAGAACAGATGTAGTAATAAAATGTCAATTATTTTAAGAAGGATATGTGGTTTATGGAAAAGAGAATGATTAGTTTTAGTCCCCCGGATATCAGTGATCTTGAAATCCAGGAAGTCGCAGAGGCTCTGCGCTCCGGTTGGATCACAACAGGTCCGAGGGTAAAGCTGCTGGAACGCAGACTTGCGGCATATATTGAAACCGGAGACACCAGCGTTGATACAGAAGCAAATAAGGACTATTACTCTAATAGAGTGGTTTGCCTGAATTCGGCTACGGCAGCAGAAGAACTGAACCTGAGAATTCTCGGTATCAAGCCCGGAGATGAAGTCATTGTTCCGGCATATACATATACTGCGACCGCTTCTGCCGCTGTTCACTGCGGTGCAACTGTAAAGTTTGTTGACATCCAGAAGGACGGAGATAAAACTACTCACGCTCCTGAGATGGACTATGATAAGCTGGAGGCGGCGATCACTGAAAAGACAAAGGCAATCATCCCGGTTGATCTCGGCGGTATCGTCTGTGATTATGATAAGATTTTTGAAATCGTTGAGAGAAACAGAAAACTATTTACGCCTCTTGATGACCACAGTAATCCATTAGCTGATCTGAGCAGCAGAATTCAGAAAGCAATCGGTCGTGTGGCTGTCGTTGCAGACTGCGCTCACAGTCTTGGTGCAAGCAGGGTTGTAGGAGATCAGAAGCTTTGCTGCGGAGCGATCGCAGATTTTTCGTCTTTTTCATTCCATGCTGTAAAAAATTTTACTACAGCCGAAGGCGGGGCTGCAGCTTGGAAATCTATCGCTGGTATAGATAATGCTGAGATCTATAAGTTCTATCAGCTTCTTTCCCTCCACGGCCAGAACAAGGACGCTCTTGCGAAAACACAGATCGGTGCGTGGGAGTATGACATCATCGGCGCTTGGTATAAGTGCAATATGACTGATATTATGGCTGCTATCGGATTGAGACAGCTTGACAGATATCAGGGGCTTTTGAAACGCCGTACTGAGATCATAAAGAAATATGATGCAGTTTGTGATGAACTGGGTATCACCCATCTTGTTCACCATACGGATACCGTGGACAGTTCTAATCATTTGTATTTAACCAGAATTCCTGGTATCACAGAAGCACAGCGAAATGAGTTGATTGTGAAGCTCGCCGAAGCGGGGGTAACTACTAATGTTCACTATAAGCCGCTTCCGATGATGACGGCGTATGGCAAGGATTGCAGCGACTATCCGAATGCATATGATTACTATCATAACCTGATCACACTGCCGCTTCATACGCTTTTGAGCGATGAGGATGCGGAGTATGTGTGCGAGATGTTAAAAGCTGTTATAAGGGGAACGGAATGCTGAGACGTTGGGAAGAATTACCGAATTTCATGAGAACACCGGAGGTCAGACCTTATTGGGAGAGACTTTATAAGAAGCGTAGGCAGCTTGAACTGAAAAGAGCATTTGACTTGTGCGCTGCGATCATGGTTCTGATTGTCACTGCGATTCCAATGGGTGTGATTGCTGTTGCAATAAAGCTGGACAGCAAAGGCCCCGTATTCTATAGACAGGAACGTGTGACTACATATGGCAAAAAGTTCAAGATCCATAAATTCAGGACTATGGTATCAAATGCTGATAAGATTGGCACTGCGGTGACTGTGAGTAATGATAGCAGAGTAACAAGGGTAGGCTCAAAGCTTAGAAATCTTCGCTTGGACGAGCTTCCGCAAGTGTTTGATGTTATCAGCGGAGATATGAGTTTTGTAGGCACAAGACCGGAAGTAACTAAATATGTGAAGAAGTATAAACCTGAATTCTATGCTACACTCTTGATGCCCGCTGGAATTACGAGTGAAGCGAGTATAAGATATAAGGATGAGTACTCACTGCTGTCCGCTGCTGATGATGTGGATAAGGTTTATATAGAAGAAGTTCTACCAGCTAAGATGAAATGGAATTTAGAGTCTGTGAGAAGGTTTAGATTCCTTCGTGAGATTTTGACGATGTTTCGTACTGTAGCTGCGGTTTTAGGAAAGGATTATAACTAATGATTGATGGACTCGTTTCAATAATAATGCCATCTTGGAATACAGCCAACTTCATAGCAGAGTCGATTCAGTGTGTAATTGACCAGACGTATAAGAACTGGGAATTGCTCATTGTTGACGACTGTTCTACCGATAATACGGATGAAGTAGTTATGCCATTTCTATCTGATAAGCACATTAAGTACTTTAAGAATGAGAAGAATTGTGGGGCCGCTTTAACACGAAATAGAGCAATGCGTGAGGCACAAGGTGAATGGATTGCGTTCCTCGATTCTGATGATCTCTGGACCCCAGACAAGCTAATGTGGCAGATCAAGTTCATGAAGAAACATAACTTCGCTTTCTCCTATCATGAGTACGAAAAAATTGATGAAGAAGGCAATCCGTTGAATATCTACGTTAGCGGTCCTAAGATGGTAGATAAGAGAAGAATGTATAATTATGATTATATAGGACAGCTTACCATGATGTATAGTGCGAAGCATTTTGGATTGATTCAAATCAAAGATATCAAGAAGAATAATGACTATGCAATAAGACTTCAGCTGTTTAAGAAAGATCCAGATACGCAATGCTATCTGTTGAAGAAAAATCTTGCTAAGTACCGAATTAGGAAGAAGAGCATCAGTCACGATAAGATAAGTAAAAAACTTCGCAGTCACTACGATTTATTTCATATGTGTGATGAAAAGCCAGGCGCAGTTGCTCTATGGTATGCTTGCTGGAATATGTTTTATGGTGTGCTGAAGAAAAGAAATTATGAGAAAGAGTTTTGAGTTAGGCAATGAAAGTTCAAGTTCTTGTTGCAGCTATGAATCAAAAAGACCATAGCTTATTAGAAAAAATGAATATCGATTCTGATGTTATAGTTGGAAATCAATGCGACTTTGATTCAGTGGAAAGGTTTGAATATAAGAAGCATAAAGCGACATATTTAAACTTTTGTGAACGTGGAGTCGGATTAAACAGAAATAATGCTCTTATGCGAGCAAGCGGAAAGTATTGCTTATTTGCAGATGATGATATGGTTTATGTAGATAATTATGCAGAAATAGTTGAGAAAGCTTTTGAGCAACACCCAAATGCAGATGTAATTGTTTTTAATATTTTTGAAAACACTCCTACGAGATACATCATAAAAAAAGAAGAAAGGGTATTTTTACATAACTATTTACGATACGGAACAGCGCGTATTGCGATTCGTCTCTCTAGTATCAGGAATAATGGAATCTTTTTTCATCTTTGCTTTGGTGGTGGAACAGATCATTGCCATGGTGAAGACAATATATTCTTAAGCGATTGCTTGAAAAAAAATTAAAAATAATCGCAATACCGCAAACAATAGCTACTTTGACAGAACAAAGACCTTCTACATGGAATAGTGGCTATAATGAGAAATACTTAATAGATCAAGGAATGCTGTATAAAACTATTTCAAGAAAATTCTGGATATTGCTGTGTTTACAAGACGCTATGAGGCATAGTAGAAAATACTATAAGATACCTTGGATTAAAGCATTTAGACTTATGTGTTTTGGAGGAGATAGTCGTGAAGTTTAGCATTATTGTTCCTGTCTATAATGTTCAGCAGTATTTAGAAAGATGCATAAAATCACTAACATCACAGTCATATAATGATATTGAGATAATTTTGGTCGATGATGGGAGCATGGACAATAGTGCAAGTATTTGTGATAGCGCTGCTGATAAAGACGAAAGAATTATAGTAATTCATAAGAAAAATGGAGGCCTTTCAGATGCGCGAAATGAGGGAATGAGGATTGCAAAGGGAGAGTATATCATTTTTGTTGACTCAGACGATTATGTTGAAAACAATATGTGTGAATCGTTTCTTGAATATACGAATTGTGGCGTAGAAGTAATTATTGGTGATGCTCTAGTTGAAGGCGGTAATCTTAGTTTAAGTCACATTATTTCGAAAAAGGTAATGTCTGGAACAGAATATTTATTAGAAGCATATAGACAAGATAAGGCTCCAATGGCTGCTTGGCTTAATATTTATAAAAGAGAGTTTTTGATTGAGAATAACTTGATGTTTAAAAAAGGAATACTTCATGAAGATGAAGAGTTTACTCCTCGTGCATTGTTGAAAGCACAAAAGGTTGTATGTACAAATATTCCTTTTTATCATTATATAATAAGAGAGAATTCCATTACTACAAAAAAAGATAAAAGAAAAAATGCCAAAGATTTATATGCAACATGTTGCGAACTTGAAACTATATATAAACAAATTGAGAATATCGAATTAAGAAAATATCTACTTGATTCATTATCTTTTAAATATTTAAGTGTATTTCAAGCAGGGAAGCTGTATCAATACGGAAATGGTTTTATCCATAAAGACTTTGTGGTTAGAAACGCATTTATGACTAAAACAAAACTTAAAGCTAAACTGTATTGCTTTTCTCCAAGATTATATTATATGATAAATGCCCTTGCAAAAAAGATAAAAACGGTAAGGTAGTTAATCATGATTTCGAGTATATTATTTTATATTGTTATACTGGGGCTAATAATAGTTCTTGCATATGGTGTAGATAAAAATGGCAGCAGAAAAAAGCTTATATCTATTGTGCTTATTCTGTCTCTGGTATCTGGATTAAGAGCCTCCGTTGTTGGAATTGATACATATAGCTATTATAGTATCTTTGAAGCTGTTTATAACGACGATCCAACATTAGCTTGGCGTAATATTGAGCCTACGTTTTTATACATTTGCAAATTGCTGTTACATATTAGTACTAACCCTAATTTCTTACTATTTCTATTCGCATTGCTTGCAAATTCTTTGATTATTCTAAGATTATGGGACTTCAAGGATGTTGCCCCATTCCCTTGGATGATTGCGTGCTATTATTCATCTTTTTATTTTCTTTCCATGAATATAGTAAGGCAGTTTTGTGCTATTGCTATTATTTTTTTTGCAACAAGGTATTTATTTGAAAGAAAATATATAGTCTATATGTTTGCTCTCGGATTAGCCTATTTATTCCATAGATCTGCACTAGTAGGATTATTATTTTTTTGTGTGGAACTGATTGACTGGGCTCAACTAAACAAAAAACAAAAGCTTTTTATTTTTTTAGGATTTGCAACAATCCCTATTTATATCGGGCATATAATTGCAAATATTCAGATGTATTTTAAGTATTTTAAGTCGTTCAGTCCTAATATTGGGTTTATGCTACCTGTAAAAATTGTACTTGCTGTATTTCTTGGAATAGGACTTAAAATAATCAGAAATAATGATGATAATAGTATGAATAATCACGAGCATAATAAGGCCGATACGATGATAGTTACCTATGATAATCCAGGCTTTATCAATAGGATAAAAGGTTATTATTATGTAGGCTTATTATTGACCTTTTTAGGATACTTTTTCTCATTTATGGACAGAATCGGACTTCCGTTTTATTTGTATGAGTGTGTTTTTGTAGGGGTGCTAGTAAAATACAGAAGTGATAGAAAAATATGTAAAATGATATATGCGTTATTGATTGCCTATGTTCTCTTTTCTGAATTTAGAGGAAACGGTCAAGGCGTGTTACCATATGTGTTTTTTTGGAAAAGATAGTTACATACCGTTGGCTATTAAAGTGAGCCTAACAACGAAAATGATTTGATATTGAGTTTTTTTCTTTAAGATAATTCCTCATATTTCACATTCGTATTGACGTAAAAGCCTTAGAAAATGAAGTCAAAAGGAGAAGTTATGAGAAATACAATATTTACAAGAATACAAAACATTCTTTGGACCAACTACAAAAATTTCAGATTAATTAGAGAGGGCTTTGCTTTCTCTGAAAAAAATAAATGGATTTCTATAATAAAACAAGCAGATGCTTCAAATAATGAAAAAGATAGATTGCTTTCTTTGCTAAAATATGGCTCTATTCATTTTGAATTTATAAAGGAATATCTGGAATGCTGTGTAGCAAGAGATAAGGCTTCAGATCCATTAGCTAGTACAGAAAGTCCGGTGACTGTTATCTGCGTTGTAAAAAATGATTTATTACGTATGAAAGTATTCTTGAACCATTATCGAAATCTTGGGGTAAAAAGATTTCTGATATTAGATGACAAGTCTACTGATGGAACAAGAGAATACCTATGTAAACAAAAAGACGTGATAGTATTTAATGCAAATAAAGACTATTCAACTGTCAGAAGGCAGGTATGGATCAATAAAATAATCGAACTTGAAGGTTATGAGAAATGGTATTTAGTGGTTGATTCGGATGAACTCTTAGATTACGAGAATAGTAATAACCGAAGTATCGATTATTTAGTACATCTTCTGGAATCAAGGAAACGTAAAGTAGCAAAGGCTTTGTTACTTGATATGTTTAGTGAAGATTCGTTATTTGCTGAGAATATAAACACCGAAAATATGGTTAGCAAGTATTCTTATTTTCTTTCAAATTATCATTTTGTACAAGGTAATTATGATGTACCGATTAAAGGTGGAGCGCGAGAAGAACTTTTTTCTTTAATTGGAGAAAAAAATTCTCCTGTTGTGTCTAAATACCCATTAATCTTCGTTGACAAAAATACAATTCTTATTAATTCACATTGCTGTTTCCCACATACAATCAACCGAGACATTGGAGCATGTATAGTATTAAAGCATTATAAGTTTCTTCCTAATGATAGAGATAAATACTTAGAAAGGATTAAGGCAAAGAATTTTCATAATGGAAGTTCAGAATATGAGCTATATTTTAAAATTGAAAGAGAGAACACATATGAATTGATAAGAAAGAAAATGACAAGATATGAAAGTTATGATTCAGTTAAGTCACTTGATGTTATTGAAAGGTAGAATATATGAAGATATATATTGTGACGGTTTATGATAGCTTGAATTACGGCAGTTATTGGCAGGCCAAAGTACTCGAGGCGTATTTATCGCGTTTTGGAGATACCTATTTTGTGGATATCAAGCATCAAAACAACATTTTAAATACGTTGAAGAAAAGCGCCAGACTGTTTGCGCACGGGCAAATTAAAAAAGGAGTATTTGATTTCATTAAACTCGGTAGATTCATGATTTCTCAAAGAGGTAATCATATTGTAAATAAAGAACAGGTTAAGAATAATAAGGACGCTGTTATTTTTTTTGGCAGCGATGAGATATGGAATGTCAAAAGAGAAAAAATCAGGAAATCAAAAGAGTTTTTCGGATATGGATTCGAAAGCAGATATAAAATCGCAATGGCTCCTTCGATTAATAGGACAACTGCAGATGAAATCTCTCAATACGATTATATTGTAAAAGAACTCAAAAAGTTTTTTGCTATTTCAGTAAGAGATAATCATACAAAAAAAGTAATTGATTCTTTACTTGGCAAAAAGGTTAAATTGATTTCTGATCCGACTCTTCTGATGAAGAAGGATTTTTATCTCGGTAAAAGTGTAGCTCCAAAAATAGATAACTATTTGCTTTTATATACTTATGGAGAGATGTTATCGCCTTCAGTAATCAAAAACATAAAAGATTTTGCAAAAGAAGAAAAACTGAAAATTGTATCAGTAGGCGAATGGTTTGATCATTTTGACAAATCTATTCCTGCAAATCCGCAAGAATTTTTAGGCTATGTTAATAAAGCTAAATATGTTATTACAGACACATTTCACGGTTTAATGTTCTCGTTGATATTTCAGAAGCAGTTCTTCGTGTTCCCTTGCGGCAATATTAAAGTAGAAGATACATTAAGTATACTAGGACTTTCAAAGCGTATATGCAATAAGGATAGTGATATCTTCGAAAAAAGAGTCAAGAGATAGATTATGTGGATGTTGAGAAAAGAATAGACATTTTTTCATCTTCTGCTAAAGATTTTATTGATGAAACTATTGAAAAGATTAATGAGGTAAATAATGGTTAAATACAACGAAGATCTATCTAAGCATTGTACCTTTCATATTGGCGGTATCTGTGAAAAATATTATATTCCGGAAACAGTTGATGAATTGAAGGAAATACTGTCTATGGAGCCAGAGCATTTAATAATATCTGGCGGAAGTAATTTACTAATCAATGATAAAAGACGCTTTCCATGTGTAATCGATATGTCAAAAGTATGCACCGACTTTGTTAAGTTAAATGACAATTCGGTGTTTGTTGGTGCTTCATTACGAATTCAGAAAGTAATCAAACTACTGCAACAAGAAAATCTAGGTGGATTCGAATTTTTGTACTCTTTGCCTGCTTTGTTTGGTGGGATTGTCTATATGAATGCTGTGAAGTGTTATACTGAAAGAGCAGTCGACAAACACCCAAAAATCTGGTAGAATATAAATAATAAAACCAGGAAGGGAAAACGACTATGAAGTACAGTAAAGAATTCAAAGAAGAAGCATTAA
>Ga0116188_1000083_pt1 | contig 101554 bp, 167 predicted proteins | sample AD_JPNTR2_MetaG_FD_89807 | JGI IMG/M metagenome (GOLD analysis project Ga0116188, IMG submission 89807) | Active sludge microbial communities of municipal wastewater-treating anaerobic digesters from Japan - AD_JPNTR2_MetaG | ecosystem: Engineered > Bioreactor > Anaerobic > Digestate | place...
GGATTGAATTTAACCGTAGGAACTACGGAGTTAGTGGCTTGTCCTGACATAAGACCCGTTAGAAATAATGGGCAGTTGGTTGGAGCCGAAACCCCTACGTCTTTAGCGTAGGGGTAGTTCATATATTATCTTATAGGAGAAAATGGGAATGACTCCGACTTTGACACTATTGATTATGATGGTAATGTATCTGATCTTATTTATACAAGTGATGGATGGGTAGGATGTGGCACAAACAAATCAATAATAAATGTTAATAATAATTTCGTATCGGCGGTTTATCAAGTAAATAATGATGCAGGAAACAATGACCGATTAAATGGCGTTGTGTATGTTGGAGGAAAATATTATGTGGCATCCGAAGATAATGACGTAAATATAATAGATCCTTTTCATTCACAAGGAATTTATGTTTCAACGGATTTACAATCATGGAGTACAATAACCGTTGATGGTGTTAATCCCGGAGAATTTCCGGCTCTTAGAGGAATCGCATATGGAGATGGTAAAATAGTAGCTGTGGGGCAAGCGGGAACTGTTATTACCTCGTCAAATGGAACAGACTGGAAAATGCTTTCGCTTCCAGATTTAATTTCAATGCCCGATAATGAGAATTTCAAACTTCCATTAGAATCCATATCTTGGAATTCGGAGAATTCGTATTTTATAATAACTAATGGATATGGATATGTTTATAAGACTTCCGATTTAGAATCATTTGAACTTATTGGAACATACGATGGAATGTTTCAAAATTTTGAACAATCCAATTATTTTTCTAATATAGATAAAACGGTAATTTATGGCGCTCCCGGCGGGAGTTGAACCCACAACCTGCGGATTAGAAGTCCGCCGCTCTATCCAATTGAGCTACGGGAGCTATTAATTATTTAGCGGATTGGTCTGGATTGCCTATTTCATCCAAAAGGAATTCTTTTTCCGCTTCCCACCAGTCCCGCAATTCTTGCCGGACTGGTGTTTTCAATTTAGCGTGTTGAATTCCAATCGCCATAATCTCCATTAGAGAATCAAAGTGTTCGGCTGGAAAATGAATAGTAATATCAGGTTTATTGCTCATTTTTATTTTTTTCTTTTGACTCTTTACGAGTTACAATAAGTTTAAATATCAGGTTATTCATTTCAGATAATGATTTATTTAATTCTGATAATGCATCATTATAATTTTTTATTGATTTTGTTAAGTGGTCTTTCTTCATATAAATGAAATGTAAGATTTTGAAAGTTTCTTGGGATACATTTGTACTGCATATCCCGACATTTTGAGATAATCATAAATTCTTTTGCAAGTCCATCCGGACCCACACCGCCGCTTAATGGCAGATTGTATTTGTTTTATAGTGGGGTATGTCTTTCGTTTATGACAATTACTTATATATGTATCAATTCTTTGGGCCACCGGATCTTTTTGTTTGCAACATCCATCATCACTTAACATGGAAAAATGGGGAACAATATTTGCATCGGTTTTAACCGTACACTTATCTCCAGTGTGAGTGTAGGAAACACACTCGGTATGGGGTTGTTCGGGTGCATCCGCTGGTTCGGGTTGGTCAACGAGTTCGGGTTGAATAGCGGGGTCACGACAAAAATCTCGGCTGACAAAATATTCATTGAACATTCCATTAAATTTACGACTTAATGGGCAGGGACAAAGAAATAGCTGGGCATCCCACATTTCATTAAAGAGCGTTCGTACTTTATCATGTGAAATATCATATTTAAAGGGCGCACCAGTAACCATTGCATCGGGAATATCCCATTCTCCACTGGCCGTTTTTTCTCGGATTGTCCGAGTAATATCGTGGACACTAAAAGTTTTATCGTTTTCAGCAAATTCTTTAATTTGAATTAGAATTGCACTTTGAAGGGTAATTACTTTACACATATATTTTATTTTTATTGTTGGTATTTCTATGTTATGTCGACATTATACACATTCTGCGGAGAAAGTCAATCCTTAACATTTTTTTGACAATACTCACACGTAAATCCATTTCTCGAATGCCACCATTTATGTTAACAATTTGTATTTTGCACTTTCTATTTTTTATATTTTTAATTTCTTCCTTCGGCACCACAAATTTGACAAGTATATTTCATTTTGGTAATATATTCAGTTAGCTTTACATTAGTGTCTATACCTTTATCCCATTGATGAATACATTGGTTTTGGAGTTTTTGTATTTTTCTTTGTATTTCCTTTACTTTCTTTTCTAAGGGATGAATCATATCTTGAATTTTTTTATTTATTTTAAAAATTTCCATATCTAATGTTTCAATGGAAGTTTTAATTTCGTCGGGGTTAAATTTAATTTTTTTAAGTTTAATTGTGCCATCATTATAAAAATATGTTATATTACTAGACCAACCAATATCACGAATAGTGTTATGTTTAATTTCGGCCCACACCCGACCCTTTTCCGAATCAAATCCGATATAAGTAATTCGCCCAATGACTTCTTTTTTATAATTTCTATCATACCATGAAACAACATCTCCAATTTTAAATGGAAAATTGTTTATTGCGTCTTCTTCAATTTTTTTTAATTCAGCTTTTAATTTTTTATAATTAGGAACTTCGTATTTTTTATTCATATTATTTACATTCAATTAAGTGAGTTATTTTAACCTGGCTATTTCGATAAACAACCAATTCATCGTGATATAAACTATATCCCTTTTTGGCCCAAATAGAATCATATCCCGAATGGTTTTTTGTGCCAGAATGTACAGTTTTAATTTTTCCCATTGCAAATTTACAGATAAACAACCAACCCGATTCTCCTACACCACCCTGTCCCCATCGGCCAAAAGTATAACCTAAAGATTTAGAAGAATTGATGGCCCCATAAATACCATTGCCAAACATGCTCCCGGCAATAGAAGCGGTACTCGGAGGACGTATTTTCAATCCCGACTTCAATATACTTAAACAATTAGCCTGAGAAGTACCATGAAATACTTCAACGATGGGAGTTAAAGTTGATTCAAAGGCGGCGGTCATTTCATGGATATTTACTTGATAAATTTCCCGGATTTTAACCTTATCATATCCATGCATTTTCCTTTTACTGGATGTAAAGAATTTTTCAAGCCGCCTTCTTTCTGAATCATCGGTCAAAATATCCAAATCTACCTTAAAGATTTTTTCTTGGGGTGAATTTGATTTATTTGAAGAATCTGATTTTGTAAGGGCCATATAAGACGATTCTAGTGCATCCAACAAATCATTTTGTTTTTGCAGAGATAATTCTCCTGGAATAAGCGTTTCACAATCGAATTTTCTCATTCCTATATTTTGAGGAATAAGTCGCAAATATTGATTTAACAAATCATCCGCTTCTTTGTTATAGTTTTGGGCTCGAACATGAACAGAAAGCTTGGCTAATAGATTTCGAGCTTCTTCGATACCTTCCATCGTTACGAAGCGCACCATGAACATGGAACAACTTTACCAGGAACGCCTTACCCGCTACGTCACCGCCCTGCGTAACGAAAAGCCCGACAAGATTCCAATCCGGCCTTTCGTGGCGGAGTTTACCGCTCAATACGCCGGGCTGACGTGTCAGCAGGTGGCGCACGATTACACCCTGGCTTTTGAAGCGGCGGTGAAATGCCTGAGTAATACGATGGATATTAGATTTTACAAGCTGATCAATCAATCGTTCTAATTTGGGGGATGATGATTTAACGAGTTGAGTTCGAGCAATAGAATGTAAATCTTTATTTTTAACCGACGTTCCTGCGGAGACTTCTTTATTACCGTTTCCAATGGTTTTTAAATAGGTATATCCTTTTTTTAATTTTTCTTGAATTTTTTTATCGAAATATTTTTCACCCCGATTCCATTGGCCCGAATCTCCCTTATATCCCACCCGCCCCCAGGTGGCTTTAACGGTTCCATCATCGAACAATTGGCCCGTCCACCACTTGTTTGAATTAACTTTGGCTTCGGCTTTAATTAATTTGACTTCACGAATTAGCGTTGACATAACTTTGAGAAAATTCAAGGTTTTTGAATTGTCTAATTCTCATATTTCCCTCATTATACTGATTTTTTCGGGACAAGTCAACAACTTTTTTAGAATTCAAAGAGAATCTGAAATGGAACGTACTTGGCTATTTTTTGGTTTTAACCGAAGTAAAAATAGCTGCATTGTAAGATTTCTTTTTGAACGGGGAGAATCGTTTAAATAATAATGAAAAAATCGTCCTTTACCAACTTGTTGTCCAACTGGGTCCAATTAAAGATATGGGTGAGATTGGTCTGTATAATATTTTTGCAGATAATAATAACAGTTTTTATTAGGTCGTATAGGTATTCCATGCTTTCGGCAAGGTCGCATTAAAGTTTTTGTGCGTTTAATCTTAAAGGGGGCAGATGGTTCCAATTACTTATATTATATATAATATTCGAAGAGATTTAAGGATTAATTTTTTATCGTTAAACTTTGAATATTTGAGATTTTAGTTTTGATCCCGCAGGTTCGGGGTAATCTTTCTCTTTCTCTTTGGGAGTATCATCGTAAGACGATAAATGCATATCATTAGATACAGAAAATATTATATAAAATATGTTCATCTTTCCCATCTGCCCAAAATATATTAATCTTCTATAGTTGTACTGGCATTATATATATCAATCGCATCTTGCAAACTATTAATATCCTGCTGTAATTCTAACATGAGTCGATCAGCCTCTTTTTGGTTAATAAAGCTATCCCACGTATAGGTTCGAGCGGGACTAGAAGTACCTGTATATACTACTTCTTCTCCTTCTTTTTTCGTTAATGAATTTATATATGCAATGCGAGACTTATATTCAGCCATTCGTTCAATCTTGGAATAAATTCCAATGTTTGCTTTAGCTATTTTCCCTTTAAGTTCGCCCAATTGACGGGATGTTTCGAGAATGCTTTCCCATATTCGCATACGGTCAATTTCTGAAACCGAATCCGATCTTCGGGCATTTTCTCGTTGGAAAATACTTTGTAATCTGACCAGTTCACCGGCTAACCTATTTTTTTGTTTTAATGCTTGTGCAAGTGTCATAATATTATTCTAGTTTAGAACTAATCTAACATATTTGACAAAAAATGTCAAGTCCTTTTGTATTTTCTCGGATATATTCATATTTATTTTATAGGAAATATGTCTAAAAAGAAACCGAGAATTATATTCATTTGTAAGCGAAGACCGGCCCAATATGGAGCATCTTATGGTCTTTTGAATTCCTGTCGTTTTTTGTGCAATGCCCTTATAAATATGGGTGCCGAAGCGAAAACGGTGGAAGTAATTGATAACAATTTTATTGACCGAGAAGTTCATTTATATAAACCAACTCATGTATTCATTGAAGCATTGTGGGTTGTGCCAGAAAAATTTGAAGTGCTTATTCCATTACATTCCAAGGTGCAGTGGCATGTAAGATTACATAGTAATACGCCGTTTATATCTAATGAAGGAATTGCTATTCCGTGGATTAAGAAATACATAGAATTAAGTAAAAAATATCCACAATTTCATGTATCTCCAAATTCATTCCGATTGGTTAATGATTTATGGCAATCATTACATTATAAATCAATATATTCGCCCAACATTTATCAACCCCATGTAACACCGTGGGAAGATAAAGAAATTGAAGTTCCTTGTCAAAAGAAAAAGGAAACAAATGTTATAAATATTGGTTGTTTTGGAGCTATCAGGCCAATGAAAAATCTACTAATTCAAGCAATGGCTGCAATTGCATTTTCTGAGGAATTGGGTAAAACATTACATTTTCATGTTAATCAATCTCGGCAAGAAATGAGTGGGGAAAATACTTATAAAAATTTGGTTTCTCTATTTGAAAATTCCAAACATAAACTGGTTAATCATGCATGGCTTTTGCATTCCGATTTTATACAAGTTATTAAACAAATGGATTTAGGAATGCAAGTAACATTTTCGGAAACATTTAATATAGTTTCCGCAGATTTTGCTACTTCTATGGTGCCAATTGTTGGTACATCTGAGATTGAATGGATGAATTGGCTATATAAAGCTAAACCTACTGATTTAGATAATATTGTATCTCATTTATGGCTGGCATGGTTAGGTAGAAATTGGGGATTACATTATTTTAATTTAACAGGATTAAAAAAATGGAATAAAAATGCTCGTCAAGTTTGGAAAAATTATCTAAAACTTATGTAATTTACTACATTCCGGAATTGTACCTTGACAAGGTTGGCAATCTTCCATTTTCTTATGTATCCAACACTTACATACTCGACATCGCTTATGTCCACGCACATAACTTAATGATGGACGAAAACGTAACCATTGTCTTTCTATTCTAGTCATAATTAAATATAATATTTTTACCAGACTTCATCTATATCTGTTTTATGATCTAATTCTTTATCGGGCAAAATTAATGTAGATAATTTAGATTGTAATTTCCCGCCTTCAATTCTTTCTTTGGCCATGTCAAAGTAAGTTTTACTTTTTTCTACGCCAATAAATCCCCGGCCCAATCGAACTGCTACGTCTCCGGTTGTTCCCGAACCCATGAAGGGGTCACAAATTATATCATTTTTATATGAAAATAATTTGATACATCTTAATGGTAATTCAGGAGGAAACGCCGCAGGATGTTTACTTCGGGTTTCGGGATTCATTTCCCATAGATTTTTAACAAATCGCATGAAATCACGGCCATTGATGGTAGATTCCCCCCTTTCTTTTCTTCGCCAATTCCCTTTATAAAATACTAAAATACATTCGTTGGGGTCAATGACAAAAGGTGCCCGAGCAGACCGCCAACTCCCCCAACAAGTTTTGTTACTTCCCAATTTTTTCCAAATAATTGTACGATAATACTTAAATCCTTCTTGCTGAACAATACGTGTATAATCCGCAGAAATGGGATAATTTATATCATCTGCACCTTTCTTTTTATTTAAATGGATGGGGGTAACGGAAAAAGGAATATTAATACAAAATCTTCCTTCTTCGGTCATATGATTATATAGTTTTTTAATCCATTTTCGGCTCCACTCTAGGTATTCTAAATAGGGCATTGTATCATCATGTTTATCATATTCAACGCCAACATTATATGGGGGAGAGGTAATTACCAAATTAATTGGAACATCGGTTAAATCAGCATGTAATATATCATCATTGATAAGTTTAAGCATAAAATATTATATAGCCTCCGGAAATTTTTTAAGCAATAAATTTCCATTCCTTACATATTCAGGATTAATGTCAGATGAATAAAAAGGGACTCCTATCCACTGGCAACAGAGACACTCACTCCCACTCCCAGCAAAGGGGATATATACACTACCCAAAAATCGGTCATCTGATTTCATTAAGCATGATTTAAGTAATTTCATTGTTAATTTTTGAGGTTTTTGGGTAGGATGTTCTATAATTTCATGGTCAGAATGATTTCGTTTATTTCCTATAAATATATCATTACAAGTATGACAAAAGAAAATCCGTTCTCCTGCCCCAGCGCCTCCGGCGAGAGCAGGAACTTTGATTACATCTCTCCCTTTAGCTCCCAATTCGTTTGCTGTATAAATGGTATCAGTATTATTTTTAGACAATCTTCCCTTTGTGCCTTTACGAATTTTTCCTGCCGAATTTTTCAAGAAAGTTTCGGTATAAGGTTCTCTTACTTCATCTTCATTAAAAATTCTCTTTTTAGAATCTTTCCAAAATACAATGATGGATTCATGACTGCGCTGCCAAAAATTTGATCCGGCAGTATTTTTATTTGTATAATGCCAAATTAACCATCGGTGGGGAAGGGATAATTTCACCGAAAGATGGGCTAAAATTTCACTGAATCCATAAATAAATCCAGTTCCAGTTGGTGTTAGAATTCTTTCACATTCTTTAATCCATTCTTCACACCATTTAATATAATCTCCTAATTTTTGATTATCAGTTGAAATTCCAAAATCTTTTCCTATATTATATGGAGGGTCTGCAATTATGCATTGCATGGACGTATCGGGCAGAGTTTTGGCATATTCTATTATGTCACGTTCTACAATAGTACTCATCTCGCATATTATATGGTAGAGTAAGAAAAAGTCAACAAGAAATCGAAAAAAATTTGCATTTTTGGATTATATGTAATGGAAAGGCCCGAACCTTCTTTTTTAAGAGAACGCTAAAATTCCTCTTGACTCAATTTGGGTTTCATGGTATTATGCGGCTCGTATTTGGAAGATTTGTTTACACAAAAAATAGGACTTGACAAAGTTTGAAATTGGTGTATAATGGTCTTTGCAAAATGAAAAATGTCATTTTGGTTCATTAAAAATTTTTTAGGTCCATACAGCAACTTACATTAATGAACCCAATGGAGGTGGCCCCTCCTCCATACCATTAGGTATGGAAATAAAAAAGCCCACAGAAAAGTGTAAATCGGGACCTAGTTAATAATTTTAAAGATACGTACAGCAATTAACCGTATAGGAGAAAAGGTATCTTGAATACCCGAAAAACTAAAAATTTATGAAAATATTAAAGCGCAAAACAAAGAAATCAGTTAATCCTGTTTTGACTGCGCTTCCTCAAAATCCTCTAGCTTCGGCAATGATGGAAAACTCTAATGAGGCATTTACAGAAAATCTAGCTCTAACTAATAAATCTACGCTAAATTATGTACTAGATTGGTTTGGCTGCGGGGGTGCATTGCGACAACGAGCATCTTCGGATGCAACAAAAATATTTTTGAAGGCGTTTGCGCAAGATGCGCTCATGGCAACTAAAATCTTGTTTTATTTTCGAGATGTTCGTGGGGGTCAGGGAGAACGAGCTACATTTCGTAATATTATAAAATATCTTGCCGTATATCATCCGGAAGTTGTCAGTAAAAATATGGAAAACATTCCGTTTTATGGGCGGTATGATGATCTATATGCTTTAGAAGGAACTCCCTTAGAAAAAGAAATGTTTCAATTTATTGCTCGCCAATTGAAACAAGACCTTCGTAATATGAAGAAGGGCGAGCCGGTATCATTGTTGGGCAAATGGTTAAAATCGGAAAATACTAGCTCTCCGGAATCTTGCCGTTTAGCAAAATTAACAAGAGAAGCCCTAGAATTATCATCTAAACGGTATCGAAAGGTTCTATCATCTTTGCGTAAGCATATTGATGTAATTGAACGAAAAATGTGCGGAAAAGAATGGAATGAAATTAATTTTGAAAATGTTCCCTCAAAAGCCAGTTTAATTTATCGTAGTGCTTTTGATCGCCATGCGCACAAAAAATATAAAGAATATTTGAAAAAGGTAGAACAAGGAAGTGCTAAAATCAATGCGGGAGCAGTATATCCCTATGAGATTTTTAGAAGCTTGATTCGTAATTCCGTATCCAAGGAAGTAATTAAAGCCGCCGATTTACAGTGGGCCAATATGCCGAATTGGATGGGAGAAAACGAACATCGAGGATTGGTAATTGCCGACGTATCGGGTTCTATGCTTTCAGGTGTGCCGAATATACTTGTAGCCGTTTCTTTAGCTCTTTACTTTGCGGAACGAAATGTGGGTCCGTTTAAGGATATGTGGTTGAATTTTTCATCGAGACCGACTTTTCAACGATTTGTTGGAAATAATCTCCGTGAAAAGTACCTAAATATGGATAAAGATAATTGGGGAGGTTCAACTAATTTACAAGCCGCATTTAACCTTATTTTAAATTCCGCAGTTAAAAATAAAGTTAAAGAAAAAGATATGCCGGAAGTTTTATATATAATTTCTGACATGGAATTTAATCAAGCTTGCACTGGAAATGATAAGACTAATTTCCGAGTCATGAAAGAAAAATATAAAGAGGCCGGATATAAATTGCCTCGGGTTGTATGGTGGAATGTTGCCAGTCGAAATGACAATTTCCCAATCCGAGCAGATGACAATAACACAGCTTTAGTTTCGGGATGTTCTCCGAGCATTTTGAAGCAACTGCTATCGAGTAAGAATTTTACCCCGTTGGGTATAATGCAAGAAACAATTAATTCGCCTCGGTATGACCGGGTTGTTATTTAAAATATAAAAAGTTATGAAGAAAAATACACAAAAATCAAATAAAAGAAAGAATCAGACAAGATATGGGGTGTTCTATCGCTCCAATGGCCGGTGGGTAGGTCCTTATCAAGGAAGGACCTTTACGGAATACACAATTAATCGAGAACCGATTAAAAGTGATATTCGGTGGTTTGCTAATCATTTGCTTAAATCCCGAATTAAAATTCAATCTGTTTCGTAATTACCAGCTATGTCAGGGGAGACACGCTCATGGTTAAGGTGGAGTTTAGCCGTGGGCGTGTTTTTTATTTTATAATAAATTGCTTTATGATGAGCGTTATGTTAATATGTGATATATGTTAGCATAAAAGTTTTAATATGAAGAAAAAACCAACTAAATCATTCCCATTTGGAAAAACTAAAGCTGCAAATAGAATGGAACTCTTAGGGGAAATGTTTCCAATGGACCGAAGAAAAGTTTCAAGTTTATTGAGCCGCTATACAGACCAACTATATCAAGTTATTAATCCTAATATAGATGCATCTACGACTAAATTATTGTTACATTTATTGTGCCAGTATAATCTTTCTCGTGCCGAAGTAATGAAGGTTCATGAAGATATACGGTCGTACACCAAAAATCTTATAAAATGTAGGTATCGTGTATTTTTATCCGCATATAATAATATACATAAATTTGCGGAAGATCAAGGAAAATTACAAAAACGAAACCAAAAAAGAAATAAACCTTTAATGGGTAATAGAAAGAAGTTATAATTATGTTATTTTTACTAGAAGCCGATATTGAATTAAAAATAAAAAACATTGCTGCGGTATTTACGGAAAAAGCTTATCATTTAGTTAATGCACCAGATTTGATTACTGCCAAACATAAATTTTCAAAACATATACATAAATTACATGCTGATAAATTCCCCGATTATATAAGTGTTAAATATACTAAAATTGCCACTGAAATATGACATTACGAGAAGCCTTGAAACAATGTGACCTGGATAAGGTCTATGGGATTATAGTTCAGGCTATTTCCTATGCGGGGGAAAATTTACCCGTTGAATTTGGGAAAAATATTTATTTGCCAGTAATTGAACAGCTTTTGAAAAAGCCCAAGGTTTATAAACATAAATATTCTCTTATATTACATGAAGAAAAAGATGCAATGGGAAATAAATATCCTACTGTCTCTCTTCTTAATTTACGATATGTAAAACCACCCGAAGGATATAAACCGTGGAGAGGAAGTGAAGGAATTCCGCCCAAACATTATAATTGTAATTTAAACAAATATCGTCGTATATTTACCATCGGATGGACCCCTTGGAGGGAATTTATTGATGCGCCCATTGTTAATGAAACCAAATTAGATTTGGAATATCAAGTGGCCCATATTTTAATGGAAATTACTTATTATGGAGTTACTGAAAAAGAAATAAAAAAGGATGAAAAGAAATCCGATCAGATAAATAGTAAATATTCTAAAATCACTGCAAAAATATGACATTACGAGAAGCCTTAAAACAATGTGACCTGGATAAGGTCTTTAAAATTATAACTAACACGATTTGCGATAAGAAAGATGAGGCGCAAGTAGAAGTAATTAAGGGAGTTTTTTCTCCAGTAGTCAAACGCCTTTTGCGAAAGCCTAAAGTTCGTAGATATAAATATTCACTGATAATACATTCAGAAAGAGATTTAGAAGGAAATAAATATACTACTGCTTCTTTTCTCAATTTGCGATATGTAAAACCACCTAAAGGATATAAGCCGTGGGGTGGAAATAAAGGAATACCACCTAAACATTATAATTGTAATTTAAATAAATATAATCGTATATTTGCTATAGGATGGACTTCCTGGGGGAAATTTATTGATACTCCTATTGTTAATGAAACTAAATTAGATTTGGACCATCAAGTAGCTCATATTTTAATGGAAATTACTTATTACGGAGTTACGGAAAAAGAAATAAAAAAAGATGAAAAGGAATTCAAACGCCGAGTTCAAAAGTCTTTGAAAGAAATAAAAGAAAATAAATGTTGCACTTTTAAATCTAAGAAAAAGGATGGATATAAAGTTGTCTTGCCTTTCAATGTAATGGAATCCATAGAAAAATTAGAGGAATCTATGGAAAAAGATGTTCCATCCCAGCCTACAAATAGATGTAATACTTGTTGGGGATATGGATTGCACGCATTGGGAGACTCTTGCCCGATGGGGCCTATGGATGCTAGTGATGGAATGCCTACAATTAAATGCCCCGAGTGCGGAGCAAATGCTAATCCATATAATAAAACATGAGCAAGGAACCTAAAGAAACTCGAAGAAAAATAAGAGAAATGTTTTATATGCATTTTTCAAATGATATAGTAAGTTTAATGGTACAAGAAACTTCTTGTGCGGCTAAAGAACTTATAAGAACTACTTTGGAAGAATTCAAAAAGAATGAATGGGAAGAAAAAGAAATCTTGGATTGGACAAGAAATAGATATGCAAGGGACCAAACCCGAAATTGATATGATTCCCAAAGATAGATGGGTGGCCGGAGGCGCAATCGGAGGTTGGTTCAATAATGAACCTAGTTTTACATTATAAAAAGTTATTGAAAAATAAGCCAAAAAATGTTTTTTATTTTACATTAAAAGTATCATTTCCTGCGGGAAAAGAAAAACATGAATTATTAGAATGGTTTGATTCATTGGGAAAGAATCAAAAAAACCATCAGAAATGGAAACAAAGAATGATGGAAGAAAGAGAAATAACTTTAGTCATTCAAATAACTCGCACTGGCGAATGGCAGATTGTTGGAATTAAACAGAAATAATTATTATGAATGCGATAGTAGCAATGGACCCCAATCGTGTCATTGGAAAAAATGGCAAATTGCCGTGGGTTTTATATGACGATTTTAAATGGTTTAAATTAGTGACAACAGGACACGAATTGGTTATGGGAAGAAAAACATTTGAATCTATTGGAAAACCATTGCCTCAAAGATTTACATATGTTATCACTAATGATAAAGAAAAATTAAATCTGCCGTCTAAAGAATTGTTTACTTATGTTCCTCCGATGTATATATTTCAAAATTATAAAATGCAACCCAAAGATTGGTGGTTATGCGGAGGGCATCATGTATATGAAACATTTCTCCCTATGTGCGATGCGGTCTATGTAACTCATGTGTATGAAACATTTGAGGGAGACACGTATATGCCAGCATTTGAAGATATGTTCCCCCGTTCAACTTTTATTTTTAAAACCGATAGATTTAAAGTAGTTAAATATGAAAAATAATAGCTATACTATGGATGGAAATTTAGATCTGGCTAACCTTGAACAAATTATGGGGATGTATAATCAAGTAGATCCTACTTATTTAAGTTTATTGCAATTGGTCGTACAAACCGGAAAATATAAAGAAAATAGAACGGGAGTTAGAACCCTGGGAGTATTTGGTAGTCAGTCTAAATACAGAATTAATTTAAATGCATTTCCTATACTTACTACAAAGAAGATATTTTTTAAGGGAATAGTCCATGAATTATTGTGGTTTCTTAAAGGCGATACTAACATTAGATATTTAGTTATAAATGGAGTTAATATTTGGAATGAATGGGCTTATGAAACATATAAAAAACAATTAAAAAATTTATGTGTTAGTGAAGAAGATACCGTGTATTCGATGAAAGATTTTATATTGCGGATACGGGATGATGAAGAATTTGCGAAAAAATATGGCGATTTAGGAATGGGCACTTATGGTAGTGTATGGAGAAGATTTCCATATTATGTTGAAGATGAGGAAGGGTCCATTAAAATAAATGCGGTGGATCAGATTTCTAAAGTTATAGATAAATTAAAAACTAATCCTAATGATCGTCGAATGATAGTATCTGCTTGGCATCCATATTGGGTGGACCATTGTGCTTTGCCTCCATGTCATTGTTTATTTCATTTTAATGTTGAAGAATTGACTCTCATCGAACGAAGGTTGGAATTTCAACGACGGCATTATGTATTTACTCCCCAACAAATTAGAGATGAAGGATTGATAAAAAAACTTCTTGAATCGAAAAATATTCCTACACATCGGTTGAATTGTTTACTTTATCAGAGAAGTTGTGATTTGTTTCTTGGTGTGCCTTTTAATATAACTTCTTATAGTTTATTAACTGCAATGATGGCCCAATGTGTTAATATGTTGCCGGGTACATTTATTCATACTTATGGAGATTTACACATATATGAAAATCATTTGCCACAAGTAAAAGAACAACTCTTTCGTTCATATAAACATTTGCCTCAGTTAGAGTTAAATCCGGACATTAAAGATTTGTTCAAATTCCAATACGAGGACATTAAATTAAAAAATTACGACTCTCATCCAGCAATTAAGGCCGAAATTGCCGTTTGAATCGGTCAGAAAATAGTAGTTGACAATCAAGCCAAAATCAGTATAATGCTTCTCAACCATGAATTTCGATCATTGTAATAAAACATACGAGTATATAAAGACCAAATTATTTCCGCATGTTACAATACGTGCGAACTTTATAAAGTTTGAAGATTATTTAACCGCTTTTTCGGAACTTCCTTCGGGGAAATGGTTGCGAAATGAAAAATCGGTAATTTTGATGCGCACTCATTTTTTAATGAATACGGAAGAATTTGCAAAAGATTATGCTAAATATTGTGTAAGTTTTTATTTTATTGGCGACGACCCCACTAAAATAACATATCGTATAATTTATCAAGTTTCTCCCGAATTACATTTAGAAGTGTTTGTATTTACTTGGATGGAGAAAGAAACAGTATTCTCTTTTGCGATTGCCAATGTTGTTATGAAATACAGTAATAAATTTATCGATTTTTTGAAAACATTGGAAAAATACAAGCTTACAGGAAATACTTCCGATGCATCTCCACTTCCCGGATTTTTACAACAACCGAAATGAAATATATATGATTAATCCTTTTAAATTTGAATTGCCAACATTATATGCCCGGTCTAAAACGGGTGCGGTTTTGACATGGGATATTGAGGTTGAAGATAATATGTATCGTACAATTACAGGTCAGTTGGATGGTACTAAAGTAATATCTAGCTGGACAGCATGTAAAGGCAAAAATATTGGCCGGAAAAATGAAACCACCGATCAACAACAAGCCGAGGCGGAAGCCGTATCAAAATGGAAGAAAAAACTAAAGTCGGAGGGGTATTTTGAGAATATTAAAGATATAGATAAGCCTATGGCTTTTGTCGAACCTATGCTGGCATACCCATTAATTTCTCGAAAAACGAAAAAGGTGGATGGGAAACCTGTGACAGTAATTGATGACCGTACCAAATATGTCAAATTGCCTGTAATGGTGGACCGAAAATATAATGGAATGCGACAAGTTACTACAGCCAACGGGCCGTTTACACGCAAGGGAGAGCCAATTAAATCTGCCCCCCATATTTTTGAATCGCTAGAAAAATTGTTTGAAGCATTTCCTTCTTTGGTATTGGATGGGGAATTGTATAATCATGATTTTAGGCATCGTTTGAATGAACTTATTGAAATTGTAAGAACAAATGCCGACCGAAATATTACTCCTGCATTACTGGAAGACAGTAAAAACAAAGTCCGTTATTATGTTTATGATGGATATGGATTTAATATTGACGGTGAAAATATTACGGAGAGTACTCCTTGCCGACAACGGAGAGATGCTCTTAAAAAATTGCTTAAAGGAATTTCTTATGTAGAAGTGGTGCCATATTATATGGCTTCTACAATGGAAGAGGCACATAAACTGTATGGCGAATTTGTCGAGGATGGATATGAAGGAGCCATCTTGAGAAATTGGGATGCAGCATATCAACATAAGCGCACAACTGATTTAATTAAACTTAAACCATTCGAAGATATGGAAGTTGTCATTCTTGATGTTATCGACCCTGTTTCTGGAAATTGGGGAGGAACGGGAAAGACGGCATTAGTTCGGATGACCGATGGAAAAGAATTCACGGCTACATTCAAAGGTAGTCGTGAAACATTGGTTCAAGTCCTAAAAGAAAAGAATAAATGGATTGGTCAGAAAGTTACCATGACCTATAATGGATTTACAGGAAAAGGTACTCCGAATTATGGCCAAATTAATCCATATAATTGTAAAGTGGGGGATCGATAATTAAATAATTTTATATATATGGCAATATCAAAAAAATTTGTAAAAAAGAAAAGTGTGTATAAAACACGAAGATACTGGTATCATCTTTCTACAACATTAGTATATGGAGAATTATTGTTATTAAAACCGTGGAATAATGAAAAAGGATTTAATAGAGATCATTCCGAACCCAATATAGAAAGAATTTGTGTGGCCCCGAGTATAGCGCAATGTCTTACGGCATTGCCTTATTCAATAGGAGATAAATTTACAATTTATCGCACCAAGAGTAAAGTAAAAGCCGAAAAGCCAACAGGAGTTTTTGATGCCACTGTGACAAATGAAGGATGGATTACTAAACCAACAGTTTTTATAAAAATAGGAACATTGTTATTGCGAGACTTGGGTGATTGGAATGATATACCAGATGAACGAGCTTCAATGGGAAAGATACATGAATCCAGATATAATTTAAATCGATGGAAAAAAATGAATCTGTGGAAATATGTTAAGCGGGTAAAAACCGCTTGATTTTTTTCTGAGAAATGGTATAATAGTAGCATGAAAAAATATTTGCATTTAGATTGTGAAATGGGCGGGTTGGACTTACAACATTCGTTGTTGACGGCCTATTTTTTAGTTACTGATACAGATTTTAATAAAATAGATGAATTGTATCTTCGGCTTTGTCCTAACGATGGAAATTATTTTATCAGTTCCCTTGCAATGGAAAAGAATAAAATTGACATTATAGAACATGATAAAATTGCCACACCATATAAAAAAGCCGGAACGATATTATATGAATTTTTGCAAAAAAATGGATTAAAAGAAAAACCTATTCCAGTTGGACAAGGAATTCGTGGCGATTTAAGATTCATTTGGAATTATCTAGTTTCCCGTTTCACATGGGAAACGTTTGTATCATATCGATACGTTGACGTCCGGAGTTTATGTATATTTTTACAAGCTTGCGGAAAAATTTCTCCCGAGGTTACAGGCGGACTTAAATCTATGGTTGAATATTTTGGCATAGAACCCGATATTCCCGAATTGGATTGGCACGATGCAAAATATGATACATATATGGCGATGCGTGTATATCAAAAAATGCTGGAACTTGTAAAATGATGCTTAAACTAAAAGATACACCCGAGAGAAAAATCTATTTTACTTCCGACTTACATTTGGGACACAAAAAAGATTTTGTGTGGAAAACTCGTGGGTATGAGAGTGTCGAGGCACATGATACAGGAATTATTGATACAATTAATAGTATAGTGCGTCCATCAGATGTATTATTGTTTCTTGGAGATTTTTGTCTAAATACTCCAATTAAACAATTTGAAGAATATCTGACTAGAGTTCAATGTCAAAATATTTGGGCATTGTGGGGGAACCATAACAATCCCCACGAAAAACAAGTTTATAGAGAAATGCAATTTGAGGGGACAGAAACCTATCCCTCCAGTTATTTAAATATGGTTTTTATGGGTTATTATTTGGAAGCAACCCTAAATGGACATTATGCCGTTTTGTGCCATTTTCCTATTTATATCTGGAATCATATGTTCCATGGCGCTTGGATGCTATGTGGCCATTCGCACGGCGGATGTCCCCTCACTATTAAAGATAATATTGAAGGTAAGATGTTGGATGTCGGTTGGGATGAACACAAGAAACCTTTATCTATAGATGAAATTTCAGAAATTATGAATAAAAAACAAATAGTGTATCGAGACCGGAACCATATTATTAGGGAAGAACAAGGCAAATAAAAATATAAAAAGTTGACTTGAATATCCCACTGTGATATTATTACGATATTACAGTGGGAATTTTGATTTATAAAATATATGGATTATACACCTAAACCAGTACGACGCCCGGCACCCCCGCCGCCAACATACGAACTAAAAAAGGACGTAACGGGGACCCCTCCCCAGCGGGGTCCTCATTTCTTGACTATTACGAGGTATGATGAGGAAGGAAAGAAAACAATGGCAAAATTAAAGGTGTCTCGTAAACCAAAAGCCAATTGTAAAAAGTGCTATGGTCAAGGATATGTTGGATTTATAGATGGGCAAGTTGTTCTGTGTCCTAAATGTTATTTTACACCGAAAAATTAGTATGAATAAGATATACGAAAAACATTTAATAAAGAAATATCCCAAGATGTTTCGAAATATGTATGCCTCAAATTCTCGCATGATATATGGGTGCGAAATTGAAGATGGATGGTTTAATATATTATATGCTTTGTGTGAAAGTATTCAATCATATTTAGGCCAAATACAAAATTCTATAAAACATAAAATTATAGATCCGAAAACAAAAGTGCCCGAGTTTGCGTTTTTACAAATTAAAGAAAAGTTGGGAGAATTGCGAATTTATTTTTCGGATGGGGACGAATATATTCGTGGAAAAGTTTCAATGGCGGCTGCAATGTCTCGATATGTTTGCGAATATTGTGGCGTTTCAACATTAGAAGTTGCTCAATCTAAAGATTGGATTAAAACTCTTTGTCCTCGATGTGCTAAGAAAAATAAGAAAGAAATTGTTGTAAACAAAGAGTTGAGTAATTTAAAGAAAAAGGTAGAAAAGTATGACAGTAAAATAAAATCTAAATCACGTTCAAAAAAAAAATAAAATTAAAATTTTGAATATCGAGGGTCATATTTAAATATGAATGATTGGAAAATTAAAACCATTTAGCAAGTCGCTTCATAGGAGTAATGATCCTAAGAGCCGAAAAGTTGTTAAAGAATATCTGAAACAACGAGGCATTGAAGTAGAAGATAACAAAGACAAATACGGAGTAGATTTAGTTGCTACAGATGGTTCTATGAAAATCGAAGTAGAACATCGTTCCGTATGGGATACAAAAATATTCCCCTTTGATACTGTAAATATTCCTGAACGAAAGGGAAAATTTTTCAAGGAAAAGAGTGTATCCTATGCTATCTTATCAAAAGACTATTCTCGTATCGGTATGATTAAAGGAGAGGAATTAAAAAAACATCTGATAAGAGAAAACCTTTATATGAATCCCAATAAATATGTCAAAAAAGGCGAGTATTTTTATGCTGTGCCGTTGGAGGCATTTCAATGGGATAGTGTATAATAAACAATACAATTAATAAGTTATATGAAACGTGCGCTGTTAAAACTAATTGGACATAGATATGATGAACGGTTTAAGTGGGGAGAATTTTATTGGCATCCCCGACCTTCGGAATGGAAATTATCTTTAAGGTTAACATCTCGATATAGTGAATTAGATGATATGCTAATTTTAAGTCCATTTATTTTTACAGCGTACGTTTTTTTACCAAGTAAAATATGTTGTAAAAAACCGAATAAAGGGGATTGGCATGGGAAGGCGTATGGATTTTATGTTTATACATCAATAAGAAATTTTTTCGCCTTAGTTCTTCTATGGGGCGATAAAATAAAACATATTGAAATGCCGTGGACATATGATTGGTATTCAAAGGAAATTTTAGATGATCAACATAATGTTGTTTATTATGAAGATCGAAAAATGAGAAGAAATAATGCCCGTGAACTATGGAAAAAATATGAAGAAATTGCAAATAAGTATAAAAAGATATATGATTATACTTATGTAAAGAAAAATGGAGAAGTGCAACGTCGAGAGGCTGAGGTTTTTATTGAACGTATGACCTGGGCAAGACGATGGATTCCATTTAAAAAGTGTTCATCGACCGTGTTAAAAATTTCTTTCGACAAAGAGATTGGCGAAAAGGCGGGCACATATGAGGGGGGAGTAACAGGATGCAACTATAAAATTCACGACGGAGAATCCCCTATACAAGCATTGCGGAGAATGCAGAAGGAACAAATATTTGATTAATTTCTAGTGAGACGTAAGCTATTAAAAATTTTCGGATATAAGGGTGATAATGTATTTACGTGGGGAGAATTTTACTGGTACGTTAATCCTTTTAGATGGCAATTGACATTAAAATTAACAAAACAATATGGTAAATTTAATGATTTATTAACTATCAGTCCATTTATTTTTACAATTTATATTTCGTTGCCAAGTCAAATATGTCCGCCTAAAAATATAAGGTTTCCGTGGGAAGAAAAATCTTATGGATTTTATATCTATGAATCTTTAAAAAATTTTCATAACATAAATTTATTATGGGGGAAAAAACGTAAACGTATTAATATGCCGTGGTATAAAAAATGAGTATTTATCATTTTTCTTGACAAAATAGATAAGGTGTGTATAATAGATGTAGTATGAAATATATATGTCCATCTTGTAAAGAAAACTTACATTCAAGTTGTGATAAAACATTTAACAGTGCTTCAAAGTGTGAATGTAGTTGTGGAGGGAATGCTTCGATAGAATATGATAAAAAAATTACTATTGAATATCAAGTTATGAGAAGAAGGGCAAAAAAAGAAGCTGAGTCATATAGAAGATTAAGAAAAGAAATTAAGAAAGGGCGAATTGGACCTAGAAATTTGAATATTAAAAATAATTAGTTATGTGTTATCTTTCGAAACTTAAATTTTCATTTGAATCTAAATATAATGGTTTGGAAAATAAAAAGAATGTTTCTTTATATTTTAAACCATTACTCGAATCTAATTTTTATAAATTACAAGAAGAATTAAATAATTCTAAAAATAGTAGTTATGAACCGGGTTTAAGAAGAATACTAAACTTGAAGGCTCCTGCAAAGGAATTGGAGAGAATATGTGATGCAATTTGCCCTCGCACTTCAGAACTCATTGAATTTAAAAAGGGAAAATTTTGGGTTGATACTGTGAGACTTTCAGAACAATATTTAAAGTCTCCGTTTCAAGAAGTTTCATGGATACATTTTGATGTTAGTAAACCCCAAAAACGATTAAATAGTATTATATATTTTAAATTAAGTAAGCTTATTGAAATGATCGGGATAACTAAAGAATTGGCATATATTCATATTGATTGGTATAATCAATCTAAAAAAAATGGATTTTGTAATAATAATCAATTGTCAATTAAAGTATCTCAGTTAAATGAAATCGCAGAATTCAAAATTGAACGCCCTTAGTATGTTAAACAAATATGAGTCGAATATGTTTAATTAATAAAGATATTTTAAAAGCTAAAATTCCCAAGAAATTTTTACCAATAAATCTTTGTGTTACTTCACCCCCATATAATCTTGATATAGAATATGAAAATCATAAAGATAATATAAAATATGATACATATCTTAAATGGAGTGAGCAATGGATGAAAAGAGTATTTAAATGGATGGCCGATGATGGCCGTGTATGTATTAATGTTCCATTTAAAATTACCCCTCCATATGATAAAAAAAATAATTATTCTGTTTCTGCCGATTTTATTGCTTTAATGAAAAAGGTGGGATTTAAATTTTTTAATCAATTAACATGGGATAAAGGAAATAAAGCAGGAGATACATGTTGGGGAAGTTTTGATTCGGCTTCTTCGCCATTTATTCGGGATCCGGCTGAAAGTATAATTATATTTTATAAAGGAAATCAATGGAAACGGTTGGAACCTGATCCAGGAAAAAAGAAATCTAGTAAATTTAGAAAAAATGAATTTGTTACTCTAACACAGAATGTATGGAAATTTGGAGCCGAAAGAAAGAAAAATGTGGGTGGACATCCTTCGGCCTTTCCTATCGATTTACCCACTCGTTGTATTCGTCTTTTTTCGTATAAAACCGATATAGTACTAGATATTTTTATGGGTGCTGGTACTACCGGACATGCTGCTGTAAATGAAGGAAGAAAATATGTCGGAATAGAAATAAGTCCGCAATATTTTGAATTTGCTAAAAATCGAATTATTAAAGCAAAATTATGATAAATAATCCTTTACCCCGAATAGATGACAATCTGGAATTACGAGCCAAGCTTTTACCTTTTTGTCGATTAAGAAATGGGGAAACTTGGAATGACCCGGAAGGAAAACATAAAGTATCCTGTATAAATGTTACGGACTCAAATTCTGTATCTGAATTAATGAATGGTGCTAAGGCTGATTGTGCCATACATGATCCTCCATATAATTTAATTTTGTTTATGAAGTTAACTCTTGAGGACTATATAAATTGGAGTAGAATATGGGTTCAAAATAGTATAGAATGTTTAAAAGATGATAGTTCTTTTTATGTATGGTTGGGGGCCGATCAAAAAGATGGATTTAAACCGTTACCAGATTTTATGTTAATGATGCGAGAATTTCCATTGACATCTCGGAGTTTTATTACTATGAGAAATCAACGAGGATATGGCACTCAAAAAAATTGGATGGCAGTACGACAAGAATTATTATATTACATTAAAGGAAATCCATATTTTGATGTTAATGCGGAATATACTGATATACCTAAAATACTTAGGGGATATTATAAAAAAGTAGGAGATAAAATAACTGATAATTTAGAACGAGGAAAGTCAGAAAACATAAGGGCCGGAAATGTTTGGGTAGATATTCAACAAGTATTTTATCGTATGGAAGAAAACGTATCAGGTTGTTATGCTCAAAAACCATTAAAATGTATAGAAAGAATTATACGGGCCAGTTCACCTATTGATGGATTAGTTATTGATTTTTTCTCTCATTCTGGTACTACTCTTTTAGCCGCAGAAATAAATCAACGGCGATGCTTTACGGCTGATGTCGACCCCATATTTTGTGAAATTACAATTCGTCGATTGGAAAATTATCGCAAAAATAAAAAGTTGGGATGGCAAAATGGGAATCCATTCAATATTACTATATAAACTATTGAATCGGTTTGAAATTAAATTAGGCTTGACAATTTTTCATCCATGTATATAATGGGGGTCAGAATGAATAAAAAATCTGACATAGTAAAAGAACTAGAGCTAGTAACTCAAACATTCCTGGAATTGAGCCAAGAATTGAAACGAGAGGCTAAACGATTAGATCGGCAATCCAATATCATAATTAAAATGGTATGGGCATTCATTATATTCCTGTTTAGTATATTTTTTTCATTGTAGGAATAGGAGTGTATAATTCATTTATAAAATAAAATATATGGACGACATGGATAAAATGCGAAAAAGTTTTGGGCGAATGTTTAAAATAACTTTTGGAGTTATAATATCTATAATCATAGTTAAATTGTTTATAGTAATACTAATTGCATTGGGAGCATACGAGTTGTTTCAAAAATTGATGTCTTCAATGTAAATATGCATAATCCGGACGTATCTCTTTCTGATAGTCAACGACTAGATTTAATATATCATGCCATTCCGGAGTGGGTTCACCGAAGATTTCCCGGCTGCACAATGGAAATTAAAATACAAAAGGCTTTTGAGCATATGCAACAAACATATACTGATTCCATTTTGCGAGAAGTAAATTCCCATTCTCGTACCCGAGAGTTTTTGGCATGGACAATTAAACAAAATGAAGATGAATACTGGAATGTCTATTGGAAATACTTGATGACCAAGGGTTTACCTGAAAATCCCGAAAATAAAAAGGGTGATTGACATTTTCTCTGGAATCCGTATAATGTCAGCAACAATTAAAAAACGCTATGATACCAAACGAAGTAACACAAAACGTAGAGTCCATTGGGACAATTCAAACAGTTGGTAAATTTACCATCACGGACAAGACACAGGCCCGAATTCTGGTGTCATTGTCTGATAAAATGTACACTCTCAAGCAATTGGCGGCTATACGTGAGTATTCGACAAATGCCGCCGATGCTCATGCAGTAGTAGGTAAACCCGTTTCAGATATTATTGTTACCTTGCCCACAATGGAGGACTTAAACTTTAGTGTGAGGGATTTTGGAACGGGTCTGACCGAAGAACAAATCCGTGATATTTATTGCGTGTTTGGAGAATCCACCAAGAGAAATTCAAATGCGTTTAACGGATTGTTGGGATATGGTTGTAAAGCAGGATTTGCAGTTTCGGATTCGTTTACTGTTACTTCATGGATAAATGGAGAAAAATCTATTTATCATTGTATTAAAGGAGATTCGGAAAAGTTGCATTCGGCTGTTCTATTGTCTCGTCAAAAATCGGATGAGCCAGTAGGAATTAAAGTAACCATTCCTGTTAAAGTTGATGATATTAGGACATTTCACCAATCTGCCGTTGATTTTTATAAGTATTGGGAAGAACTTCCTACATTTGAAAATATGTCGGACAATGATTTTGAGGAATGTTCTAACTATCGTGCTGTTAGCAATATATTCCTTGCGGGAAATGGGTGGGAGATTCGTGAAAACGAATTCCGTTCGCCTAGAGGCGTCGCTTATATGGGGTATGTCCCTTATAGAATCGATTGGAATGTTCTATTTCATAAAATTTCATTGGATGCAAGTACTCGGGCAATTTATGAATTGATTCAAAGTAAAGATGTAATTTTTTATTTTAATATGGGAGAAGTCAATTTTGTTGATTCCCGAGAAAATCTTGAATATACTGATTTAACTATCAAATCATTGCAAAATCGTATTTATCGTATTTTTAATGAGATTAAAACCATTATTCAGGAAAAATTTGATGAAATGCCCGATTTGTGGGAAGCAATGCAATTGTACAATGCTCTATTTAATCCTTCGGCAAAAGTAGAAACCGTTAATAAATTCAAAAATAAATTTAGTTCTTTTATTTCAAATTTGCGTGATATTGAAAACGCATTGCATGGGAAAATTACATGGAGGGGCATTCCGATAAAAGGGTGGAGGTTTGAACAAATCAATCGTTTTGACAATGACACCGGAAGTGATATTAATTCAGTCTTACACACTCCTGTTACACCAGTAGTATATTCATATTGGAAAGAACATGATCGAGCAAAACGATATGTTTCTCAATCAATTACAGCTTCCCAAGAATATATAATCATTGAAAATGATATAAAGGGTCGGCAACATCCGGCAACAATTGCCCGATACTATCTTTTTTCTGGCTTCAATGTTAAAGGAGTGTTTGTACTTAACTTTACAAATAAAGCCACTCGAAAGGCATTTTTTAAAGAATACAATTTTGATTCGGTGCCAGTAATCAAGGCTTCAAAAGTGTATGAAATAGCTAAAAAATGGAACGATGATAATAAAATGCCCGTCGTTCGTTCATCCCGAACTTATGTCAGAAGAATTAATGTATTAAATATAAATGAAGGCCGGGTAGATAACGTAACTACAACCGACGCCGAACTGGATAAGGGTGGACTTTATCTTGATGTATCACCTAGCCGCCAACGGAGATATTCAAGCCAGTATTCGGCAACTGTGGAATCGGCAGTTTCTCATTATTATATTAATACATCATCGGTTGTGCGAGCCGTTAGAATGTTAAATAAAGAATTGGGATTAAATATTGAACGAATTTACTTGGTCACTCAAAAGCTACGAAAAGCAAAGTGGTTTGAAAATGTATTCAAAGCAGATAAATGGATTTTGTTGTGGGGACATCTTCGCACTAAATTAGATCAATTAAATTTTCAAATGTTGGCAGATACAGAAGGATTGAGCCATGCTTATTATATTTGTAAAACTGCCGAGAAATATCTAAAAATTAACATTAAAGATAAAAATAGTATATTATTCAAAATTCTCGAATTAAATAAAATTAAAGAAAAAAACGAACTTCGGGAACTTCTTGAATCACTTCAAGACGTGCATCTTTGGGCTGAAATTTCTAATGCGGCAAAAGATAGTAATAGTACAAAATCAATAGTGGAAAAGGCCAAAGCGCAATATCCATTTATGGATTGGCATTTAATCAGTTCAGAATATTGTTCTAAGCCTGAGACTCTTAAAAAGGTAGCTACGTACGTAAATGCTATGGACTTTTATAATTCGGAAATGGAAAAAGTGGCGGCATAATAAAAAACAGTTGACAATTAATTCAAATCAAGTACAATATAGACGTTATGATTACAGCATCTCTCTTAACTAATGATAGCCTCGTCATTCAATTTGACGGAGGGGAACCACAGTACACCCGAAGCGACAATCCACGATGGAACGAAATTGTGGAGGCTTTTCGCAAGGGAGACGAAAAAACTTTGAAATCCCTCATTTCAATGAAAGCAATCATTGAAAAATATAGCGTGGGACAGTTGACAGTTAATTCTGCGGGGGTTTTGTGGCGAGGGAAACCTTTGCACACCCTAGACGCCAAAAGAATTATGTTATATTTGCGTGATGGGCTTCCATTTAAACCCATTGCCAATTATATCGAGAGAAAGATGAAAAATCCATCGGCTCGTGCAATTAATGAAATGTATAATTTTCTGGAACATCGTCACATGCCTCTGATGGCCGATGGGAGATTTATTGCATACAAGGGAGTTCAGGATGATTATTTTTCACTTCACGGAAATAAAGATACCGTTGTTATTTCAGGAGAGGTAAATGATAAAGGCCAAATTTATAATGGTATAGGGAGCGTAATTGAAGTAGAAAGGTCCTCCGTAGATGATGATTTCCGGATTGCTTGTGGACAAGGACTTCATGCTGGATCTTTGAGATATGCTAAAGATTGGGGGAAACGAGTGGTATATGTAGCCATTGACCCGGCTGACGTTGTTTCGGTTCCTTCGGACTGTGATTGCGAGAAACTTCGCTGTTGCAAATACGAAGTATTGGGAGAATATACGGGACCATTGCCAGACCATTATGTTTCTGACTTCGATAAAGTTGAAGAAGATTCTAACGAAGATGGAGACGGCGAATCGCCGGGCGGAGATTCTCATACAAAAGTGGACGATGATGAATTTCCTGACGAATCGTGGATTAAGGGAGAAGTCCCGGAAGAATCGGTTAAAGAAGGGGAGAAAACTTTTTACAATGTTTCGCACATTGGTAAAAAAATAGTAACCCTTCTTTCTGAGGTTACAGATATTTTTGTGGGAGATATTAAAATTTCGGATGTAAATGTATGTGATATGAGGAATGGGGCAATAACATACGACGATCATCTTAACTTTATATTAAAAGTTGAAGAATTTTTCAAGATGGATTTCTCTCGGTCAGTTGCTCAAAATTTTTATAAGCGTCCGCTAAATTCTCTTATTGAAAAAGTTGAAGAATTTTATTATGGAAAAGTAGGATGTATAGTTATCGATTTAGACGCATATTATGAAGGTGTAGTCGTTGGGAGGAACGATAAAATAAAGAGCAACCCTACTATTTATATAACAGAAGATAGAGGAAGTGGGGAATCGCCCCGCCACAATTCTTATATCGAAGGATATATACGGGGGTATTTTATTGAAAAATAGGATTTCTTCTGTAAGGAAGATGAGGCGTCGTTTCTTAGCGTTCTCGACGCCATAACCAGAGCCGGTGGGTATTCGGGTGCCTACCGGCTCATTTTTTAATCGTTGACATTAAAACAAAAGTAAGGTATAATAAGTAACATGAAAAATACTCATTTAATTTGTATTGACCCACAAAATGATTTTTGTACTCGGGAAGGAACGGGCGGAGAAATTGGAAAGTTATATGTTGAAGGTGCAAACCAAGATATGGTAAGACTTGCCCAATTTATTCATAAAAATTCTCGGAGGATAAATCAAATTCACTGTACTTTAGATTCACACCAATGGATTCATATTGCTCATCCGGCATTTTGGATTAATTCAGGTGGGCAAACCCCATTGCCCTTTACTCAAATCACAGATACAGATATTACCGAGGGTATATGGATGGCTCGCAACCCCCGTCACCAAAAAATAGCGAAGGAATATGTCGACGAATTAAAAAAGAATGGTAAATATAATTTAACTATTTGGCCTCCGCATTGTTTAGTTGGCACATGGGGACATTCTCTTACAAGAGAAATTCAAAAAGCATTATATGAATGGGAAGCTGAATTTAATAGGGTTAATTTTGTATTGAAGGGGAATAATATGTTTACTGAACATTATTCAGCTATAATTGCTGATGTTCCGGATGAAAACGATCCGAATACTCAACTTAATGTAGATTTAATCAATAAATTATCCGAAGCGGATGAAATTGTTATTGCGGGCGAAGCAAAGTCGCATTGTGTTGCTAATACGGTTCGTGATCTTGCAGATATTTTAGGAGATGACCGAGTTAAAAAGATGGTATTTCTTGAAGATACTTCGTCAAGTGTAAAAGGATTTGAAAAAGAGGGGCAATCTTTTATTACAGAAATGGTAGAACGAGGAATGAGTGTTATTTCCTCTACGGATTGGTAATGATATGAAACTCGAATTTATTATTCCGACTTATAAAAGGATAAACAATTTATGTACTCTTTTATATTCATTAAAATCGCAAACTTCTAACGATTGGACGGCGCAGGTGATTTCCGACAATACACCGGAAGAAATTATTCGTCCAGTAATAAACCATTTTTCAGAGGATTCTAGGATTAATTTTAACGTTTTATCTAAACGATATAATGATTGGGGACATACTCCTAGAAATGTAGGATTAAATCATTCTAAAGAAGAATTGTTAGTAATGACTGGAGAAGATAATTATTATGTTCCAACATTTGTTAAAGAAATTTTAAAAGAATATAAAAAGAGTTCTTCGGATATTATTTTATGTGATATGATACATGATATGTCAGGAGAATATGTTTTAGTTCCGGCATTACCATATCATAGCCACATTAATATGGGGAATTGCGTATATTGTAAAGAATCAATAAAAAATCAAAGATTAGAGGTTTTTCGCCATGATGCCGACTGGCATTTTTTTAATACCGCTATAAATAAAGGATTAAAATATACCATTATAAGAAAAGTTTTATACGTTCATAATTAATAATATGCAAAACGCACATTATAAAAACACAGTACAAGCAATTTTAAATTCTCTGCCCGAAAGCGCTAAAACTTCTTTGGATGATTTAAAATTCCAAGTGAAAGAAGATTCTAAAGGCATTGTTACATTGGAATGGAATTCCCCTTCGCAATTAAATTTTTATGTAGATATTGGTCCGGAACATGTTATTAAAGATAATAATCCAGTATTTTATTTATATTATTATTTAACATATTATGGAAATCCTACTGATATTGGAGAGCCAAAAGGAATGGGTCGAGTATTATTTGAAAATAATACTATTCCCGAAGTTATCATAGTTAATCTTAAAATGCTAATGTCATTTTCTAAAAAGTAATTTATGATTAAAGTTGAAGGACAAACATGGTTTACTTCCGATTGGCATTTGGGCGAAACCCGAATGGATTTAATGGGCCGCCCATTTTCCGGACCCGAAGAAATGTTTCAAGTAATATTAAAGAACTATAATTCAGTAGTGGGTGACAATGATGTGGTATATATTTTAGGAGATGTATGTTATAAAGAAACTCCGGAATGGCTTGCACGAGTTAAAGAATTTAAAGGATATAAAATTTTATTGCGGGGAAATCATGATCGTATATTTACGGGTACAGATTTAAAAGCTTATTTTCCTATAGTATATTCAGAGGGGCTTTCAATTGCAATTGATATTGAAGATACAAAATGTTTGTTAACTCATTATCCAACATTAGGGAGTATAAAACGATTTAATTTAGTTGGACATATACATTCAGCTTGGAAATATCAATTAAATATGCTAAATGTAGGAGTTGATGTACACCACTTTCGCCCGGTCAATAGCAACAGGATAAAATTTCATATTAATGCTATTAAAACATATTACGATGATGACGTATGGGTAGCTTATAATAGAAATAATAAAGCTTGGTATGGACATAGAGGGAGACAGGGATCCTATGCAATACACTTTCAAAAATATAAGGTAATTTCTTGACTTTACACTTTAAAACTGTATAATAGACGTATGAAATTGAATGAACCATTTGTTGATGGACATCGAATAGATATGCAACCTCCGGAAAAAAAATTTTATCCTCCCCTTATAAAAAGTTTTCTGGATGATGATTTGTATAAATTTAATATGGGGTCGGTAATATTTCATCATTTTCCAAGGGCCCGAGTACAATATAAATTTTACGATAGAGGAAATATTAGTTTTCCTCCGGGATTTGCCATTCAATTATCTAATCAAGTTAATCAAATGGCTAATTTATCCATGACCGATGAAGAAGAAGCTTGGTTTAAGAAAATTCCGTATGTACGGCCAACTTATGTAGAATGGCTTAAAGGATTTAGAATGGACCCGAGCGAAGTACTCATTACTCAAAGTAAAGATAAATTGGATATATTAATAGCTGGGCCTTGGTATCGTACTATTTTTTGGGAAGTAAAACTCATGGCAGTAATTTCTGAATTATATTACATGATGGTTGGTGATACTATCCCAAGTCATAACTGGGTCGGAAAAATGGTTAAAAAGGGTGAAATTTTGGAAGAAGCAGGATGCCGGTGGATTGATTTTGGCACTCGGCGCAGATATTCTCGTTATGTACAAGAAACTTTGGTTAGAGCAATGATGAAATATAAAGGATTTCTTGGAACGAGCAATGTTCATTTAGCACATAAATATGGATTGACTGCACATGGTACATATGCCCACGAATGTATTATGGCTATGATGGCTATTTATGGGGTTAAAATGGCTGATAAAGAGTGGAGGAAAATTTGGGCCGAACATTTTGAAGGAGATGTTGGAATTGCATTAACAGATACTTTTACAACTGATTTTTTCCTTAAACATTTTAATCGTTATGATGCTCATTTATATGACGGATTGAGACAAGATTCGGGGGACCCATACGAGTGGGTTGAAAATAAGGTATTGCCTTACTATAAAAAGGCTCGAATTAATCCTATTGGAAAACGGCTTGTATTTAGTGATAATTTATGTGTAGCACCGGCAGACCAAATAAAGGTTGAAAATAAATATAATTATGTTGCTATTGATTTAAAATATAGAAATATGGCCATACCCGTAGGAGGAATTGGCACACATTTTACAAATGATGTGGGATATACTCCATTAAATATGGTGATTAAAATGGTTAGCGCCGATTTTGGGTTTGGATACCGTAATGTAGCAAAATTGAGTGATGACAAAGGAAAGCATACGGGAAATATAGGAGCTATAGCAGAAATTAAAAGAGATATTATGTATGAATGCAATTGAATATTGCAATACTGCAAAAGATATATCTGATTGGATTAGAGATTATTCCAAACACGCAAAATTAACTTCGCTGGTGGTCGGTTTGTCGGGAGGGGTGGATAGTGGATTGGTGTCGACTTTATGTGCAATGAGCGGAGTTAAAACTTTTGTTGTTACCCTTCCTTGTTATAGCCCAGTATCTAGCACTAAATCGGCTTTGGCACATGTTGAATGGTTAGAAAACCAATATTTAAATGTAAGTCATTTAAATATTGATTTAACAAAGATATATCAAACATTTCAGAATACAATTTCCAATCTCAAAGAATTAAATACTTTAGCTTTAGCAAATACAAAAAGCCGTTTAAGAATGACAATGTTGTATCATATAGCTACAATTTACAATGGGCTTGTTGTAGGTACTGGAAATAAAGTTGAAGATTTTGGAATAGGATATTTCACAAAATATGGAGATGGTGGAGTTGATATTTCCCCATTGGCTGAATTTACAAAATCGGAAGTAATATCGATGGCAAAATCACTAGGTATCCTTCCTGAAATTACGAATGCTGTACCTTGTGACGATTTGTGGGAAGATTTTGAACTACCTGGAAAATCTCTGCCAGATGAATCTCAATTTGGGGCCACATACGCCGAACTGGAACGGGTGATTGAATTTACTGAGGGAGTTTCCCATGAATTAACTGCCCGTGACATTCAAGTATTAAAAATTTATTATAAACTCCATAATAGTACGGCGCACAAACGGAATCCCATTCCGACCTTCCGCAGAAAAAATTCAATTAGTGCCATTTCACTTGACATCGAGCCTTAAAACAGTATAATGGAGGCGTGAATGTAAAATCAAAAGAACCATTTGATAGATTAATAAATGATGAAAAACTGATGGATAAATATATCTCTCAGTTTTTCGACTTCTATTCGATTTACGAATTGTATATGCGAGTAGGAGGATTGCAAGAATTGGGATATAATTGTCCGGTAATTATCCGTGATAAACAATTCTATTTAATCAAGGAAAAATTTACCCAAGTAGTAGATAAATTCTTCATTGACATTTTTAAAGCGTTAAATGAGTCTATTGCATCGGAATTGCGGCATTTTCCTAGACGTTGTGATGGAATAGGAAGTGTCAAATATTCGACGGGAAACATATATAAAGATTTTTATAGTGTAACTGGATATAAAAAAGAAAGAATATTACAGGTTAAAAAGGACCCGTCCCGGGATCCTTTTTTAGTATGGAATCTTTTTTATCATCCTATATGGGAAGTAAATTATGGCGGGGAAAAATGGACAACAGCCGCAAATTTATTGCAAGATTTTAAGAAAGCAAAGAATTACCATTCTAAGGTTCATTGGTGCGATCAGGTACTGCATTTACAACATAACACCGGACATGTTTTGAATAAGACAAACTACTTGGCGTTATCAATTAGAAACATTCCTAAAGATGAATATGATTATGAAACTGCACTGGACTTGAGAGCTAGGGCACATTCTATTCTTGAATTTATGCCCTATGTTTCTATTGGAGTAAAAAAATTAGTCATGCCGCACGCACGACTATTAAATGGGGTTGGAAGATGAAATTTTTCTTGACGGCAAAGCAAAAATCGGTAAAATGAGCGTATGAATGATAATAAACCTACTACTCGTGAATCAATGATTGCGGCAGCACAAGCTGTCATTGGGTCCCTTCTTCTAACAGCATTTGTTTTGTGTTTGTTTGCTCCCCTATTTGGACCAAAAATCCAGAGAGCAATTGAAAACAAAAATTGCATGTATGAAGACTGGTATATACGTTCCAGAAAAGAAATGCGGCCATACTGGGTTCTTCTATGGATAGTTTGTATTCTAGGATGGATTGTATATGGATTCGCTTTTTGGCTTTATTATGGTTAAACTAAACTAAATTATGAATAATTCACAAAATATTAGTAGGGCAGATGCAGTTAGAGTATTAATACTAGAAATAGTAATAATATGTTATTTAACAGTTTGTCATGGTTTTGTATTCTCAAAACTATGGCTGTGGTTCATAGTATCAACCTTTGGGTTGTGTGAATTAGGAATAGCACAATCGGCGGGAATTGTATTGGGTGCTTCATTTGCAACATTTAAAGGTCGAATACCCGAAAGAGGTTTCCGTACTCCGACGGAAATTGCGGCTTTAGCAATTTATCCGTGGATGACTTTATTGACTGGTTATATTATAAAATGCTTTTTGTGAGTAAAACTTATGTTGTCTATGTATAACAGTCCTTTAAGAAATAAATATATAGTTCAATTCTTCGACTTTTATACGATTTATGAATTGTATATGAAAGTCGGGGATTGAGAGAGGTAGGATATGACAATTATCCCGTGTATATAAATGAGCGGGCGTATGAAAAAATTAAAAATAAATTTAATGAAATCGTCGATGATTTCTCGGATAAAGTTTATGAGGCTTTGTGCCATTCGATAAAAAGTGAAGTTAAACATTTTCCATACGAGTGTACTATTACAAACAGAATTCGTGCGTGTGAACTCATAAAAAGAAAAAGTGGATATAATAAAGAAGATATTTTCAGAGCACAACGGAATCCAGTTAAATATCCATTGGCTACATGGGCGATATTTTATTTTGGGCCGTGGGGCGAGGGATTTGGTGGTAAAAGGTGGGCAAAAGCCGTAGCAGAAATGAAGAAATATATGTCACTTAAATCTCGGTTTCAAAAAGTGTATTGGTGTGACCGAGTACTTCATATGCAACATAACACCGGACATCTTTTAAATAAGACCCCATTCAAACAATTAACTGTTGTTACCGTAAGGAAAAAGTCGGGGCGAGATCAACTGGTATTAAATTTCCGGGCCAAAGCTAAATCTATTTTAGAATTTGTTCCATATGTTTCATCAGATGTAAAAAAATTGGTTATTCCCCAATCCCGGCTACTAACCGCAAAGTAAATGGAAATTACATTTTCTATTGTTGGAACAAGCATACATCCATCTCTTAATTTGACGGCATTTAAGGCTGCATATTTTGTAGCCGAAGAATTGTTAAAAAAATTCGAACAGTGCAATTACCCTATAACCCATCTTGTTTCTGGTGGGAGAGCGTTTGCTGAACACGTTGCGGTACAACTATTCTTAGATAAAAAAGTACCCCATTTACGAATATTTACTTCTTCTGATTATTGGTCAAATAAATTTGGCTTAAAATTTAATTATGGGGACAATCGGAAAAATTTTTCGGAAATGGAAAAACAACATCATTATAAATTTGATAGACTTACAGGAATTGATTCTTTAAATGCAATTAATATGGCTCGGCAAAGGGGGGCAGAAATAAAATATGTTTCCCGAGGGTTTCATGCTTGCAATGCATTAATAGCTAAATCTGATTTTTTGTTGGCCATTACTTATGGAGAAAAAGATATTGTCAAGGATGTAGTAGCCGAACATATTGTTCGTAGATATTTAGAAAGAGTAAGAAAGGAAAATATTTTTGATAAATCATATCATTATAATTTAAATGATGGAAAAGTATATGTTGGATGTAATATTCCACCTTTGATAAATAAGAAATAATTATAAAAAACATAATCATGAATAAAGTGGCTTTTGTAATGAGTCTTTGGAAACGCCAAAAATTATTTTCTAATATTATAGATGATTTAAATAAACAGACGTATAAAAATTTTGATTTATTTTGTTGGAATAATAATGCGGATCCGGAAGCTATTGAATTGGTAGAAGTTCAAAAAAATAATACAAATGGGTATAAACTAATTACAACTCCCCCTCCACATTACATCACTAATTTGCGTGGATTTAGTCGATTTATTTTTTGTCGAAAAATTCTATTAGAAGAAGTTCCAGAAATTGAAGGGATAAAATATGATAAAGCTATTTTTGCTGATGATGACCAAAGATTTGAACCACAATTTGTAGAATATATGGTTCAAAATTTCGAACCAAAATCGTATAAGTCTAGCTGGGGATGGAAGATTAATACAAATTATTGGGATAGAACTAAAGCATTAACCGGAGAAGATGCAGATTATGCGGGAACTTGTGGAGCAATAATAGATATTAGTATTTTCAATAACACCGATTTTTTCGATTCTTATAATTATGAAGAAGATGTTTATTGTTTGGAAGATTTGGCATTGTCATTATATTGTAAAAAAATTGGATGGAAAGTTGAAGGTATTACTCGAAAATATATACATTCCAATCCTCCAGATGGATATGATCATTATTTAATGACTAATATAATAAATGGAGTTCCCATATCTACTCGGTAATTAAAAGTATTAGCTTATGAAAAATTAAAGCGACATTATGGATTATCTAATTAAACTTTAGAAGATTTAGAAAGATGACGTTTTAAACTATTGTATCTACGATTCACTTTTATTAATAATTCGTTTGCTTGTTCAATGTCTGCCTCGTAATCTTCTTCACCCCAACTATAAGTTTTGTCATATATTGAAATAGCTAAATCACGAGGAAGATTGAGAAAATCGGTTAAAGTTTTACGAATACTAGATAGAGGTTTTAAAGTTCGGTATTTATTAACATCAATCATAACTGTCAAATTTTTTAAACCATATTTTCCAGAGAATTGCGGTGATAGGAAAAATGATTAACCATACAATTAAACATTCTACAGCCCATCGCAATTTTCCCCACTGGATTTTCATTTTGTGTAGATTATACATTATAATAAATAGAAGTCAAGTTCTTTTTTATAGTTGACTATTTTTTGAAAAGTGGTAAAATAGGTGTAATGAAGCGGAAATTAAAGTGTGCAAAATGTGGAAAAGAAAAGCTTTTTTGGGATACTAAAGATATTCTTAATATGAAGTGGAAAATTTTGGCATGGCAATTACATTTAAAAGGGGAACCTTTAGTGTATTGTCCATCATGCAAATATCAATCTATAGGATTAAGAGGAAAAAATAATATATGAAATTGGCGGGGATTATAACTACAAAAAATTATACGGATAGATATAAATCTTTATTAACTATGCGTAAATTAGTAGATGTATTAATTGTATTAGATGATAATTCAGATACCCCCATTTCTAAAAAAGATTATCCTTATATTGATTTATTGATAACTCAAAAGCATAATGAACCATTTAATTGTCAAGCCAACCGTACCATATTATTTTATTGGGCGGGACATTATAATTGTAATTGGGCGTTACAATTAGATGATGACATGATACTTTCTAATAAAATCAATAATAGAAAAAAAATTGAAGAAACTATACACGAAGCAGAATCTCATAAAGCGGATGTTGTGCTTGCTTGGTTAAGAGAATTATGGGATAGTTATTATAAATTTCGAATGGATGGAATATGGGCACATAAAACCTTCCCATTTTTACAGAGAGTATGGTTGAAAGATAAAAATATATCTTTAAGATTTAATGAACAAGATCGATTACATTCTTATTGTTTTAAAGATGGATATTATCCCGAACTTTTTGGGTATCAATATGTAATATATCATACTGGATGCATAACTAAAACAATGCGTAAACAAAGAGTTAATAAATATAAAATATTAGATCCGAAAAATAAATATCAGGCGGATTATACATACATGTTAAATGAAGATGGTATAATTTTCCATTCCGTTCCCAAAGAAGATAAAAATTACATGTCTCAAATTTTATAATTATTAATTAAATGTAGAATTAAAATGTCTCGAGCTAGAGGGCGACATACTAGAAATTGGACCAAACAAGTTGTTTATATTAATGATCCGCATATTACTTCTGCGGCCAGTCTAGTACTTTTACAAAAGTATTATTTTTCTTTAGATAAAAGTGCTTATTCTGAATGGAGAATGCGTCAAGTAAGACGTAAATGGATGAGAGAAAAAATGAAATTCCCCGATTCGGAGGGAGGGTTGACTTGTGCATTGTGCGGAAAAAAAGGTTTGTTGCCCAAGACTAAAAATCCCGAAAAATTGGCCACTTTAGACCATATTAAAGAAATAGGGAAAGGTGGTAAATGGAATGACCCGTCTAATTTTCAAGTAGCATGTGCAAATTGTAACGCTAGAAAAAATAAATCGTTGCATAGAACTTGACTTTTCGTGGAAAATGGCTATAATGCTCGTATGAAATTAAAAAATCGTATCATTGCTCTAGCTCAACGGGCCAAAGAAATAAACTCCATTGAGAATGGATATTTCGAAAATTGGGAAGCGTGGAACAAGTTGCAAAAAGAAATTATCCAGGAAATGGAGGCCATTGATAAAGAGGCCGGGGATAAATTAGCAGTTGGGAGGTATCTAAGCTTTGGGGTAGCGGATGGGGGAGCATATTACATTATTACAAAAATTAGAAAAAATGATGTAATTGTAGAATGGATTCCCATTTATGATGGATATTGGTCTCAGGCGGTAGGATTGAGTAGTGATAAGAAATATTATATCGTAAATCGGCATACTGCCGAACAACAATGTCAACGTAGTACTGCATTAAAATCTATATTTTCTTAATATGAATACTCCAACACAAGAACAAATTGATAAGTTGCCCAAATGGGCAAAGCAATATATTAAAGATTTAGATGCTCGTTTAGTTATATTGGCAACCGTGATGACTGGAATGAGCCGATTATGAAGGATAATCCGCAAAAGAAAACCTTTGTATATTTTAATGAACGTCGTTGTATATCACATAAAAATGAAAATCTTCCTAAAGGTACATTATTTGCGGATACTGTAAAATTGATAAAATAAGTTATGAAAAATGAAAAGGAAACCTTTGCATGGAAGGTTGTACGAGTAACCGTTAATAATAATTATATTAGTGCTTGGTACACATCTGATGTTATATACAAACTTAATAAATGGACTTATTCGACTGGTGGCTGGGGGCTTTATCCATTTTTATATGTCTTTAAATCTCGCCAAAATGCTAGGGACTGGTGCCAACATTTAAAAAAAATAAATCCGCAATATACATACCGGGTATTTAAATGTGAAGTTAGAAATCCAACGACCAGTAGATGTTTTTTATATTCCGATAAGACAAGATTTATATCTAGTAGCGAGACATGTCTTCCTGCTGGAACTTTATTTGTTGACGCCGTGCGATTAATGTGATAAGATATAATCCATGAAGTCTAAAAAAAGAAGCATTGCATGGAAAGTGGTAAAATTAAGTGAAAACAATCAATATCTCAGTGCATGTATTATATTACCCTCTACGTACAGTTTCAATAAATGGACCTATCCCGACGTTGAACGGGGATATTTTTCATTTTTATATGTTTTTAAGACCCGTCAACAGGCTATAAATTTTCGTCGAGGATTAGAAAAAATACATCCATCAAATAGGTATCGAGTATTTAAATGCAAAGTTAAAAATGCGGAGGAACATAAAGATGTTATAACTTATAATGGATTTCAATCTATATCAAGTAAATATCCATATGCACCAGAAGGCACATTATTTGCGGATGCAGTTAAACTAATAAAATAATTTTTTAAGTCCTAATATTATATGAATAAAATACAAACACGAGAAGATTTATTGCGCCATATTAATCAGAAAGAATCTGAATTAAAAGAAGTTGCCAGCAAATTAAAACAAGATTTTGTGGGATTAGATAATGTTATTAACGATTTAATTAGTAGTATTAAAATTTGGTATATTTTTCCCGAATTACAATTGCGTCCTACTATCGTATGTCTATGGGGACTTACCGGAGTAGGAAAGACCGATATGGTTAGAAAATTGGTTTCATATTTAAAAATTCAAGACCGATTTTTGGAAATAGAAATGACCAGTAGTGGAGAGGGTCATCGAACCATTCAACATCGGCTAGAAGAATCTTCTATTTCTTCTAGTGACCAATGTATTCTTTTACTAGATGAATTTCAGAAATTTCGCACTATCGATGAAGATGGTACAGCTACACAAAATTCGGCATATTCTGACGTATGGACACTATTAAGCGATGGAAAATTTAGTTCAAACTTGACTAAAAAAACGGAACTTTTGGACCAAATGTTAAGTAATAAATATTATAAAGATTGGTCTGAATTCGAAAACAGTCAACAAGAAGATAGCAATGATGATGATGTAGATATAACTGAAACGATGGAAAATGGAAAGCCGGTTAGTGCGGCTCAATCCAAAAAGAAAGTAAACCCAGCCAAGCCAATTGAACGGATATATTATACTCCAGTATATTTGGCCCGCCGGATTAAACGTCTATTCCGATTGGAAGAGGATATAGAAACTATCATGCGGTGGAAAGACCAAGACATTTATAATTTATATGATACCTGTTTAAATAATACTAAACTTTACGAAGGTGAAGAGTATAAAAAAATGCTTATTATCGTTTCGGGAAATTTGGATGAAGCATATCATATGGCATTTGAAGTGAGTGAGACTGATGCCGATGCCGACTTTTATCATGGACTAAGCAAGAAAATTACAGTTATTGATATTAAAGATGCATTGTTAAAAAGATTTAGACCGGAACAAATTGCCCGGTTCGGAAATTCACACATATTATATCCTTCATTATCTCGTAAAGATTTCATGGAAATTATTGTTCGTAAGTGTAAAAATATTACGGACTTAATCAAAACACAAAAAGATATTAGTTTTAATTTAGATAAATCGGTTTATGAAGTAATTTATAATAACGGTGTATTCCCAACGCAAGGCGTTCGGCCTTTGTTATCTACCATTACTAATATTTTATCTGTTGCTATACCTACGTTCATTTATAAATGTTTATTGGCAAATATTAATGTATGTGATGTATTTGTTGAAGAAAATAAAATGTATGCATACATTAATAATAAGAAGGAATTTGAAATTATACCTACAATTCTTGATCAAATACGTGAAGAAATAGTTGAAGATAAAAAATATGCTTGTGCAGTACATGAATTAGGACATGCAGTAATTTATTGTTTATTATACAATACTCCTCCCGCTCAAATATGTGTTAACTCCGTTAGTGCGATTAAAAGTGGATTTATTATTCCACATGCAAAACTTGGTAATAAATCTCAAATTATAGATACAATAAGAATTCTATTAGCTGGACAGTGTGCAGAAAATATGGTATTTGGTCATAACATGGTAAGTGACGGGTCAGCAGAGGATATTAAGCAAGTTACATCATGTATGTGGAATATTTATTGTAAACAAGGATTAGATAGATTTAGTACAACCCAGACTCACGAATTTAAAGATTATTCTAATATCATTCCGGCAGAATTATATTTAGAAATGGACAACGTCGTTTCAGATATTAAGCATGAAGTGATGGAATTACTGGTGGAACATCAGGAAATATATAAATTTCTATTGACTAAACTATTGACCAACGAAACATTAAATGCCGATGATTTTATTGAAGCATTCCAATCTTATTATAACATTAAATTGAATAAAATAGAAATCGGAAAACATATATCATCAGGATATAAAGCATTAACTGAAAAATTTATTAGTGGAAAATCTACTTATGTGAATATTATAGATATTTCCCCGGAATCTAAACCCAAAATTCAAAAGAAAATACCCCGATTAGATGTAAAACGAAAATAAATTGTCGGTTGCACTTTTTAATTGACTTTTGATTTCAAGTGGGTATAATGGGGAAAATTGAAAATGAAATTTAAACCTAAAACAGTTCAAGCCTGGAAAGTGTTGCGTCAGAAAGATGACGGCACTTTAATTGGCGCATGGTTTTGTAATGATGTAACATATATAACCCCAACATTTCAGGGAGACACACTTTTGGCAAAAGCAATACAATTAATAGACGAATATCCCCGTGAAAATTGGATTAGACACAATTGATAAAACTCAATTCATGGTTCATTCCCATATAATAAATGGGGAAGAAGTATATCTTGTGCAGCCCCAACACGCCGGATGTTCGTGGACACAGGAAAATAAGTTCTTGCGATCATCTGTTTGGGATTCCGAAGGAAATTTAATTTCTGCCGGATTCCCCAAATTTACCAATTGGGGAGAAAATATGGAAAATTTCCCCGTGCCCAATTCTTTACAAAATACTCAAATAATTGAAAAACTTGACGGGTCATTATTAATTGTATCTAAATGGAAAGGCACATTTATTCTACGTACTCGGGGTACTGTGGATGCCTTTAAATTAGACAATGGGCATGAACTAACACAATTTAAACAAAAATATCTACACAAATTATCATCGCTTAATCCATCTGATACATGGGAAGGGTCATATTTGTTTGAATGGACCTCCCCATATCAAAGAATTATTTTAAATTATGGGGATTCTCCCGAATGGTATTTAATTGGACATGTTAATCACAAAGATTATTCTTTGATGGACCAAGATTCATTAAATCAATGGGCCAAGTCAATTGAGTGTCCCCGTCCACTTAATTATATATTTCCAACGATTCGAGAATTAATTGAAACTATAGATGAATGGAAAGGAAAAGAGGGAGTAGTAATATATTCCAAATCGGGACAAGTAATGCACAAAGTAAAGACTTTTTGGTATTTAACTTTACATCGAATGAAAGAGGCTTTATCTTCTTTTGATAAAGTAATAGATGTATGGTTTGAGCAAGATCAACCTTCTTATTCGGAATTTGAAAAATTTATAGTTAGTCAATTTGATTGGGAATTGTGGCAACAAATACGTGGCGATGCTTCTAAGATTTGTGATGCTTCAAAGGGAGTCGACCAAATTGTTGCAGGGATGCAGAGATTCGTAGATGAAAAATTAAAAGTATTGCCTACTCGTAAAGAACAGGCGCAATTAATAATTTCATCCTATGGACAAACAAATCGGGCATCTTTTGTGTTTAAATTGTTAGATGGAAAAGAATTAACTCCAACCGACCGAAAAAAATTGTTGTACCAAGTTTTGAAAATTTCTTAGTTGACATTCGATTTCAAATGGGTACAATGGAAGTAAATTGAAAATAGAAAGACGATTATGGCTTATATAGAAAATGCAAATGAAGTTCCGAAAAACGAACAATATATAATTGTGTTGTTTAGACCTCCCGGAAGCAGTTTGGAAACCGCCCACGCAGTTTATTCTTATACAGATATAACGGAATGGCAAAAAGACCTTATGCGTTATATGGCTAATAATACATCTCACGTAGCAGGAAAATTTATTCCTGTAGATGCTAAAGTAAAATTCGATCTGATTTTTGCCGATGGCACTACAACTTAAACATGAACTACCCCTACGCTAAAGACGTAGGAGTTTTCTGGCGACTCAAAGATAAAAAAGAATGGGAAGAGGAACTCGCTCGGCATATAATTAATAATGTTCCACATATAGCTGGAAAGTTTATTCCAGTGGAAGCAAACGTAAATCTTGATTTAAATTTTAAAAATAGTAATAACCTCCAAATACAAAAAACATGAATAAATGTGAATGCGAAAATTCTGCCGAAAGTATAATTTCGGAATATTTTTATCAACATTTCAAAAAAAATCCCGACCATCAATTTAAGATTGAATTAATCAATTTAATCGAACAGAAAAAAGGAATGGAAATTTGGGATGCTTTTATTAAAAAACTAATCCGTATGCAATTGGAAGACTATACTCCAATGTATAAACCTTCATATGATGCGGCTGCCGAAGCATATCAAAAAGTAAAACACTTGAAAAACCCCGACAATCTTCTAATGCTTATTTGTCTTAAATATCTTGGAAGAAATTTTTCAAATACAATGAAATCTATTATATATGAATACATATTATTTAAAAAACACTGAAAATTGTATCATGTAATTATTTAATATAATTTATATATGAAAATACTAAAAACGCTATCAACTGCTCTCAATGAAAAAGATGTTGAAAATGCCTGGAGAGCATTTCTCAGTAAAGAATATAAATGTGATATTGTTTCACCATTTAAAACCGATGGATATTTTGAATATTTAGATGCCCGAGTTCTTTGCGAATTTAAAGAAGACATCGAAATGACTGACATTAATAGTACTTTGCCAGTTATTGCCCAAAGTATCTATTACATAAAGAAATTTCAAGATGAAGAAAAACCTCTGCCTAATGTAGTATTTGCCGGAGATAAAAATGAATGTTTCATAATTGGAACTGCGGCGTTATTGCCATATCTTTCTAAACCGTATGATTGGTCTATTGCTCCGTCAACGGCATATAAACATTTGCCGTTAATGGCCGATTTAATTAAGGATGAAAATATTATTCCCGTTGTATTTAGTTTAGATTCGAAATTTTCATTCGACCCAATCCGATTGTGTATTCAAAATACCGCTTTACAACATAAATCGGAAACCCCCATTACTGCTAATAATATTGTTCGGGTATTTGAATATTGGGTCACTAATGTTCTCAACAATTCAAAAATGGATGCTAAAGATGTACTCGATACATTTTTAATGCTTCTCACTCAACCACAAGAATGTTATTTGCATCCTAAAAAGCCCCAAATTCTAATGATTGGAGATAGAGAAGTAAGAGTTAAGCCTAAAATGTATAAGGCTTTTTTTACTTTATATAAAGAAACCCACAACCCGCTTGAACTTCGGGCAATTACCGCAAATAAAGATCGTTTATTTCAAGAAATTTATCGCAGACGTACCGGAGCATTTTTTACACCTGCTATTTGGGTAGATGAAGCACATAAAATGATTGCGGAACAATTTAGTGAAGATTGGAAAGAAAAATATGTAGTATGGGATTGTTCCTGCGGGACATTAAATCTTACACGGGATTATAAGTTTAAAGAATTATACTGCTCTACATTAGAACAAAGTGATTTGGATATTGCCGATAAAGCGGGATATAATCCCGAAGCAATAAAATTTCAATTTGATTTTTTAAATGATTCCGAAGACAAACTTCCAGAAGGATTGAAAAAAGCATTGGCTGAAAACAAGCCAATCATTTTCTTTAATAATCCTCCATATGGTACTTCCGGAGCTAGTCAGGCGGGAGGAATAAATAAAAAAGGAGTATCTAATACAATAATTAATAAAAAAATGCTGGAAAAAAAATTGGGACAATCATGCAGGCAATTATATGCCCAATTTCTTTATAAAATAAAATTAATTGTTCAAACATATAATTTAACTCAATGTGGAATGGGAACTTTTACTATGCCTACTTTTTTAGCTGGTGAAAGTTATAATAAATTTAGACCCGAACTTTTTAAAACATTTTCATTTAAAGATGGAATGTTTTTTCAAGCTTCGCATTTTTCAGATGTGTCTAATACATGGGGAATTATTTTCACTATTTTTAAATCGGAAAATTTGTCAGTTCCTTCTACGTTTACATTAAAAATTAAAGATATTGATATAAATGGGCGTATAGTAATTATTGGAAAGAAAAGTATATATAATTCGGATACAACTCAAAATATAGGAAAATGGATAAAATCTATAAATAATTCTTGCAAAATAGATTTTCCAACATTATCTAGTGCTACAGTCGTAAAAATTGCAGATTATGATAGATTAATGAAGGGGGCTTTAGGATATATGTATAATAGTACTAATTCAGTAACAGGAAATTCACAAAAAGTTGCTATTTTTTCAAGTACGTTTGCATATGGAATGGGATTATCCATTTTAACTGAAAATTTCTGGCGTTGCATTGCAATGTTTACAGCACGCAGAATAATTGAACCCAATTGGTTAAATCAACAAGATGAATATATGGTGCCTAATATTAATCATCCCGAGTATCAACAATGGGTTAATGATGCATTAGTATATTCATTATTTGAGTCGAAATCACAACAATCTTCATTAAGACAAATAGACTATAAAGATAAAAAGTGGGATATTATTAATCATTTCTTTTTCATGTCAATAAAAGAGATGGAACAATTAGCGATTGAACAAAATAATAATGATGTATATACTGATACTAAAACGCATCCTAATGAAAGGTATGTATATCAACAATTGGAACAAATATCTTTATCTCCTGATGCCAAAGAAGTATTGGAGATGGCTAGGGAATTGGTTAGAAAATCTTTTCATTTGCGAGAAGCTTGTAATAATGTCAAGCCAGAAATGCATATTAATACCTGGGATGCGGGATGGTATCAAATAAAGAACGGTTTACTTAAAGATAATTTTAAGGAAGATTATACCACCTTCGTTTCTAAATATAAAGCGTTAGAAAATAGGCTTCGAGAAGGTGTCTATACGTTTGAATTTTTACGGAAATAACCGCCAAAAATTTCTTGACTTTTAGGCTTGGGTCCATACAATGGTGGACAAGATGAAACCGTTTTTGAAATGGGCCGGTGGAAAATATAAACTCGTTCCCCAACTAAAAAAACACTTCCCCAAGGGGAAGCGATTTGTTGAGCCTTTTTTTGGTTCGGGGGCGGTATCCCTAAATGTGGATTATCCCTCTTATAGAGCCAACGATACTAATTCCACCATTGTAAGTCTTTGGCAATGTATTAAAGACCCCAAGTTTATTGATTATGCGGAAACTTTCTTTGTACCAAAAAATAACAAAGAAGCAACGTATTATCGGTTTCGCAAAAAGTATAATGAAAACTTAAAATCGGACCCGTGGGCATGGGAAACTGCCGCCTTGTTTATCTATTTAAATAAACATGGGTATAATGGATTGTGTCGATACAATAGTAAGGGTGAATTTAATGTTCCATTTGGGCATAAGACTAAGGCACCTGGATTTCCGAGAAAAGAATTAACGGCGGCAATGAAACTCGCACAGAAGATGGAAATTAGCCTCGGGGATTTCCGTATTGTATTTGCCGGAGCCAAGCGGGGGGACGTAATTTATTGCGACCCCCCGTATGTTCCTTTAACTGATACCGCCAGCTTCACTAACTATTCTACTGGTGGATTTACTTTGCAGGACCAAGTAGATTTAGCTGATTGTGCTCGTAAGGCTACGTTGAAAGGAATAGTGACAATTATTTCTAATCATGATACTCCATTTACTCGTAAGTTATATTCGGGAGCTAAAATTGTCGAATTAAAAGTGCAACGAAGTATTGGGTGTAAAGGAAAATCTCGTATTAAAGAAAAAGAAATATTGGCTATTTTTCAATAAAATTAAAAGAAATATTAGAAGAATTAAAAATTCAGGGATGGACGGCTTCTCAAGCAAAACGGATTAAAAATGAAGATGATACCTTTATGACGGCAGATATTTCGAATGATTGGCAAAAAATGGCAACGGAAAATTTTGCTATATTCTATTGTTAAATTATTAAAGCAATAATTCTTGACTTTTTCTTTGAACCGTGATACACTAACCCCATAATAGAATTTATGCGAACCAAATGTTATTATTCCGATTGTGGACAACCCATTGAATATCCCGAAGAATATGCCGGAAAAGTATTTCCGTGTCCTGTGTGTAATCGAAATATGATTTTTCCATCTCTTAGTGGATTTCAGTGGCTTAAACAAACTATCCTATTCAGAATTTATTTTGATATGGATTCGGTAAATCCAGATCGAAACTCACCTTATTTTGTAATTAATAAATTTTTAACATATTTATATCGGCTTTTTGCAATAATATATTTAATGGCTCTTCCCATTGCTTTAACTATTACATTCATCGATTCTATAAGGGAAGGAACGTACGATGTAATATATTGGCCATTTGCAGCAATATTCGGTTGGTTGGCGTTTTATATATATTATAAACTCGTCCGAATAATTTTTGATATAGCAGAATATCTAAGACAATTAACCTTAAAATAATATGAATGTAGAAAAATCAAATCCCCCACTAATAATAAACTACTTAACTCGTAAAAGTGATTAATATGGAATCACCAGAAATAAAAAATCCAATTTATACCTTAGATTGGGATCGTTATTATCCCGTTGCCGAGAAATTTTCCATCGAATTGTTTAATGGAAAATTTTTTTACGTTAATTATAAGAAAACGGAGCCTCTAGTAAGTTCATTTAAAATTTATTCGGATGGAATTCTATATGCCAAGTATCATAATGTAGAAGATGAATTCGAATATAAAGATTATAATGAACTAAGGCGGGGTATTTTTAAAGTTATTGAAGAGTTGAAATTGGATATAGATAAAATATATATTATCGATGCTGAATTTTGTCATCTTTCTAGTTTCAAGAAAGCAGTAAAAGAAAATCGGGCCATTTTAATTGGGAATTATTTTGTTGATCGAATTTCAGATTTAAAATTAAAATATACATTAGTTCCCTATATGGTTGAACGAATGAAGAAAGATATATATTATATTTCTAAAATATTTTCCGATTTTAAAATATGGATTCAAATTGAACGGAAAAATTCATTTGCCAAATTATGCTTTTTATTTCCAAACCATAAAAAAGATTATAGAGATTTTGCTAAAGCTATCGAACAGCTAAACTTATGGCAACATATATGTGAAAAAAATCCGAAGGTTGTTGAATTGCACGATAAACTAGATAAATTGTTTGCTGTAGTCTTAGAAACATATCCTCTATTCCAATATTTTTATACCTTAATTTTTAATTCGGATAAAAAAAGCGAAGATCTAAGTGATGAGGTAAGTGATAAAATAATAGAATATATTAATGCAATGGATGCATACCGAGAAAGTGTACAAACTTAAAACAAAAAGATTATGAATATAGATACAAGTTTAAAACCTACGAGCGCTATTCGTAAACTTATTTCTGAACATCCGCAAGCAAAATTTCCTCCCGAAGCAACATATGCATTGGATTTTTCGGAACTAGATGATGAGAAGATTTTAACCTCAAAAGAATTGCCTGCTCTAGTAGAAAATGCTGTAAAGAGCTTAAATGAATTATATAGTAAAAAGTTAACATTAGATGCCCCTACCAATCAACTTATTTGGTATATAACACATAATGCGGCATATACACAATCATTTAATAAAAAACTTATTTCATCTCCCTTTTATTACATATGGTATTCTAAATCATTAAGTTTATTTGCCGAACCATTCGCCTGTACTAATTTTTCATTGGATAGAAAAATTACTTCGCCAGGAATTGAAGCCATGAATTCAAATATTAAAAGTGCTCTTCTTAAAATAATTGATGGATTGAAATTAGATATAGATAAAATATATATTATTGATTCGGAAATAGTTAAATCTCCTTTGTTTGAGTCGGATGAATTTAAAAATAATGGAATGTCATTGGGCGAACATTTATTAAATACTGCATCTGACAGGCAATGGGGTTCATTGTTTATTCCATATATGCTGTGGAGAAATACAATTCAATCTAATGACATTTGGGAAATGTTTACTTCGCACGAAACACTTGTTCGAATCCAAAATAAAATGGGTGCCTTTGCCGAATTTCTTAAAGCAATGCCCGAAATTGAAAAAGGTCATGAAGCATTATATCGGGAATTAGAAATTACCGGATTATGGTATTGGTTAAGTAGTACAAACGAAGAAGCAAAAAGAAAATATGCTGAACTAGATGGATTATATAAAGAAGTAATGAAACAATATCCATTACTAGATAGTCTCTTTAAATTATTCCGGCCCGACTATAAAATGTCGAAGTTCATGAAAGATAGCATCATAAAATATATCAACGCAATAGATTCTTATGAAATAACTAATGGCGGGTATTTTATAAACAACGTTTAAATTTATAAACAATATGATGATCGATTTTTTAACCAGAGAGGCCCCCAAGTCAGAATGGTGTGATAATACAATATTAAGTAAAAAAACCCTATTTGCTTATGTTTATGAAAAACGCATAACCCCATTTCCTCGCACTACAGAAGAATTAAATTTAATTCAATTAAGAAATAATAATATTCGTAAAAATGCATGGATAATTGCGGATGCACTTAATTTAGAAATTGATAAAATATATATTGCAGATCCATCTATATGTGAATTGTCCGGATTTGAAGAAGCCTTAATGACTGAAACTTGGGCGAGTATAAATGGATATTTTTATAGAAAATTAAATCAAAATTTGGATTTACTAATGAAATTGGTGCCATATAATCTACCGATTGTAAAAAAATATATTCCTAAATTTTCACGTTTAGCGGATACTCCCCAATTGGCTTCAAAAATTCAAGATAAATGGGGAATCTTTTTTTCATTTTTAGAAGAATTCCCCGAAATTGATAAAGATTATACGGAATTGTGCAATGCAATAAATTTCTTCAAATTGTGGGTTGTATTAAATAATGGTAAGGTTTTATATAAAAGTAATACTCTTGAAGTATTTTATAATAAATTACTTCAAAATTATCCTTATATCGAATGTATTTTAAAGAAGATTTCTCCATCTCAAGAAATATCAGAAAAAGAGTGTGAACATATATCTACATATATTAATGCAATGGACTTTTTTAAGCGGCGAGAATTATATTTCCCTCGAAACTTTTTCTCTTGACATTTGACGCCGAATCAATATGATGGGTGGAAAGATGAAAAATTTTATTCTGATTGTTTCTACCAGTGCCGTTGTACTAGGATTTATATATGCCGGATTTCTGGCAAAGCGTACAGTGCATTATAAAATGTATTATGAGACACAAGTAAAAAACGAATTGAAACCATTGCAAAAAAGAATTGAAGTCCTAGAGTCTAATGTTTTCCTGTTAAACTATGCATGTTCAAACCTCACTAAAAGAATCAAATAATATGAAAAAAACAAATGCTGCAAGGAAACTTATTTATGGAGTTTTCATGGCCATTCTTCTGTTCACCATGTTTACAGGATAAAAATTATATTCATTATGACTAAAAAAAGAATTATTGAACGTAGTCCCTTGGTAATAGCATTTTATGCAACTCTTTTGGGTCTTATTTCACTCCAACATAAAAATATTCAAGTGGCTCTATGGTCCTTCGGAATATCTCAGGCGGCAATTTTAGCTTGGGCCATTTTATGTGATAATAATAATTGTAAAAAATGAAAAAGAATTGCCTGAAATGTCATTCCCTAGTAGATAGTAATACCATTAACTATTTCGGGGAATGCATTTCATGTGCAAAGAAACGTCGAAAAAAAGAAATGGCCAAACGGCCTCGGAAAAAATTGTTTGGAAAACGTAAGACCAAAATAATGGATATTTCTATACAATTATGAATTTAAATACTTCATTAGAATTTATCTATTATCATCCATTTCTTACATTAATTATTGGGGGTCTTGGTGCTATTGTAATTGATATTTTTTATACAATAGTAAAAGTTCTTTTCAGAATTAAGAAATAAATACTTAATGAAAATTTCAAAAAATAGTCTTGACTTCCATATTGGGTATGGTATAATGGAAGCAAGATGATAGAAATATCATTTTGACGGCGGGATCGCATCCCGTTAGTGGGGCGTAAAGCCTCGAAAGTCCGTAGCATAACGATGGAATTGTCCAGCGTGCTGCGGAAACCAACAATCGTAAGATGTTGGGCCGAAGTCGATACCGTTTGCGAGCGGGTACGTGGTGAACCAAACACGACAGGCTCTCGCAGTCTGTAAGTGTTTGTTGCTGAACAGGATGTGCGAACATCTTATCACAGTGGACACATTCACCGCCACCAACCCGGTGGCCCCTCGCAAAGCCAGGACGACACTTCTGATTTACAATCAGTTACAGAGATACTCTAGCAGTACCCAAGTAAATTTCAAGGTAATGCGAGCAAACGGATGCTGGCCTATTCCAGCGTCGAGCACATGCTAGCAGTACCCAAGTAAATTTCAAGGTAATGCGAGTCCCTGGATTATTGCGAGCCGTCGATGCCCCAGAAACTAGCAGTACCCAAGTAAATTTCAAGGTAATGCGAGGTATAAATGGGAGACGGATAAAATTATCGAAAAGGTGCTAGCAGTGCCCAAGTAAATTTCAAGGTAATGCGAGAAGATGTCTCTCGCAGGTTTTATAAGAAACGGGACACTAGCAGTACCCAAGTAAATTTCAAGGTAATGCGGGCAGCACCTGGCTGAGCACCGTGCGACTGGGAAGAACTATTTATTACTATGAATAAATTTCAAAATGCAATAGATATAATTAAACAATTAACCATTAAACATAATTTAATTGGTCGAGTGTTTATCATGGGAGGATATTTGCGGGATAAACTCACATCTAAACAGTCCTTTGATATAGATTTTTTGTTACTTACTACTGAAAAAGAAACAACTGATTTTTTAAAAGAACTTTTAGAAATAACTAAATCGGATTCATGTAAAAACCACCCTACTAATGAAGGATTTAATGTTTATTTATTTTCTAATACATTAAATCAAACAAAAGTCGACTTTTTTATGGATATTCCCTATAAACCCGGTGATTCAATCCAAGATTGTTTAGTACAATCATATAAAAGGAGGGATTTCAAAATGGGCGCTTTACATATGGATGTTGTTAGTGGAAAACTTATTGATATAGAAGGACTTGCGGTATCATCTATTATAAATAAAACAATTAATACGGTAACTGATGATTATAAATTTCATTTCTGGAGATTACCACACACTATCTATCGTGTATTCCGAATGCAATCTGCATTAGGATATACTATTGACCCACCCATGTTAGAATATATTAAAAAACATTGGTGGCTGGTAAATTTTGCTCAAATATTTCATATAAAATTAGAAACTAATAGAATAATACGAGGTCCCCACGCCGATCTAGCTATAAAAAATTTAAAAGAATGTAAATTAGACCCCACAGATCTCACTCGTTCCGATGTGTATATCGGTGAAGATTGGAATGTTTGTGAACCCGGAAGAGAACCTAACCGAGTTATAGATGCCCCACATGCCCGATGGACAACCGGCTTATCTACTATCTTTGTCAACGATAACGTAAAAGAAATAGAACTTGTTGCCGACAAAAATCCAAAATATAATGATTTAAAAGAAATAGAAATCTTATATGATTCAGAATATACACGAAAAATAGAAATTGATAAAAATAGAATTAAATTCCCAACTCTAAAATATCAGAAAATTCAATTGAAAATGCCCACTTTTAATCCCCATAAACTAGAATTATCAGAAGATAATCGTGATCTCGGAGTCTATGTCCGGCAAATAATACTACATAAAAATAATTCTAGCCAAGTACTCCCCATCGAACACGTGCCCTATTATTTACAACTTTAAACCTATCGGTTATCCGGGGGACTATACCATAAATGTAATATTTCTCTTTCGTTATCACTTAATCCATAGGGGATTAGGTCTGGTGCCCCTTCAATTGGTCTATTTTGTAATTCTCTAGTTGAATGTACTCTGGCGGCGGGGAATTTCTTATGTTTATGCATAGCATATTCCTTTAGCCTGCGTTCATTTTCTACCCTCTTTTTTTCTTCCTCCGCCGCTTCTCTGGCTTGTTTCTCTGCCGATAATAATTCTATAATAGTATCTAGCTTCTTAATTAATACCTCAACCAGCTTCATACCATTATATATAAATCAAAACCGGGGAAAGTTGCTAAATTTAAAGATATTTATAATAAAATGAAAATTGGCAAAAAATAATGAAAAACATATTTGAAAAACCTTTTAAAAATCGAAGCCGGAGTATTATAATCAATATTCATGGAGATACAGAACTATATCAACTTATAGTAAAATTTGCTAATGCGCTCCATTGGAGATTAGCAACTTTTCAACCCGGACAATCTGCCGAATTAAATATTCAGTATTATTACGAATTTTCTTTTGCATATAAAACAATATATGAGTTAAAAGACGATACGGTTAGTATAATGAAATTAGATCTTCCAATTATTGATATTAAAAATAAAAACGATTTAATTAAATTTTTTCAACTTATTAAACTAAAACTTATAAAAGGACCTTTTTTTAATAAAGATGTGCCTTCTCATGTTTTAGCAATAATTGACCCAACAAATAAAGAGCTTTTAGCCGACCTTCTCGGATATATGGAAATTTTATTTGAACGATATAATTGGAGTTCATTCTCAAATTTACAAGGCCGATCAAATGATTGGTTATATACCGGGAACAATGCTCCTCCAGGATTTCTATTTAGTTTTTTTGAAAAACATATGTCTTTTATTAACACGGATCCAAAAAAAGATGTTAGTTTAAAACAATTAAATCCCGAAATAATTGAAGTAACTACAAATGAGGGTTTGCAAAAACTTATGACCACTATTTCATCTTTATCAAAAATTTCCGATTTTGCGATTTATAAATAATATGATAAGAAAATTTAAAATGCACCGAGGCACTGTAACAATAGATACTTTTAGTGATCGAAAAATAGTGTTTTATATTGTTCAATTAGTACAAAAGCATTTAAATTGGACTATACGATTTAATTTAAATTTTGATAAGCCTAATCCTTTATATAGTAAATTTTTCAATAATACTCCCCGACATTATTCTTTCCACATTAAATTGAATGAATTAACGTGGTTGGAATATATTCCTAATGAAAAATATACCAATCCCATTCGTACTAAAAAAGATGTAGATGAATTAATAAAATTTATTATATATGCAAAAAAACATTTGCCGGGTGACGATGATTTAATTTTTTGTACGGCAATTGACATAAATTCAGATTTCAAATATATTGAATTTATTGAATCGCTTTTACCGCTCATGGAAGGATGGAAGTTTTTAGATGAAACCGAGGAAAAATTAAAATCTTGGAAAGAACAATGGAGAAAACATCCATCAGTTGTTCCACAGTACCTAATTTTAAATCATTATACTAAAAGAATCCATCATGAATATTCACCCCCTTCTTTTAGTAATCATGAAAAAATTTATCATGAAAAAATACATAGTTTAAAACAACTTTATGATATTCTGGAAATGTCCAATAAAATATCTGAACAATGGGATAGCGCAATATATTAATGATAAAAAATAATAACGAATATGCAATTTAAAGTACATAAACGGAAAATTTATATAGATACTTTTAGTGATAAAGAAGTCGTCAAGTATCTTGTACAAATATTACGTAAAGGTTTCTGGGAAATTAATATATATACCGGAGGAAAAGAAGATGACGTAATAAAATCTCTATTCTTTGATGGTATTCCCCGATATTATGTTTTATTTCTTGACTTAAATAGAATGCTATGGGAAGAGGAAAAACCAAATGCGGAATTTCTTAATCCAATTCATTCTAAAAAAGATGTTGATAATTTAATTCAATTTATTCAAGACGCAAATGCGGCTTCAACCAGAGTAAAATATCAAAGACAGTTCCCCGATTATGTTGTTGCGGATATACATGGAAATATAGACCTTATAGAATTTTTACTTCCACTTTTGCCCGAATCACCACACTGGTATTTTAATACCTCAGATGTAAAACGATTAAATTTCTATAAACATACCAATTCTTGTCCCCGATATTTATTCTTTGATCTCAGAGTGAAATGTATAGAATTAAAAGATACTTTCCCCAATTCAGAAGAAGGAATGATTATTGATGGATATAATGTAAAAAGTGAAGAAGATTTATATAAAGTACTAGAAATAGCAAATAACTATTCCGAAGCCCGATTACACCTATAATATATGAAATTTAAAATATATCAAAAGAAAATTTATATAGATACTTATAGCGATAAAGAAATTGTAGATTATCTCTATAACTTATTAGAAAGTAAAAAATGGACTTGTGCCTCATTGAAAAATTATGATGCATCGAAATTTCAATATTTCGATGGTGTCCCCAGATATTATGCTATAAGTATTGTAGTTAAAATGTTGTTTCCATTTGCTGGCAAGCCCGATTCCGAATATCTTAATCCCATCCGTACAAAAAAAGATGTCGAAGATTTAGTTGAATTTGTAACCGACATTACAGAAAATTTATTAGATCACGTTAGAGAATATCCTCGATTCATCGTCGTCGATATAAATGAAAGTATAGAACTTTTTACAGATTTAAAATTTGAAAACCTTAAAAAATGGTCATTTGAACACGTATTTAATAGAAACTGGATAGAAGGAGAATATATTGTACGGGGACCAAAATATTTATATTTTGATATTCATGCAAAAACCATCGGTGGCGGTGGTGTTGAAAGTTTAGACCGAATTAAAGATTTTAATGAATTATACAAGGAAAAATATAAAGAACCATGCAAAATTATTGGATTTAATATATCCAGTAGAGAAGAATTGCGGAATATATTAAATATGGCCGATACCTATGCTAAAGCATTAGAACACATTTATTAATAACTTATGAAGTTTAAAATCTATAAAAATATTATTTACATCGATACCTACAGCGACAAGGAAATTGTAGAATATCTAAGTGAATAACTTCATGAAAAATTTTCTTATTTAATTGATATAACATTAAGCAGTGAAGATGCCAAATTATTAAAATCCTTATATTTTGATGGAGTACCCCGATATTATTCTTTACAATTAGGATTGAAATTATTAACTGCCGAAATAAAAAAACCCAACGATAAAATTCTAAATTCAATCCGGTCAAAAAATGATGTAGATAAATTGATTGAATTTATCAATGATACAAATAAAAATTACGGCTGGTATATGGAACAATTTCCTGATTCTATTTATGCAATAATACATGGAAATTTAGAATATGTAAGATTTATTGAAGATGTAAGTCCTCCAGTTCGATATAGAAAATGAAAAAGATTTTTATAAAGCTTTAAGTCAAATCGAAATGTACGACGATTTATACCGAATGATTAGAGCCAAAAAATATTAGATGTTTATAATAAAATATTTCCATCAATCTTCCAATCATACAGCAGAAAATGTCAATAAATTATTTAATTATTTATATGCCAATTCTATAAAAAAGGCCGTATAAATACCCCCTATACCCTATATCCCCTTCCACTCCTCCCCCTCCCCCTCCCCCCGAAAATCCCCCAATATCTCATCCCAAATACTCGCAGGCGGAAATAACGGCGGTATATCCTTACCATAATATTTATTTACCCTCTCCCTTATCTCATTATACCTAGAATCTATCTTCTTCATCTCCCCTACACTTATCCTTAACCTAGAATATAATGCCATTCCCCTCTCCCGCTCCCGCTTCAATTCTTCTATCCCCATCTTATCTACTTCCTCATCCTCATGCCTATCCGCCCATTCACATATCAATCCATGCGTAAATTCAGCATCCGCACAACATAACTTTAATGCCTCATTTAATTCTTCCAATTCTTCCAATATATCCCGCTCGGTATTATCTTCCTCTTTCATATTACATCCATTTTATATCTATTCGCTATACCCATTATTCTTATTACTACATATATTCAAATTCTATTTAAACTATACTCCCATCTGTTTTATTTTATCTATATCCCATCCCCACTCTTAATCTAAAATATATTCCCACCCCCAAATAATCCTATGCCAATTTATATATCCTTATTCACCGATTAAAATGTATAACTAAATAATAACGTTCATACTTATATTCCCTTTCATTCTTCCATCTTTATATCTCCATATCTCCATATTCATATATTCCCATATTCCTATATTTCTATATTCACTTATATACTTCATTACGTATTTATATTTTTAATTATTTATATTCATGTATTCTTTCTATTTTTATATCCCCTCTATACCCATATAGTCCCCCCACCCCTCCCCCCCACCACGAGGGACGAGTACTAGGGAATTAACCTCCCACTGGGGAGGGTACTACCCCCATTTTTAAGACCCCCCTACTCCCTTTATTCATTTTCCCCTATTTATATAAACTTTTATAAAAATACCCGAATTTTATAAAAAATATATACGTATATACATATATAGCTATAGCTATATGAATAAGTAAATTAAATACTCGTGTGCGTGATACACATACATTTCCCTTTTTAATGGGAAAAAATACGTATAAATATAAACATTTATGTACGTATTTATATACATAATTTATTAAGAAAATTATAGATATACATTTATAAATTTATAAAATTTTCCGAATAAATTGGGGAAATTGGGGAATTAGGAAATTTATGAATAATATAATTATGAATTGATAAATTTACATTAATCATGTATTGCCGAGGCCGGAGGCCGAGGCATCATAGATATTTGTATAAGTATCTATTCATATATTTATATAAATACATAAATACATATTTATATATTTATAGTTCACCGAGAATAGTATTTATTCACCGAAAAGAAAGTATAAGTAAATACTAAAAATTTCACATATTTCACCGAATATAAGTATATCTAAATACTAATTCTGAGTAAGTAATATATGTTATTTACTAATATATGAGAATTGAAGGGAGTAAATAATATATGTTATTTACTTTAAAATGCGTATTTGAATAAAGCAAATAATATACATTATTTACATATTTTAATAGTTAAATAAAGATATAATAATGATATTGTGTGGTGGTATATGGGAGATAATAGGATTCGAAAATTTGGGCAGGGGCGGTGTACTTTTATTATACTGAAATTTTGAAAAAAGTCAAGTCTAAAAGATAAAAAAAATAAAATAAAAAGTGAATAAAAGAGTTGATATATTTTAGAATATAGGTATAATAGGAGATATGAATATAGACAAATTGAATAAGAAGTTTCGAGCAAGTACTAGACCTTCGGGGAAGAAAATTAGTCCATTATCACTTTTATTGACAATGGGATCGATGATAATGATTGATTCAAAAGTTAAGGGATATGAAGATATAGAGATTTTAGAGAAATTGGAAAAAGAGGGGATTGATTTGGGTGAATGTGATAAAGAAAAGGGTAAATAAAGCAGTTGACTTTTTTTAGAATGTGGGTATAATTGGGGTATGATAACGGTATATTTAGTACCAGTAAAAAATGCGAGAATTAAGAAGATTGATTTCTCGCAATTAAAAAAAGATTTGGTGGTACAATTTGATTATCCTGAGAGCAAGGCACCTTGGGAAGTATCTTTAAGAGTAGTCAAGGTACTTTCTACCACAAGGGAACATCTTGTGGGATTAGAAATGGGTTATTCACCATCTGGAAATCGTACATTCAAATATAAGAAGTATTTGAAAGAGAAGATGGAAGAGTTACATTTAATAGAATCTATACGGTTATGAGCAATATCCATGTAAATCCAGTAGTTAAGTTTGACTATCCTGATGAAGTTACGGGAAAGTATCGGCGGCGTTTTGTGCTTTTAATAGCAGCTAATAAGCATGAGATGGAAGGAATAGAAACTTTATTTGATAAAGGGAAAGAATATGCGATGATGAATCGAAAATATCGTCAGGATAAAATAAAGAATCTAAGCATTTTGTCCCATAATCCAACCTATTTAGAGGAAAATAAAGAATGAATAACATCTTAAAGGGACCATTAGTAAAATTTGAATACCGCAATGAAAATTCGGGGGAATATGAAATACAGAATATCATTGTAACGGAAGCCAATTCTAATTCTATTAAAGGAATAGTTGAATTAGAAAGAGATGGGCGGATGACGATACAGGAATTTAATCGGGATAGGATTGGAAGGTTAATGGTATTTACATTTAATCCTGTGGCATTAGGTAAGAAGAAGAAAGCCAGATTTGAATTTACAAAACCTATTGAATGGATTAAATCTATTAGTGGGGAAGGAAAAGAAAAGAAGGATTCTAATACATTTCCACCTTTAGAAGTATCGTTTGAATATCCTGATGATATGGGCATTTATACAAAAAGAACAGTAAATGTATTTAGAATGGGGCCTAAACAAATAAGGGGGTATGAATTTGTATTTGTACAGGGAGAAAAGAAAGATTTACCTGTACAAATTTATCGGCGGGATAAGATTAAGAATTTTGAATTAGTATCGTATTAAAAAAATGAATAACATACATAAGAATCCAATAGTAGTATTTGAATATCTTGATGAAAGTACGGGGAAGTATATTGTACAAGAGCTTAGTTTATATGCCGCTAATGCTAAGGTAATAAAGGGGATAGAAGTACTTGATGATGGGAAAGTAGTGGATCGTACATTTAATCGGGATAAAGTTAGAAGTCTTAAACTATTAACCTACAATACGAAGTATTTGGAAAGTGATACAGAGTATTGGCAAAAGAAGAAAACATGAAAAACATAGACATAAAAGCATTAATAGATGGAACAGGACATTTTGAAGGTCCTTTAATTAAGTTTTTGTATCCGACTGCGGGGAGATATAATCCCTTAAAAGAGAGATTGGTACAATTAGTAACAGCTAATTCAGAATATCTTGAAGGGATTGAATTGATTCGTAAGAAGAAATTACCTGTGGAACGTAAATATAAAAGGTTTCTGCAGGAAAAAATTGTAGGAATGCAAATTGTCGGGTATAATACTGACATTACTGACTGAAAATTTTCGAAAAATTGCTTGACTTACTGGAAAGAAAGGATAAACTGGGGGTATGAAAAATGAAATTATGTATCCGTGTCCATTATGTGAGAATGAAATGACTGTTAAGCCAGATACGACTGGGGTAATGGTTATTTGTGAGAATGAATGTTTACCTACCTGTCATGAGAATGTATTTGGTCATGGGAAGACAGCAAAGGAAGCGTGGACAGTGAGTAAAGAAAAATTTCGGGTAAGTAAGTAAAATTACTGACTGGAAAAAAACGGTAGTGGAACAAAAAAAGTAGTTGACAAAAAACAAAAAAACGGTAAGATGGAGAGCAATATGAAATTAAACTTCAAAACTTATGTCGGGGGCAAGGGCGTTGTCGTTGACCGCACTGGCCTAGAACAAGTCGCAACTCCGGAGCCTTTGGGGCGGTGGTTCCCAATTCCGCATATTACACTGGTGAATGAGCTTGAAAAGGCTCTTGCGCCGCACAATCTGCGGATTACTGAGGAAACGTATAAATTGGACAAGGCGGGAAATCGGATGTTTGGGATGTTACAGGTGGCTAATGGTAGTATTGGCCATGAGGATTACTCGTTTATGGTAGGGTTGAAAAACGCTCACGATAAGATGATGCGAGCTGGGTTGGCGGTTGGAATGGGGGTGTTTGTTTGTTCCAATCTGTCATTCCGGGGTGAAATTGTCATTGGGCGGAAGCATACGACTGCAATCCTAGAGGATTTGCCTATGCTGATGACTGGTGCCATTACTAAATTGGCACAGCGATGGAATGAACAGGATAAAATCGTTGAAGCCTATAAAAATACGGAGGTAGGGAAATTGCAGGCTCGTGACCTATTGATTCAAATGGCTCAAAGGAACGTATTTCCTCGGACCCAATTTATGGATGTAATGGAAGAATGGGAAGCGCCTCGTCATCCTGAATTCAAAGGCCGCAATCTGTGGAATTTGTTTTCTTCGGTGACTGAGAATTTGAAGCCTCGTGAGAATTCGTCAGGGTCAACTCTGTGGCTTCTTCAAGGCCGGACGGAACGACTCCATTCCATTCTGGACCCGGTGGCGGGAATTCAATCTGAGGCTCCGGAAGTTTCAAATGAAGTGGACGTAGAAACTGAGGTAGCATAGTTATTCATACTTACGAACTGCATTCCTCCGGGAAAATAACCCCGGAGGAATTTTTTTATTTGGGAATTATGAAAATGGCGGTGGAAGATTTGTTTTAACCTGTTATTATACGGATTCATATAGAGAAGTCAAGAGTTATGTCAAAAAGAAATCCGGTAGCATTTTTATTTGTGCATTATTTTCTCTTAATAAACAAATAATATACTGAATCTTCCCAGAAGAAGAATTGAAGAAGAGAATAATGTATATTATTTAGAAAAGAGAATAATGAATGTTATTTAGTATTCGGTTTATTTCGCCTCGCCATTTTCCGAAGGAAGGGCTTCGGTCGAGCAAGTGCTCGATAATTAGTTTCATGAAAGTCGAAAATCGCATAAAAAGTGATGTTGGCGCTTTTTATATTTCTAGGTAGAAAAATAAATAGAAATAGAAGGGTTTAATAATTGGGGTAGGGTTAGGTATGGTTTAGGGTATAAAATGGATATATGAATAATTCAGGAATTATATCAGGGCGAAAATAAAAATGACCCCAGGATTGCTCCTGGGGTCCGGTTGGGGGAGGGGACTGGTAGATCCCCTTAGAATTGACCATCATCTATCAATTCTACATACCATTATACCGTAAATTTGTAAAAAGTCAAGACTTAATTTTTACGAGTCTGATTTTATATTTACGGGGAATTCAATCATTTCAAAGGCAATAGGGATACCTGGGGTAGGTAGGAGGGGGGTATAGTATCGTATATGTTCCCATGCTTCATTTACTTCTATAATCCCCCCCACGGAGGGGGGGATAAAAGTATTATCGGTTAAGATAGATTTATTATATTTAGTAGCTTTTTCTATGGAAAAAAACCATCCGTTGGATTTATTCCAGTAAAGGGTATCTCCATTTACATTAGTAGAACAGAGAATGAAATAAGTTTTACTTGGCATAAATGGATTTACCTTTGGAATTAAACCGTTTAATACGGGCCTTTGCGGGGGCTACATGAATTTTTTTACCGTTCACGATTTTAGATGAAGTTTTACCTTTTCTAATGTAATGGGAAAAGTAAGCGGCTTTATATCCGCCTTTACCATTTTTCCGGTTACGATACATAGTTTTACTTAATTGAGTACCTGCCGGTTGTGTTCCGTGAATTAGAATAGCAAAGTCACCATCATAATTCCAAACGTGAGAATCATCATGGTCGATAGGCAATTTGAATTTCCGTTTGGCGGCCCATTCGGAGTTTACAACTCTAGCAGAGCGGAGATTAAAAGTTTTAATTAAATGGTCATGCGTTCCTCCTAGCGAGGCTACTAATCGAAAATTGCTAGGCATTTCATTTAATCGTTTAATCCAGAAGGGGAGCGCTTTCGTATATCCGTAGAAAATAATATGTGGATTAGATTTAGCTACTAGAAGCCAAGCGTCAAAATAAGTTTGATTGAAGAAGTCGCCGGACTGGTGCACTCGCACGAATTTAGTTTTCCCGTCACGAATGGGAATTGAGGCTTCAATTTTAGCGGCCATTTGAAGGGTAGTTTTAGAAGCCTTTAATTCTTCAAAATTATCCCATCGGGATTTTCTTACATTGGAGAACAGGGCCTCGATGCTCGCAGCATAGCATCGGAATTGCGTATCTGGCCCATCGGTTATTTTACCCGTTTCCCGGTTTGCCTTTGATAGACAGATTTTAGCGAAGGGACAGGAGAAGCCAGCGGGAAGGGAAAATATGGCGTTGTCCTTTTTTATCTTGGCGTTTCCAATAGAAAAATTTAGCGTTTTCATTATAGAACCATTATACGGATTCAGTTTACTTTGTCAAATAAAAAAGTAAATACTGGAGAGATTATTTAGGTAAGGGTATTAATATAAAAAAACCGGATGCACTACCTAGTGTGCATCCGGTCTTGTGAGTATGTTATGCCGCCACGGGTTCGGCGGGAGTTTCCACCGCCGCCGGAGCAACGTCAACGGAGACGGCGGTTTCAGCAAGCAGCGCCTTTTTAGTGGCTTCATAGTCCGCAGTCGTTTGGGCGGGAGCCTTTTCCGTGCTCGGTTTGACCGCTTTGGGAGTATTTTCTGCCGGTCGCCGGATAAAGACGTATTGCTTCCGGCCCAACCCGCTTTCGCTGTTCGGTTCGGCCAGAATGTTCTTTACCCGAATAATGGCGCCCTTGCGGGAACCCACTTCCCGTTTCACCCACTTGCGGAGGGTAAGAGTCGTGCACCGTTCTCCCTTCCCGGTTTCCAAATTCACACCGTTTGCGGTTTCCAGGTCCGAAAAGGTGAATTTACCACGAGGGATAATCGGAACGTACTTCGGGCGGCCCGGACCCCGCTTGGCGGTTGCATTCTTTCTCGCTTTCGCTTTGGCTTTTACGTTTTTGCTCATGTGTTTTTTTGTTTTGCGTTTTTGTTTTTTTGATGGAACATACCATCATTTTGATTCTACATTATATCTATATTCGGTCAATTGTCAAGCGGACTTTTCAATTTTTTCATTTTTTGTTGTAAGTTCTTATCCATCAGCAATATATTATTTTCACTTGACTTTAATTCAATGAATAACATATTTTTAACGGACATTTACATTTGACAATTTATTTGAATTTCTTACCATTATATTGAATTTGGGGAGGAAGTCAACTGTAAAAACAAATTTCTTTTGACGGGAATTTGGTATAGAAATTGCTGGTGAATAAATATACAAATGAAGAAGATATAATAAATAATATATGTTATTTACTCTGAAGAAGACAAAATGAATAATATATGTTATTTAGTGGATTGGATAAAAAGGGCCCGACAGAAATCCATCGGGGGCTTGTGGCTAAGACAAAGAAACTAACTACCTGTCTACTGGTGTTAGGTTACGTTTTATTATATTGATTGGAGGGAGGAAGTCAAGTGTTATTTATTTTACTCGGACAAAATCAATTGGAAAATTTTCGGCATATTCTTGGCATACCATTGTTTTTCCGTTTCGGGTGAAAGAAAGTTCATTTTCGGTGATATGAACAGAATTTAGGGGGCAAACTATATCTCCGATCCAAGTAATAATACCCCGATGGGAATTGTAATAGAGGCGAACTGATTCTCCGATTTGGCATTTATTATCCAATTCCTGAATTTGTTTTTGAGACAATCGGGAATTGTGCAATTTAGCTTCTTTACGGGATACATTTATTTTCCCGTGTTCAAAGTTAATTATACCATAACTGGGGACATAGGTTAAATAGTCCAGGCATGTCATGGTAGTTTCTTCCATTAACAACCCATCTTTATTTATGATTTTCATATTATCACTATACTGATTTTTATAGAATTGTCAAGAAATAAAAAAAGCCCCCGACGATTTTTGTCGGGGGCGTGCACGAGGCGGGTGAGATAGAAATTACATATAGACATTCCAACGGGAGAATGTCGGTTCAATCTTCAACTTGCGGAGCGTCTTCATGGATTCGGTTGGCACCTTTACAAATAGGGTATCTTCGTCAAATTCAACGAAAAAGTCCCCTTCTTCCCAATCGGCAACATCGGGAGTATAGGCGTCGCTCGCATAGTGAACTTGTACGATAGGAGGCAAATCTTTGATGTTTTCAATTAGGAAATTTTCAACATCCTCCGCATCCCCATCTTTCAGGATTTTTCGGAATTCTTTTTGTTTTGCCTTAGACAGCAATTTCAAAAACTTTGCTGCGTTGACAGTGTAATTTGAACTTGGATAATCTTGCATACTCATTTTATTTCCCTTTTATTAAGTTTAATCCTAGTATATCGATTTGAAGGGAAATGTCAAGCGTAATAAAATTGAAAATTCTGTCGATAAAGTTTGGCGTTTTTATTTTTCAAAATCAAAAGTATTTTGTTTTTTTAATATAATCCCGATTTCTTTTTCCCCAAGTTTAATTGTATTTAATTAAAATTTGAGTTTGATTATCTTTTATAGCATTAATTCTAGTTAATTGGGACAGGTGTTTTAGAAGCGGATGGATAGTTATAGTTGGATTTATACAATGGGTACTAATTTCTACTTCAACAATGATTTCTCCTAGAGGCCATTGGCAATTGGGATTAGATCCTAAATAAAGATTGTCTATAAGAATAGTATCTTTAATTATGTCCCATTTTTTACTCAAGTGCATTTCAAGAAGTTTCATTACTTCTTTTTCATTTTGTTGATTAATAGCGGTTATGTATTGTTCCTTAATATCTACGGGTAAAAAGAAACTGAATTCTCTGGCATTTATCCAGTATGTGTTTGAGACAATGACGGCACTAATTCTTTTAGGTGTATATTTAGTATTCATATTAGTATTCATATTAGTTTTTATTTACTTGTACACTGACATTATTATATGCGGTATATTCTATGTTGTCAAATGGATATTTTGATGCCGCAGTGCGTTTGAATATGCTTTACGGGTTGAATATCACGACGACCGTTTTCGGGGGCCATTTACCAGCCGAGGCTTCTTTATAGGCAATATCATTTTTTCCGACAATAAATGCCCCAGCAATTTTTCCCCATTCTTTAGGGAGCCATTTATGGAGTAACTCCAGAACCATGTTGTCTGATTGGTCTTTAATGGCCTTTAGATATTTCTTCCGGATGGTAGAAGGAAGGAGGAAAGTCAATTCTTTGGCATTAATCAACGCAGTTTTAGTAGCAGTAATTTTATCTGTCATGGAGGATTTTATGTTTGTGTTAAGAGAAATTATAGCTAGTTTAGAGTATTATGAATTTTTATAGTTCATCGGAGTATTTGTCCCCCAACTTAATCACTTGTTTCACGAAGTCATCGTACCAGTGATTCGGTTCCCGGACGCCACTTTCCATTTCTAGGATGCGTTTTCGTTTGATGTCGTCCCATTGGTCCAGGATTTCATTCCTAGCCCGGAGGTAGGGGTTACTGGGGTCCACCTTTGGCTTGGCCTTTCCTCTAGGTTTAATTTTGGCGTTCTGCTTTTCCTCTTCGGCCAGCAGCCTAAACCCTTCGGCGGTAGCTTCTGCTAGTGTCTCTGGATGTTCAGGCATGGGCAGGGAAGTGCGTCCATAGCGAATTTCTAAGGATGCACTACTATTTGGTTCATTCTTATTTTTCTTCATTTTACATAAATATACCAGTTAATTCACCGAATGTCAAGACTTTACATAGATTTTTGTTGGCTTGCCCCGGCCACCTTTTTGGTCCCGCACGAACTTAACCCTTGCGGTTTGCAATGCCGCCTGAACAAATAGATAGGCGGTAGGGTAGGATACGGAATTGAATTCGGCCAGTCCTTTGACGGTGAATTCCCCATCCGGGAGGTTTAATTCCTTCACTTTGGACAGGCCCACGGGAGCCTTTTGGGGGGCAACAGTAGCCTTTGGTGCCTCTCCGGGGGCGGTATCCGTATTCACCGAACGGGTTCGGGTGGACATAATAACAGGCAATGGGTCCGGAGTTTCTCCCTTTGCAATTTGGGTGAGACGCTTAAAGCGGTCCATAGCGGCCCCGACATTACCAAAAGACCATGCGGTTTGCCCAAATTGACTTGAACCGGGATATACTTCCCGGTCTTCTTCCAAGACTTGATTGAATATCATCTTCCCCTTTTGATGTACCTGTATGTTAAAAACTTCATAGTCTTTAATTCGGCCATCGGGGTTATACCGTTCATACACTGCCACAGACTCATTTCGACAAAGTTGCTTGTAAGTAAGCGGGGGATTAAACCCGCCCGCCCCTGATGTAAATGTTTCTTCAAGTCTAATCATACTCCCATTATATGGACCCGTGGTGTTTTGTCAACTCAAAAAAAAAGTTTTTTTGGGATTGACTTTTTTTAGAATACCCGTATAATGGCAGCAATATGAATGATAAAGAATTCGCTGAAATTACGGAAGCTCTGTTAAAGACCATTGCTCGCAATGACGAATTGACAGAACAGCTTGCTAGTGCCTTGGGCCTTGAACTAGACGAGTTTGAGGATTATTTGGACCGGGTTGAATTTCCCGTGGTCGGAGCAAAAAATAAACATGACGTATGACAAAATCCTAAGTTCACACTGTTAATGTCATAGATATGAAAATAATTGCGCATAATGTCATTGAATGGGTTGACGGAGAAATTGTAGCAGCACATTCATTTTCTGACACTAGGGAGGGAGAGCTAGCCGCAATCAAGCTATTTGAAGAATTGATTAGGGAGGTTGAACCCCCTACTGGTGAAGGAAAAAAAATGTCATTGGATAAATTTATCAAACAGTGTATTAAGCAAAAGTGTTTCATAAGTAGGGACCAAAATCACGTCATAACTTTAATTAAAAGTTTACCATAAGAATTTAATACTTATATTTATGAAAATACAGACTTTTAATGTAGTTGAGTTGTACGATGGAGAAATCTCTGGGTTGCACTCATTTCCTAATACAAGAGAGGGCGAATTAGAGGCGATGACTCTATTTGAAAAAATGATATGGGAAGCGGATTCTGCGTTATCATCTGTAAACAAGGATTCATTCAAAGATTTTGTAGCTCGATGTCTTAAACGAAAGACATATAGTAGTAGCGATCAAAAATTGGTTATTTGTTTAGTGAATAGCTTACCATAGGAATTCTAATGCCCCCGCCGAAGGTCGGGGGAATTTTTTAATGAAGTAAATAATATATATTAATTAGTAGAAGACAATTTTACTAAATAATGTATAGTATTTACTTTTGGTATGCGCATACGAATTTTGAAGTCAATGTTAGTTGAAGTTGAGAAGCCCAGACTGGGGGAAGTTTGGGATCGACAACTTAATCGATGGGATGAATTTCGGATTGAAGAAGTCTATCAAGAGGGAAAGACTTGTAACATTAAAACAGATGAAGGGGACATTTTTTTATCTGTCCCCCCCGATTGCTTTGAGGTTCTAGCATAATTCTTCCGGCCAGCACTCCAAGTAGGAGCCATCTTTATCCCATATTTGGACCATTCCATTTTCAACTTTAATGGAAGAGATGACGTAAATTCGGGAACAGTTGGCGCTAGTATCGGGGTCATTCCAAAATACTTCATCGCCAGAACGCAGTTTTTTTATTTGTCTAATAGTCATTTTAATAAATTAGTATTAATGTTTTTATATTGCAGTCATTGTATCGTTTTTTTTGTTCAAGTCAAGTATTTTTTTTTACAACTCCGCCTGAGTTTTCATCGTTCTCTTTTTTTCTTTAGGCTAGCCGCTATTGTTTCCAAGCTGGCTTCAAATGCAGAAAGCTAATATAAATATGTCAATAATTTCAGTAGTTATAATCATTCTTTAATGTTATCTAGTTTTATATTAATCCACACATAACAGGTACAACTAATAATTAGGAAAGGATATATTCCTATTTTCCATCCTTCATTCCATGTTTTGGTGCTAAATAGGATAAAATAACTTCCTATTAATAAAATAAAAGGAATGATAAGATAACGCATAAACGTCAAAAAATTTAATGTAGAACGGGACGTGTATAATGCGTAAATTACATCTCCGACCATTATGCTAATGCAGCAGGCTAATATGCTTATATCCAGTACACTAAGATTCAAAAACTCATTCATAATCATTTTTTGGTTCTTCTAGGAATTTTTCAACTTTATTTTTTAATTCGATATCCATTACATACCATATTAAACCCCAAATGATGAAGATTAATACCGCAGTAATAAAGACTTTGGCTATTCCCGGCAAGGGGGAAAGATGGAGGTAGGTTAGAATAATTCCTAGTAATACACTGATTACAGGAATTAAAAGTCTCATTTTGTTACTCATAAAAGTTTCCATTTCTTTCTTAATTCAACATTAGCATCAATCCAAGAGAAGCAACTAGAAATAAATGATACAAAAGTAAATGCGATAAAAAGTATCCATACATTTTTGGTAAGAAAATAGGTAATAGTGGCAATAACAGTAGCATTTACACTCATTATCAATCCTGTTTTAATCATTATGGAAGTAGGAAAGAGAGCCATTTATCTTTAAGTCGCCAGAAAACCCCTACGTCTTTAGCGTAGGGGTAGTTCATATCAGGCTTTCAGTGACCGCCCCCGTTTATCTAGCCGAAAGAATCTGGGTTCTCCGCCAAATTCCTCTGACAATTTGGCCATTTCTTTTCCTGAAATTTGAGTTTCTTCCTCGGAATAATTCCCCTTCATATAGTCCCCTTCCGTGCATTCGTGCACGATGGCCATAAGATTCATGCAGGGGCCGATGGGGTCCTCGGATAGGACGTCAAAACAAATTCGGGTTTTGTAAAATTTTCGTTTTTTCATATTGCCGATTATACTCAAAAAGGGATTAAAGTCAAGCCTTAAATGTTATATTCGGGTTCTGGGGCGGGTTTTTCCGGGGCAAGTTTTAGCTCAAATTCGGCTCTGGCTTTTCGATAGAAACCATCACTGCTGCCAACAATGTAATATCCCGCCTCGGTGAGATAGAGGGTTCCACCCGTTTTGTCAACCCATTCAAAATCCCCTTTGGGTCGGGATTTGCCTTTGAAGCATTTTCCCCAAGCCCGTCCCCTTGAACATCCTCCGAATCGGGTTGAGAGGGTAATGGTTTGTCCAGGTTTGATATATTCTTCGTCCGGTGTATTTTCAGTTTTGAATTTTGTCATAACTCAATTTTAGTTGCATTATACCAAAAAGTATAAAAGTGTCAAGCCTTAAATTTCATCGCTGTTAATATGTTCTCTCCTGTCTCGTTTATATTCTCGATACCCTTCGAGTAAAGATAATTCATCTTTAACATCTTCATCAGTAAAGGGCAACACTGCGTCAACTGCTTCGCTTTCCAATTGCGGGAAACGCTTTTTCATGTATTCTAGCCTATCTTTTTTATTCATATATCCAACTATACCTATTATTTGGAAATTGTCAAGGAAATTTTCGGGAAAAATTATAGGTCATGTTTCCTTTCTTTGGGACGTACATCCATTAGCACATTCCATTTATCGGTGGCATCGGATAAAAATCCCTCGTCAACCATATATTTTATAATGTGGGGAACTCTCTTATTTATCACATCCCGTACATTAAGAGATTGTAATTCGGACATAGAATGCTGGGTAAATAAAATAATGCTAATTGTGTGCATTTTTTCATCTATATGCATAACCCGTACATCTTGGCCTAACCATAGTCCATAAAAACTCATACGATTATTTATTTTTTGGTTCGTGAAAAACTATTCCGGATAGACATTGCCACTCATCATAGTTTTCAGGCAAAAATCCTTCATTTATTAGGTACATCAAACCACATCGTTTAAGATTATCTGATTGTTCTTTGGTCGGACGTTTCTTCAAATGAAGTAATAGTTGTACTGTTTTTGTCTCATGATTAATTTCAGGTATTTCAATATATTTTCCAATCCAAATCATAATTTCCCTTACCAATTGAATTTTAATACTTTTCCTGATTCTAATTTTTTTCGGTGAAGTGTAGCTAAACGTAAAGATTTAAGATTTCTTTTCTTACTTTTCCGAGCATTAAGTTTGGAATATCCAGTACATTTCCAAGTTTCAATCCATTCGGAATCACATTCAAAACATAAAATTTTCACCGAATGAGTATTTCCTTTATATTCGGAAGGTCCCGCATTAAGATTTTTAGATAAACATAGGGGGCATTGTAAAGTTTCCAGTTGAATGTACCGGCGACTAGAAATAGGTCTAACTTTACTCATACGGGCATTATACCGCTTTTAAGGGAAATGTCAATCTTAAATGAAGGCAATTTTATCGAATGGATTATTTGTCGTCTTCTCGTTCTTCCCAAAAGATATGTCCACAATTTAGGCACTCGTCTCCGTCTTTAACGTTGTCGGGAATTTCATCCCCACAATCGGGGCATTTTCCATCTGGATAAGATTCTTTGATTTTATTCATATATTTTTTTACACCGAAATTCAAAGGTGACAGAAACAAAGGAATAAATGGAGAAAAAACACCTTGTTCCTTTACAATGTCATTTAGGATAATATACCCCGTCAACATTGTACATTTCTGTTGGCCTTAATGTATTCATATTTTACAGTTTATTATACATATTTCCGCATAAAAGTCAAGGGGAATTTTTTTAGAAATATAAATAATATATGTTATTTTCTAATTGGAGCAAAAATAAGCTCCCCGGAAAATTGAGCGTCCGGGGAGAATCTCTGGGTTCCTTCGCTCTAAAGGTTTGCCTTTGGGCGTCCGTTTATCCATTCTTTGGCAGCCTTGAGTCCCCGGATTTAGATTCCGGGAGGCCACCAAAGTAACTCAGCTAGTCACGGCGTCTAGCCTAAAACCGACGAAATTCACGACGATTGATTTCACCCTCTGAATTGAGGAGGCCCATCGACCGGGCCATTTCCATTGCTTCGGCGTAGGAGTATTTTTGAATCTCTCCCCGCTGTCCTCTATGCGGGCTAACAATGGACATTTTGCTTTCCATGTCATTCATTGACCGCCCGGCCTTCAATCCCTTTTGAATGGTATGGTACATTGTACGAAAAGCAAAGGGGAATGAGGTACATTCTATTGTCCCTGGTCCATCTCGAAATTTCCATATTGCTTTCATACATATTTATTACAAATGTACTAGCGGAGCCTTCCGTTGTTAAAATGACATTTCTATTATCTTGCTTCTATTATATCGCACCAAAGATAAAAGTCAAGTATCAAAATTCAGTTATATCTTTTCCATCAATTTTTATTTGAAAGGATTTTATGTTAGTTGAATATATCCTATCAAATTGTGACAGTTCAATTAAATCCTTAATTCGGGCTCCCAAAAGAAAACATGGAGCCTGTTGATTTCCTTTACTATTATCTAAAGTAATTGATACTGTAAGTTCTTTAGTTTTCATTGCATTGAAATCGGTTTGCTGTCATCATTTTCAGTTATTTCATGACAATACGCCTTGACAACTGCTCGTGTTTCCCCTGTAAGCAACCCATTATTAATAGCGTGATGAATCACATTTTCCAATCGCCGAATCAATTCCTTTCGGGGAGTACCGTTTGGCGAATAGACAACTTCAAGTGTTAATTTCAATCCAATTGTTTTCATACTTCCACTTTACTGAAAAGTTGAAAAAAGTCAAGTGAATTTTTATTCAAATTTCAAAGTTTTCAAAGAGTCAGTGTACACCGAGAACCGTTGTCGTACAAGGTCTTGCTGATATTCGGGAAGGTGTTTCCATAACTCCCAAATGAGTTGCGGCAAATCTTGCACTGGCACTTCCAAACTACATCTTCCCGTCGTTTCCTTTGACGTAATAGGCTCCATAACTAGCACTTGTGTCTTGGTGCCATCTTTATGGGCATTGTACATTTTCGACATCCGCAATCCAATGCTATTGAACACTCCGTTGCGGCCCAAAAAAGTTGTCATTTTGCTGAATCTCATGATGCTATTATATCGTTTGAATGGTTTTTGTCAAATCCCTTCTTCATACGTTGACCCAAGTTGAACCACAAGTTATACACTCCGCCCCTTCTAGTACATGTGTACCTTCATTGTTGGCGGAATACTCAAAAATGGGCAATAGTGTAATCATACTGGCATTATACGGTTTTAATGGTCCAAGTCAACTCTTTTTTTATGTTATTTAGTTATAGAGTTTTCTTAATTCAAATACCGTTTGAGTCCGTTCATAAATTGACATTGCATTAATCAAATTTACAATTATTTTTGGCAAATCTGAAAGAGGTAATACAATAGAACAATTCCCCTCTCCCCAATGTTCCCCCAACAAAGTTAATTGTAAGCATTTGGAACCCTCATTAGTAAGCATGACTTCGGAAATGCCCACTTCCGTGGCCTTAAATCCTTTTCCATTGCTAAATCCTGTTATTGGATTGTTAAGTTTGAAAATCTTATTCATACCGCCATTATACTGATTTAATAAAAAAGTCAAGTGCATTTTTTATTATTAGTTCACCGAATGAAAATAATATAAATATAGGTAAATAACATATATTATTTACTTATTTGATCCCAAAGATCTGAGGTAAATAATATATATTATTTTCTCGGTCTTTAGAAAAGGGGTATTAACTTTTTGTAAAAGAGAAGACATTTACGATGAAAAAGACCGATTGGTATGGGTAAAAATTACTGATGCCAACCCCCCCCGAAACTGGAGTAATTACAGAAGAACTAGGATTTTAAGATTGACATTTTGAAAAAAATCAGTAGGATGGAGGTAATATAAGTACTAAGAAAACAGAAAAAACGGAAGGAACATTTGAAGAAAAGTTTGAAACGACGAGAGTTTAATGATGATGATGATTTGTGTGAATGGATTAAGATTGTTCCGGAAGAAAATCCTGAGATAAATCTATTCTCCCGAAAAGAACTTGAAATTTAGAGGTTGACATTTTAGAAAAAATCGATAGAATAGAGGCTAGTATGAATAAAGAGACTGATAAAGTAAATTCTAATGATGCCCGATATTATTACAACATTTGGGAAGATTCATTAGAACCGTTGGGAACCATAGGACCATTTACCTCGTGGGAAGCAATGGTGGAACGTTTGAGAAATGACATTGAAACTTACAAACGTAATGATTTTGATTTGTATGAATGGATTAAAATAGTGCCCGGCGAAAAACCGAAAATAGGCACATTTTCTAGGAAAGATTTAGGATTTTAGGCTGTAACGGGCCCATAGCTCAGTTGGTCAGAGCACTCGACTCATAATCGATAGGTCGCAGGTTCAAGTCCTGTTGGGCCCACCATTTTTAAGTTGACTTTTACTCCGAATTGGATATAATATAGCCATGAATAAAATTGATGATGAAAGATTAGAAAAATTTGATGTCCCCTATTTGAAATTTGTGGTATAATTATGAAAGTAAATCTTACACCACATGTAATTAAAACGACAGATGGGAAGGAATATCCTCCGTCTGGAGCAGTTGCCCGTGTCGAATCTCGTCATGCTCTCTATAACATAGATGGAGATGGAGATGAAATTTTTCGGGTGAAATATGGAACGGTGACTAATCTTCCGCCTCGGAAAGAAGGCACTACCTATATCGTAAGCGCAATGGTATTGTCCGCTCTAAAAGGAATGAGGGAGGATGTCGTAGCGCCTGCAACATCCCATCCCGATGTAAAAAGAGATTCTAAGGGTCAAATTGAAACTGTACCGGGATTTGTCATTTATGATTGACATTTCTCAAAAAATAGGTATAGTGGTATCAAGATGACACGATATTTTGAAATTTATGTTCCCGGTAAAAACGGGTATAGTCTGTATGTTAAATCAGATAATGTTCCGTTTCCACAGGATGATTTGAGTGAGGGTTCACGGGAACTTGATTGCATTTCCGATGAGCAAACGATTATCGAGATGGCGGTGAAGGCAAAGGTATTGGACCCGAACGATGCCGACATTGTGCGATATGTCTGCGAGATGGATTTGAACACCGTACAGAATGAACGAGGCATTGCCTCCGATAAGTTGGAAAAGATATAATGAGATACTTTGCAATTTATTGGTCCGAAGATAAAGAGGCGGATGTAATGTACGTTAAATCTAAAAACGTACCTCATTTTTCAAAGGAAATGTATTTTTCAAAGTGGCCATATCAATTGCCTCCGGCGGAAATGGAAATTGTCAACATGGCATTAAAAGCGAGGGTAATAGATTCTAATGAAGCGAATAATGTAATTCGAGTTGACGAATTGATACCTGGATTATTTGGATTTAATCCATTAAGTTCAGAAATTAAGGAAATTTAAGTCGGGAAAGATGCGGTCAATTGGAGGAGCCTTAATTGGCTCCTCCGTTTATGCACCGAAATAAGTATTTAATATATGTTATTTACTCACCCAAAATTTTTAGATGAGGTAAAATTATTTCTGCAATTTATTTCTGCAATTTATTCGGGAAGTTCCATCCAATATACCGGGTCATAAAGGTAAAGTTCTCCATTAATAATCCCTAAATAGGTAGGTTCATATTCGTCACATAAATTTTTTATAATTTTAATGATAAGGTGGACGTTTTCCACTTTTTAGTTTTTTGGGCAATACTTTTTTCAAAAATGTTTCGGGTTCATTGCTTACATAAATCCACTCGTTATCCCACAATTCAAATAATCTATCTTTATCGTAATTGTAAAGTCGGTTGATTAAAATAAAAATGCGGTCTTCGGCAGTGAACATTTGATACTCCGAACCAATTGTATCAAGATTTCCTACTCCTATCCATTTTCCATCTTTATATTTTCCTACTTGTGATTCAAAATCGCCATTTCCGAAGTTGCTAAGTTCCCCAATGGCGTATAGTTCTCCATTAATTATACCTAGAAACTTTATATACCCAACAATATCTACTAGATTTTCTATTTCAATTACAAGCGATGCCATAAATTAACCTTTTGAATTAATGTTTTTCATAGACTTTGAAAGAATGCCTGACATAGAAGTTCTGTAATTTTGCAAATTGTCATTCAACAGATTTTCCAAAATGGATTGATAGCCATTTTCCAAGTTTGCTAATTATATTTTGATTCATCTAAAAGGGAGTATATCAGGTTTCGCCGAAAAGTCAAGTACGAAATAAAGAAAGATGCTGTTCCATGAATTGCATTATTTGTTCTGCTGAAAGAGGGTAAATTTGACCGGAATCCCTCGTTTATGCAATACCGTGGCTAGAGCAATGGTGAATGAGCCACAATCTCCATTCATAAATTCATTTTCAAAATGATTTACGGTGGTCTTGATTAAATTCAAAATCAAATTTTCATTCATTTTTTCTATTACACCGATTTCCATTAGAATGCCACATGTTTAATTTAATTTCCATTGGACACAAAGTAACAATTGGCCTTTCAATTGATATAAAAAAATAGTTGACTAAAGTGACAAAATAGGTATAATGCATCTAAAATGAAAACTAAAAATTTGCAAAAGAAATTGGATGCTCTTTATTTGGGATATTCATTCCCCAAATGGATTCGGGTTCATTTTAAGAATAGCATTGTTATGAAGTCTTCTTTTCATAAGAAGGGAAAAGAAATTCATTACAATGTTTCTGTAAATGGTAAACCCTTTGGTCATGGAACATTGTCCAATGTTAAAGAGTATTTTTCACCGTGGAAAGAACGAGCCGAAAAATTGATTGAGAAGGGAGATACTGTTACTATTGGTCCTTTGGTTCCTCTAAATTAAACTTGACTTTTATCGGGGAATAGGTATAATAAACGCATAATGAAAATTGAACCGAGAGAAATTAAACGAGGGACCATTGCGGACGTTATACCGGGGGAAACGTACCCGAGGCAAGTGGTCATTCGGCGGAAAATGATTGAAGACATGGTGTTTATGTTTGATAAATCCATGTATTCATTTGATGTCTATACCCTTCTTACGGGGAGAATGACTCGTATATGCACAATTAAAAATGCCAAAGTCTATTTTGAAAAGGCTATTGAAATCTGGAAGAAATTTGAAAAACTTGGAGATACCGTTGAAATTTACGATGTCACTCCCATTGAAAAAGAGTTGACATTGTAAATCCAAATGGTATAATGGATGTTGGTAAATGAAGTAATATAATTATGGATACCAAAAGAAAAACACGAATTGTAATTCCACATATCACCGCTGCTGCACGTAAAGAAAAGCGGCGACAGGAAGCAGAGGCTAGACAGGCTAAATACGATTCACTGACAATTAATCAGAGAATCAAATTGGTCAAAACCCGACGAGGGGAATCCAAGCGGGAATTGGCACGACTTGCCCAAAAATTGGAATGGGAAAAGGCCCAAAAGGCGGCGGCGAAATCTGCTGAGTCCGAGGCCAAATCTAAAACCACAGAAAAGCCTGCCGAGGAGACGAAGAAACCGAAGAAAGTTAAGAAAACCAAAAAGTCATGAAAAAATATCGAATCGTTAGACAGGGAGCTAAAAAATCAAATCCCCTCCGAGGGGGGGCTAAAAAATCAAATCCCCTCCGAGGGGGGGCTAAAAAATCAAATCCCCTCCGACAGGGGGACTTAAATGAAAAACCCCTCCGACAGGGGGGCTTAAATGAAAAAACCCTCCGATACGGGGCTACCCTCCAAGTAGAAGTGGTGTTTGAGGCTCCCGTGGGGGCGGACCCCCAAGAGATTATCAATGAAGTGGATTACAATTTTGTACCAGAACCGTGGTCTAACGTAAAAATTACTGATACTGAAATTAAGGATTTCTCCATTCGTGACCTTACTCCAGAAAAATAAATAACCTTATGTTATCGAAATTGAACATAACTTATCGAGGAAAAAGAATTACTAACAACTGGGAGTTCCTTAAAATCATATTGGTTAAAATTATTGAATTAGTTGTAAATTCTTTGATTGTATTAGGACTTTGGTACATTGTTATGCACCAAGCACTCGGACTTCCTACATTGGATTTTTTCCAAGCAGTAGCTTTGTTTATTTTGAGCCGGGTCCTGTTTTTGGAAGATTATATTACGTTTTTTGTAAAGAATCATAAGTGACGACGATTGTGATTCTTTTTCCCCCCAAATCCCCCGGCAACTAGCCGCCGGGGGATTTTTTTCGCTTTCACCGAATGAAAATAACATAATTCACCGAATAAATAATGTATGTTATTTACTTCGATTAAAAAACATGGTAAATGAATAATGTATGTTATTTACTTCGATCAAAAAACATGGTAAATGAATAATATACATTATTTACATGATTATTTATACTAAATAATACGCATTATTTACTTCGGTCTTCTTGGTAATTAATGAAAAATTTTAGTTGACATTTTAATGTAAATCGATACAATGGGAGCTATAAAGATAAATAAGAAATTTGTCATTATGACGTTGCTTGTGGCAGTATTTGTCTATCTATGGTGCAAAAGCTATAAAGTGAGAAAGTACTTTTTTTATGTATGGGAAATCTCCGATAAAGTCCATAGTCAAGTACAACATCAGCAACCTAAAATTGCAAATGAAGATTTATCTGAATCGATAACTGTAACCGCAGAATAAAAAATAAAACAAATCATTATGAAATTGAAGAAAACTATTAAAATCGCTGTAACGTCCATTGTCACCGCCGCAATTGTCGACATGTGGCGAAACTGGCCTTGGGCCAAGGCTGTGTTCAATCGTGCTAAAGCCATTGTAAAGGATTAATGTTATGAGCGATTCTGTTTGGGGAAAATTGCTAAAGATGTGCGGCATCGCAGTCGGGGGTGCCGTCGCCTGGCGATTTGTTAAATACTTCTTTTCATCCGCCGTCATTTTCTGGGTTGTTGCTATTATCCTAGTAGTTCAAATTATATGTACTACTTATGTAAAAATTGCTACAATGGAAAATGAAAGTGCATTAGAAAGTCTAAAGGCGAAATTTATCATTGAATCTAAAACACTTGAACTGACTAAAAAGTATGAGAGTGAACAGGCGAAACGAAACTTAGAAATGCAACGTATTAAGACGGAGCAGGAATTAGAAATGCGCCGTCTTAGTAAGGAGCAGGAATTAGAAATGCGTCGTCTGGAAAGTAAACAAAAAGAATTAGACCGAAAGCACAGATTAAAGGCTTATGCAGAAATGGAAAGAAAAATCAGCGAATTTAATGCTGAGTTTTATCAAAACATCCAAGAGGAAAAGGAATTGCCAAATGAAGACACGGTCAAACAGAAACGGAATGAAATTAGACGCAATGTTTTAGTTGCCTATGGTTTATCCGAAGACCCTTTATCCAATTTGGTAAAGACTAATACTCCCGTTGTGGAATATAAAATCGTTGTGGCCCCCTCTACGGGATGGTCAATTCCCATAGGAGGAACGCAAATTGTGCCTACTAATTTAACTTTAGAAGACATATTCAAATGCAAAGTGTCTAAAGAGTATAAAAATGGGGGGAATGGAATACAAGACTGTGGAAGAAGTCTCTTATCAACCGCCCTCGCCCCCTCCGCCTGCCCCTAAAGTGATAAAACTTAGGACTGGTAACATAGACCCGTATGCGCCAAGGGGATGGAGAGGATTATCTAAAAATTAGGGCTTGACAACTGTCATAATTTAGGTACAATGTAAGCTATGATTATTTCTCTTTTCATAAAATTAGGAAGGAGGGTACTGCCATGCACTTCTAATGTAGTTCATTACTGATTTAGCTTTTGTTTCATTTTTTATTGTAGTGGAAGCCCCGGTCCGGTTTGCCGGGGCTTCCCGTTTTTTTTTTTATTTTTATTCTTGACATTTTGATATATTTCTGTATAGTGGTAGTCAAGATGGAACAAGTACTAGAAGATTATATCAATGGCAATCTGTCCGATGCAAAGCGGCGAGTCCGCAAAAAGAAATACACATTTAGGCAAGTGTATATGGCGGCTCGCAACATGTTTTCGGAAAAGAAAGCAATGGCGGTAACATTTTACCTGACTGAACCCTCTCAGGAAACCTTCCAAGCTGCCTGTGATTCCGAATGATACTTTATTAACTTCTCGCCAGAAACCCCGCTTGCTTTAGCGGGCGGGTAGTTCATGGGATATTATTACTAATCCAGAAGACTTTAAGAAAAACGTAATCGATGAAATTGTCCAATACGTTTAACTAATAAAATTCATCATTTCACCGAATGTAAATACTGAACCCTTCAGTAATTAACATATATTATTTAGTAATGGTGGGAAAACTTTTCAAAAATAAAGATTGACATTTCTATACTTTTTGGTATGATAGCGATATGACAATAGAAAAACAATTAAAACAAATCGTGCCGGGAAAAACATATCCCGCTTATGTCAAAGTCGCTGAGCCGGAGGGAATGGTAGTAGAATTCCATCTCAATTCTTACTTTGTTGGAATGTATTGTGCTATCCATGTTAATGGCGAACTAGCACAACAAACGGGTGATTATGACAATAAAAAATTCTGTAAAAATTTGAAACGAGACATTAAAAAAGCATTGGAACGGGGAGCTACAGTCACTATTGGTTCCATCCGACAATGCAAAACGGAACTTTCCGATTAAATTACTCTTGACATTTTGATATATTTCTGTATAGTAAGGATATGATTACAATCCAAATTCTCCCTAACGGGAACTTGAAAATGAAGCTGGCGGACTTGCCTAACCGTGATTCTATCGAACAGATACGGGAAATTACCCGTGGCGAGGAGGAAGCGGAGCATCTCTTCCTCTCGGAATACCTCGTGGCAAGCAACACAAGCAATGGGGTGGAATACAAGGTTACTTCCCCGGAAGAATGGGGGGCCTTGACCTCCGCCCCTATGATTGCTGGCGGAGGAGAAGTCTATGGATACATGGACTATCAAATTAAGAACTTCCTCGATGAATTGGCCGAAGGCAATGAAATTGAATGGCAGAGGGGATAATGAACATTGCCCAAGTTTTAACCGGAAAGAATACCATGAAGTAACCTACCTACTATAAGTTGATTGAAGTTCCTGAAGCAGAAATTATTAAGGGCCCTAATCGGCCCTTTGTTATCGTTTGGGATAACCAAACTTCACTTTGTAACCCCGCCGAATCCTTTGCTCGTCCAAATTGGATTCGTCTCCTTACCGCAGGCAGTGCGGCCATCCATAATACGGATACACTCATTAAGAATTGGCATAAGCAAAATGAATAGATAGATCAAAAAGACCTAACTTCACCGAATGTAAATAACAGATACACCGATTAAATAACATATATTATTTATTTTCGAGTACTGGATCATTTTTTCGATCATGCAAAATAAGCACAGTGAATAATATACATTATTTACTGTTTTGAAGTTTTATCCTTCCCCATATAGAATAAGTATAGCAATCTATGTGCCAACATTTGTATAGCAATCTATGTGCCAAATTGTATATTTAAGTGTATTTTGTTCCACAAAAAAGTTTCAAAAAATTGAAATTGAGGGTTGATTTTTCTATGAAAATCTGTATAGTGGCAGCAGAAACTAGGAGATGGTTCTTAGTTAAAGTAGAAAGGCACAAAATGGCAAAGGCAAAGACAATAGTCCAAATTACGGACCCCGCTGAGATGGCGGGGTTCATCAAATCCAATGGAACCCAATGCCGGTTCGTCTCGTTTATATCCCGGACCCCGGTGGAGAAAATTCGCAGGGGACATCCGTGGACGGGGACGGGACTTTTCAAAGTGGCCCGTCAACGGGGAATCATCAATGTCAACTATGCGGCGGCGGTAGAGCGCCGCATCGCTGACAAGCTGGGAATTGACGTGAATTACGTACCGGGTAAGGTGTGGTTTAATCACATCATGACGGTTGACGGGAAACCTCTCCCTCTCGTGGAGAATAAGAACCCGGACAAGCCGGGGCTGTACCTCCAATTCTATCCGCATCGTGCCACGTCAACTTACGTGACTGGCTCGAATGAGCCGGTCGCTAAAGAAGCGGTGGCCCCTTGGCTGTATTCCAAGCCAGAGCGGAGCGAGTTCAAGCCGCCGACAATTACCGTGAAACTGGCCCACATCTTGGAATTGAGGGCAAGCGGGGTCATCTTACAGGCCGAAGATTTGGATGCGGCGGAAGCTGCATTCGCCTAAGCCAAGCCAAAGCCAAAGGCCCCCGTGTTCATCGGCACGGGGGCAATTTTTGTATATTTATATCTTAATTGGCACAATAATAGCTATACAAAAATGGCATAAAAAATGCTAATTTCACTGAATGAAAATAATATAGGTAAATAACATATATTATTTACTTTTTCATGATCAGGTGTCGACCATATAATATACATTATTTGCTTCCCGAATCCTATCAGATAAAAGAATATAATATATGTTACTTACTTACCTGATTCTTTTGAAATTTTTATTTGTTTTCCTTGACTTTTTTAACAAAATAGGTATAGTAAAATTACAATATGAATACATTACAATTCAATTTGCCTCCGGGATTTCATCCAAAAGGAACTAAAACTCCATTTTCTGTTAAGAAAAAATCACTTTCTTTTTTGGAAAAATGGCTTCTTGAACGAGAGAAAAAACGTGAAGAGTGGCAAAAAATATGTGAAAAAGCAGCCATTAATAGGAAGGCTAGGGAAGCAGCTATGAAAGATGCACAAATACTTGGAAGATTAAGTACTGGAGAAATTGTCGGGTGTGTTGCGTTTTTTCCTATAAGTCTCTTATATGTTGCCAAAAGAAAAATAGATGGGCATTATGAACGTCAGAGACGAATACTTAACCAATTAAAAAAAATGTCAAATAAAGATTGACATTCTCCATGAAATAGGTATAGTGAAGGCACAATGAAATTGACATTGATATTTAGATTGGTCGTCGGGATTCTGATATTTATCTATTACTATGACAAAATCCGTGCCGGGGCCATTTACTTGTATCAAACCATTACAAAATACCACAAGAAATCATGAGCACATCCAACCAAAGTTTTAGAAAAATCGTTACGACTAAAGGCGGAAATCTCTTATCCTTTTTTTATAACCCCCAATCCAATCTCCTGGTGGTGGACCTAGTTGATAAAGACGAAACCCGCAGAAATGAAATTATTTGCCGGACGTTGAATGAAGAAAAAATGTTAAGCCATAAAAAAGTTAAGACTTGAAAAACATGAATTTTTGGTGGTAGTGGTGTGTTCATCAAACCCCGGCAGCTTTCTGCTAGCCGGGGCCTTTTTATTCTTATCCCCCCCCATTAAATCATCCACCCAATTTAAGACCCTCAGAGTGGGGGGCAATACCTTCAATCTAATTTTTAGACTGTGATAGGGGGGCAATACTCAATATACTACCCCCTCTAGCCCCAATCGTTTACCCGTAGCACCCCGCCAGTATCCTTCCGTATTCCTTATCGACCTTCTTCCTTATTCAATCGCCCATTCCCATTCCCAAGCGGTATCTCTTTTATTTATTCCTATTACCTCCATATATTACTTTATCAATGTAACCCTATCCAAATACCCTCTAACCCATTTTAATTAAACTCTTTTATTTATAACCTCATAATCCATACGTTATATCTTAAATCACATCTCTAATCTCAATTTTAGTTCATATAATATAATAATATCTTACCCGATAATATCATATCTCATTTATCCCAACCTCATTAATATTCAAATCTTCATTAGATATTCAAGTGTCCCTCATGTATTTATCCCATAATACTCATTCATATATCACCCCATTTCACCGAATGTAAATAATATGCCTAAATCTCTATCAATTTACTCGACTTTCACCGAATGAAAATAATATACTTAAATCTCTATCAATTTACTCGACGTTCACCGAATGAAAATAACATGTTTCACGGTAAATAATATACATTATTTGCTTTTCATGATTTGTTCAATTTAAGTGAATAATATACATTATTTGCTTTTCATGATTTATTCGATTCAAGTGAATAATATACATTATTTACTACATTCCCTCCTTCAAATTTTTCAATTTTTCCCTTGGCTTTTTTATGTAAATCAGTATAGTGACGAGGAATAATAACTGCACTCGAAAAGAGGCCCTTGCTCAATCAAAACTTTCTTCAAATAAAGGTTGACATTTCGCATGAAATAGGTATAATTAAATCAAAATGAAGATAACATTGATACTTGGATTTATTAATGCCGTTTTGATATTTGTCTGTTACTATAATAAGATTCGGGCGGCGGCGATTTACTTGTATCACAAACATAATAGAAAATAATGAACGCACCACAAAAAGTCTATCGGGAAGTAGTTACCACAAAGGAAGGAAATTCCCTTTACGTTTATTTTAATCCCGTAAACAATGTCCTGATGGTTGACATTGTAAATAAGTCAAAAAGCAAGGGCAAGGAACTGGTCCGAATGACCGTAGATGAAAATAATATGCTAATCCTCCCTTAAATAAGAGTTGACATTCTCCATAAAATAAGTATAAAGAAGACACAATAGAAAACAATGAATACACCACAAAAAATCTATCGGGAAGCTACTACCACGAAGGATGGGAATATCCTAACCTTCTTCTTCAACCCCCAAAGCAATCTGCTGGTCGTTGACCTAGTACATAAGGATGAACAGGCGGGAAATGAACTGGTCCGAATGACACTGGATGAAGAAAAGTTGTTGGCTCACTCACAAACTTGATTCTTTTCATTTAATCAATAGTGCATTCAAACAAACCCCGCCGGTTCCGACTGGCGGGGCCTTTTTTTCTTCATTTTCACCGAATGTAAATAATAGGTTTATGTGGTAAATAATACACATTATTTACTTTTTCGAATTAATCTTTCGATCAAAGTAAATAATATACATTATCCACTTTACATGATCTCTTATTAAATAACATACATTATTTACTCCGTCTTCTTCATTCGTCGAGGATAATACATATAGCAATATCCATGCCAAATTGTATATCTATATCAATTTTGTCCCTTGAAAAAAGTTTCAAAAAATTGAAATTGAGGGTTGACTTTTTTATCAAAATCTGTATAGTGGAAGCATAATGAATGGGGCGCTCCAAACGGAGCCGGTGCAACGGGAACAAGGCATACATAGTATGCGGGTCCCCTTGTGAAGCGAGGAAAGCGTATTGGCGTTAGCACGTCGCCAATCCCTTGCAACACTTGATTAAGCGCAATATGGACTAGCTTAGGTGAGCGTGCAATTCCTAAGTAACACTTAAAGCGCTTAATGGCCTCACTGTCAAAGGAATAAACCTTTGGGCCCTCTCCAATTTTTTGACGAAAATGAGAATGAAAATGAGAATGAAAATGAGAAACTACAGAATCGTGATGGAGTTGCCCAATGGCGGGCGGATGTACCTGAGAGAGGTGGTAAACGCAACGCCGCACGCCGCCGCCGCCGAGTTAGCGGCTATGCGGCAAGTTTGGAAAAATAAAGGAGCGCACAGGGGGAGACGCATTTTTTTATGCTCGCCCCATCGGGCCAAAACATTCCTTTACCGCAGTTAAATCCGGTATCTGAAAATAATATACCTAAATCTCTATCAATTTACTTGATTTTCACCGAATGAAAATAATATAAGTAAATAACATATATTATTTGCTTTCTAAAGACTTTTTCTTATTTGTATTTAATACACATTATTTACTTACTCTTATTTTATTTCGTCCACAATTAAAATATAGCAATGTCCATGCCAAATTGTATATCTATATGGATTTTATTCATCAAAAAAAAGCATAGAAAAATATCAAAAAGGTGTTGACTTTTGTATCAAAATCTGTATAGTGGCGGGTAGATAGGTGATGGCATCCTATCGTAAAAGAAAGGCACAAAATGGCAAAGGCAATAGTAAAAATTACGGACCCCGCTGAGATGGCGGGGTTCATCAAATCCAATGGAACCCAATGCCGGTTCGTTGGCATCCTCACCCGGACGCCAGTAGTGGACATCCGGGCCAAAAATCCGTGGGGTGCGGGACGGAAAACCCGCACGGGACTGTTCAAAGTGTCCCGTAAAATTGGCATCATCAATGCTAACTACGTCTCGTCGGTTTCTCGTCGGATTGCGGAAAAATTGGGTGTAGGACTTGAAAGCGTGGAGTACGTTCCGGGCCAAGTATGGTACGAACACCTGAAAACGATTGACGGAAAAAATCTGCCTTTGGTCCAGCATAAGGACCCGGAAAAACGAACGGGGATTTATTTACAGTACTTCCCGCACAAAAGCAGGTCCGAGTACGTTAGCGATAGCGGGGAAATCGTACCGGAGGAAACGGTGGCCCCTTGGCTGTATGCCAAGCCAGATCGCCCCGACTATAAACCAAGCGTCATCAGCGTGTCGTTGGCAAACGTGATGGAGTTGAAAGCATCAGGAGTTGTGATGCGGGCGGAAGAATTTGAGGAAGCGGAAGCTGCTCTCGCCTAAGCCAAGCCAAAGGCCCCCGTGCCAAATTGGCACGGGGGCAATTTTTGTATATTTATATTTTAATTGGCACAATAATAGCTATACAAAAGTGGTATAAAAAATGCTGATTTTCACCGAATGAAAATAACATGTTTCACGGTAAATAACATATATTATTTACTTTCCAAAGACTTTTTCTTATTTGTATTTAATATACATTATTTACTTACTCTTATTTTATTTCGTCCACAATTAATATAGCAATATCCATGCCAATTCATATAGAAATGTCTATTTTCCTATTGATCTTTTTGATCAAATAAATAATATACATTATTTTCTCTTACCAATAAAATAAAACCCCGCACCAAAATCGATGCGGGGAAACTGTTTTTATTTCTTCTTCTTCTTTTTCTTCTTCCCCTGTTCCTTCTTCATTTGTGCCAATTCCCATTCGTATTCCTCCCAATCCAATTTAGTCCAGTTCTTTATTTCATGGGTCTTAGGTCTATACTTCCTAGCTATCCTCTTTGCTACTTGAATACGTTTATTGTCCGAAGCGTATTCAACTCTTTCCCAATCCTTCTCAGTCCAATGGGTTGTATCTATACATTCTAATCCTTTGGCACTGCCAAAACTACCATCTTTTGCGAAATATGTTATCTTACTCATACTTCTATATTATACTATTCTTTCCCTATATGTCAAGTGTAAAATTATTAAACCCTCCCCGTGGGGGGCCTTATTCCTTCATTTCTTTTTTCGACTCTCGGAGTGGGGGGCTATACCCCCAATAATTTTTTTAGACTGCGATAGGGGGGTTGCACTAAATATACCCCTCCTACTACCCCATTTTTAACTGGTGGTAGCCCTACTGATTACCCGTCAAGGTATTACTCGTGGCCTCGTCCCATTGAACCATTTAATCATTCATCCTGTCATGCCTCTGTCTTTTCATCCATTCAGACCAACATTCATTCATCCTTTTACATATCTCTATTCAAAGCTGGTAGCTCTTTTATTTATTCCTATTAACCCCATATATCCATTTATCAATATATTCCTAGTCAAATTACCCTTTAATCCCTCATAATTAAACTCTTTTATTCCTATTCGCATAATTTATATCTCTCAATTCAATCCATATTCTCTTTCCCATTTACAATCTATCCCTATAATAATATCCCCGCCTTTCAGTATATGTTTCATCTATCCTTATTTCATTCATATTCAAATTTCCACTATCCCTTTCCAAATATCACCACATTTCACCGAATGTAAATAATATACCCAAATATCTATCAATTTACTTGACTTTCACCGAAAAGTAAATAATGTCCAGTATTTACTCTATCGAAATACTCGAGTTTCACCGAAAAGTAAATAATGTCCAGTATTTACTCTTTTTGTCCACTTTTGTCCAAACGTCGAGAATCTTGAACTTTTTGTACTTTTATTTGAAGATTGGCACAAAACTTGCGGCATAAATCTTGGCACAATTCTAGCTTTCCATTAGATTTCCTCAAAAAAGTAGGCGCAAAAAAAAGTATAAAAAAATGCTTTTTTCAGTTGACATTTTCGACTCAATATGGTAGCCTTTTTTCACAATGAAAAAAACAAAAGCATTGGCCCACTGGGCCGAAGACATTAAACAAAACAGTCAGGATATAAACAATATCCTGACGGAGGGTGCGGTTAAACCGCACGTCCAGACCCACTGGACCGACGTTGAATCCGGAAGGCACGGGCTAGCCGGATTGATTGTCCAGATTTTGGGCGCCAGCGGGGCTGTGTTCCCCGCCGGAATTGAAAGCACCGGGTTGCGGTCCGTTGCAATCGGCGGTGCGATGTTCACCGCCGAAATTGAAGGCGCCGTATGGCGCCATTTTTCCATCGGTTCGACCCGGTACCCCCGGCAGTCGATCCGGAACTATTTGTCGACATATATGGCGAAAGCCGGCATCGTCGGAAAAATCCAACTGATAAATAGTGAGGATAAAGGTCGCCCGTGTTGTAAACCACGGGCCAAATGGTATTTAATCGTCAAGTAAACAATGCGACGGGGGGGGGCCTTGTGGCCCCCCGCTTTTCCCATCAAATGCTGTCAAATCGCATTTGGTGGCTTGCAAACGACAACACAACACAACACGACAAAACCTATGGACACATCTTCAAATAAGTTTAAGAAATACTGCGGAAAAATCCGGCTACTTTCCCGAATTCACGCCGAAATTGCGGACGAATTAAACGAGCGCCGAGAGGCATTGCTTGCCCTTTTCTTCCGACCGGAAGACAAATACATTCCCGAATCAAAGGACCCGAAAACATTGGCCGAACTTATAATGCAAGGCATCATTAAAGATGGGGGCACAGAAGAGCCCGTGCCAATTTCGGACGAAGCATAAGTCGTGCCAACCGGGGGGACAGCATATCCCGTGCCAACCCCCCTACCCCCCCATACTATAAGTGCTTCTGATTCAACGATTTGCGACCACCCTCGACCGCCCCCTAAGCCGTTTAACATGCGGGGTCAACCTGGTAATAGGAAATTTATACGTATTCCTGTATATACGTTTTTCTGTACCGGGAATTTACTTAAAAAGGTGGGGATTTGAAAAAAAATCCGGGAAAAATTTTTTATGGGGAAGTTTTTATAAAATAGGAATTATCATGTGGGGATTTATTGGGTAATTGGTAATTGGGGTCAAATTGGATATTAGCTAATTGTTCTTCATTAAAGATATATTTAAGGACGCTTACGGGGAATGGTTTATTTAAGTAAGAATTTACATTTCTGGGCCATGAGATGGGGAAATTGGTGGAGGGGTTTACTTTATTATAATTGGAGACAAATACTTTAGAATCCTGCATTTGGAGCAATGTAATTTTACCATTTAAGTAATCGTTGACTGGTGGGCAATTAGAATTTTTTAGGATTTGTTCGGTATGATTTAAGTTAAGCGGTTGATTATTCATAATATAAATTTTTAGTATATAAGTATTTAGGTATAAATATGGTAAGATTGGGGTAAAAAGAAGTAAATATGTAGATATTTATTGGTATAGATATATGAATATGTATATGAATGGGTATGCGACTATTTACTACATCTACTAAGGATACATGTTGGCGGGATGCGTTAGCATGTTTATTGGAACTTGAGCCGGTGCGGGTACCTGATTTTGTTAAGCGGTATGGGAATCGGTATATGGATAAGACGAGGGAATGGTTAAAGAAGAAGCATAACAAGGGGATAGTTTACATACCGGCGAGTGCATTTATGGAGACTGGGGAATTGCGGCAGAATGGGCCAGTGGGGCCGGAGGGATATTCGATAGCGTATATGAATATGGTTAATGATGAATCGGCGCATGCGGTAGTATGTTTTAATGGTGGGGTATTTTGGGATAATGGGGAGGATCGGAGTGCTGAATATACGCATATATCTGGATATTATGTGATATATGATTTGGGGGGATCTCCTGTAAAGAAGCATGAGCGACTGATGAAGCGGAGGGGTAAGAATGGGAATAGGCGAAGGAGGAAGAAGGGGTCCTACTCAGTTAAACAGAACCGCCATTTATTGTCGGGTTGGACGAGTTAATTGACACACGACCCTAAAGGGTATTATTTTCATGGGTGATGAACTGTATTTTATCGATTAAGAAATATACTTTATTTTCGAAATTGGAGATACAAATAGTAGCTGCATTTAGGTATAGGAGTTTAATCCAGAGATAGTAGATACCGATAATTTGGTCATTAAGTTTAAGTTTTTTGGCATATTTTTCCCAGTTATTTTCGGCTTCTTGTCGGGCATTAAGGATAAGTTTAACGAAGGCGATTAGCAATTGGTCTAATTGGTCTTCGGTTGGATATTTAGAAGAATTAAACTTAATATTACTATTAGCGAATATTTCATTTACATTATTTTTGAAATATTCATTACAGGCTTGGTATCCTTCGGCAAAGGTCCATTGGACACCGGCGAGGAAAGTACTATCTAGTGGGATAGATTTATTTTTGACATAATCTTTCCAGCTTTGGACATATGTATTTTCGTTGATATATTTAATGAATTCTTCATATACTTGTGGTATGGAATAGTAAGTTGTCATAAAATTATTAATAACAATATAGGGCTGACAATTCGACTTTAGATATTTCGGCAGGGATTACATCTAAATCATCATAAAGGATGACTTGCATGGTGCATTTATTTAATGTTTTAAACTCTGTAAAATAATAATCATTATGTTTTACTAAATACCTGAAGGCTTTAAGTTTACGTCTATTTTCTTGCACTTTGGGGTGTTGATTTGCCTTAATGATTTGGTCACGAATTTTCATTTTGAATTTTGGATTTGAGTTGATTTAATTCTATTTTAATTTTGCTAACATTTTCTAAAATTAATTCCATGTCATATTTTTGACTTTCCAATGATTTTAGGATATGATTAAGTTTTGTTTCGGCGTCATGTAATTCATAGGATGGATTTTTCGTTGAATTTGGTAGTGGGGGATTTGCCTCTTGGTTTTTAGGGGGTTCTGATAAATTGTTATAATGGGGTTGGAATTGTTTAGTTATTTCTTCGGAAAAAAGTTTTGTAAGTTCAATAATTTGTTGAAGTAAATTATCTTTATTTTTTAGAAAAATTTGGGTTTTAAGATGCAACAAATTATATTGATCGAATAGGTAGTTTATTTGGCCATTAATTTCTTTTAAATTTTTCATCCATTTTTTCATAAAGAAATTATTTTAGGGTAATATTTTGGAAATTGATTTTGTCCATGTATTTTTTGATAAATTTTTTATTGTATAGATTTTCTTTATATTCTTTGATGAATTTGGTAATTTTTTTATTATCTTGATATAATTTAAGCAATTGTGTTAAGCGTGATTTCCATTCGGTTATTGTTTCGGGTGTCGTGATAACGATATGGAATTGGTTTGGGTCTTGGTCATGTTGGATGGTAGTAGTAATTGATTTTTCATCAATATTTTTTATATTTTTCAAATGTTTAAAGAATTGGGTTAAGTCTTCATCTAATTGATAAAGATCTTTTATAGGGATTTCCGCTTTTGATTTGGGGTTAGGATGATATAAGTAATAGAGAGGGGATTGGGTATTAAAAGTACCTAAAAGGGTACAAGTGATACCTCGGTATAATTTGCGTTTTAGTTTATTTTTTGTAAATTTCATTTTTTATCTAACAATTTTTGTAGTTCGAGAATTTTTCGTTCTAATTCTTCGATACGTTCTGTTGGTGACTTGGTTTCGGGGGTTGGGGTTTGGGCAATTTTGTCAATTTTTTCTAATTGTTCTCGGGTTTTGGCTTTGATGTCGGGGAGTATGGCTGGGGGCGGGGCTTGCGGATTAATTTTGGAAATTTCATTTTTAATTTGCCCATTAAGGTCTTCGGAAATAATGATTTCGAAGTGGCAACCTTCTTCATTTATTTTGGCGTCGAGGAGCACTTGGGTTATGGCGTCGGTATCGACGATATTGCCGGTGGCGGCATCTTTTAAAGTTACGTAGGAAGGTTCCGGTGGTGTACCTAGCCGGTTAACTTTTCCATAATAATGTGCTAATTTTTTCATCTTTCTCATACACTTCACTTTTTAGTTCGTTTGGGCGTTGCAAGATGCAGTTTTTAACACCACACGAGTACGTCCTGTTGGACTCACATCACCTTTTAGTTCGTTTGGGCGTTGCGAGCAGCGTATGTTAGTCATGGCGGCACGCCATATAGCGGCTCACATCACCTTTTAGTTCGTTTGGGCGTTGCGAGGGGTTGTAACTGATACACCACCATTGGCAATGCTGTCACTCACATCACCTTTTAGTTCGTTTGGGCGTTGCGAGAGCTTCTCTGTAACGTCCTGTATTGCAATGCCGTCGTCCTGTCTTTGCGAGGGGCCACCGGATTGGTGGCGGTGAATGTGTCCACTGTGATAAGATGTTTGCACATCCTGTTCAGTAACAAACCCTTTCAGACTGCGAGAGCCTATCGGGTTTGGTTCACCACGTACCCGCTCGCAAACGGTATCGACATCGGCCCAACATCTTACGATTGTTGGTTTCCGCATCACGCTGGACAATTCCATCGTTATGATGCGGACTTTTGGGGAATTTTTTCCCCGCTAACGGCATGTGATGCCGCCGCCATCCTTTCGGAAATTGTTTTATTTTTAATATTTATGGCTGCATTTACATCTCGATCATGTTTAGCGCCACAATTAGAACACTTCCAAATTCTGGTATTAAGATCAATATCCGTATTCATATGTTTACATGAATTACACATTATGGTAGTGTATGATTCAATTATATCATAGACTTCTTTGGGCGTCAAGGACAAATTTGCTTTATCTTTAGTTTTGGCCTTGAATTCGGATATGGCGTGTTCTCGGGATATTGTATTGAAAGACTTTTTTTGTTTTCCTTGTCCTTTAGCTAAAGTATGTAATTTTACATCACCGATGCCAATGACATCATAATTGCGAAGAAAATGAATAGCTAATTTGTGATAATAATCTGATTTGGCGTTTTTAAAATGTAATTTAATTTTTGCTATTTGTTTAGTAGTTTCCAGCAATCGTTTACTACGGAATTTTGCTTTAGTTCCCCGTTTCCAAGTACCATCTGGATTATAGCAATGGGGATTTCCTTTACGAAATTGTCGATCTACTTTTCTTTGCAATTTTCGCAATTTTTTCTCTAGGCGATTATCTTTAGAAAGACTTTTAGGAGTAAATTTTTCTCCATCGCTGGTTGTAATGGCGGATTTCATGCCGGGGTCAATACCTACAATTTTTTCTGTAGGGGGGGCCAAAATCTCGGGTAAAAACTGATTTATCGGCTTCAATGGTGCATGTAATATACCATCGCCCAATTGGATTTTTCTTTAAAGAAATTTGTTTAATTGTACTTTCTTGTGGCAGTGGGCGATCTTCGGTAATTTCTACTTGAGATAGACAGGGGGAACCGCACCATGATAAATCTACATATTTTCCAAATGTGAAAGCCGAGGTTGATATAATTTGTTTTTGGATGGCCGAGGTTTGTCCTTTCTTTTTAAATCGGGGGGCTTGATGTACTCTTTTTTCCCATGAATTACAGAAATCATCCCAGTGACGAAGAATACTGAACCCAATAGCAGAAGATCCATCTTTAAGAATATGATTTTTTAGGGTATTTACTTTTTCTCCGGCATAAAGTCGGGCGAGATGGATATTTGAAAATCTTCGGTATCGGGATCCATCTTTTCTACGTTTGATTGCGGTATCTTTTTCGATGCGTTTTGAAATAAATAATTCCAGTGCTTTTTCTATGGAAATATTTTCTTGTTCGGCCAATTTTTTTACTTCACCGGCTCGTCTGCCGGTTAGTTTTTTTCCGGCAAACATTTTTGCATATTCATTAATAATGGATGCTCTGCGTCCATTTTTACATTCGTGAAGGGCATGTCGGGTATGTCTGACAAGTTCATTCCATAGGATTCTGCTTTTTGTTCCGGCGTTTTCCAGTGCTTGAAGCTGCACGGGGGTTGGCAGAAGAGCGTACGTATAATTTCTCGTCATTTTTTCCATTGTCGTCAATATACTTTAAGTGTGAATGAAAGTCAAGGATTATTTCAGAGTTTTTCCAATTGAAGGGTGGGATTTTACTCGGTTATGGATGAAATTTTTCAAATTGGCTTCGCAGGCCGTGAGGAAATCTTCACTGACACGAGAGAACATTTTGGCTCGGGTTGGGGAGGGATTGGCTCGGGCAACTTCAAGGGCGAAGGCTTTTACTTTTGATGCACAAATGAGATTATATTTCATCCGGGTCTTTTTAGTTGGCAAATTACAAGATTCAATCATGTGGGAATTATACGTCATTTTATAAAATTGTCAACATAAATCTTATTTTTGTTGGATTTGGATATTATGTATTGACATGAAATCATTTCAAAAGAGCCGAGTAAAATTATTGGAAGAATTGATGGTTATTCTGGAAAATTCGAGCCTTCAATTATTAGAAGACAAGTCGTTTGCGGGTAAGAAACAGCAAAGAAAATTGGAATTAATTCGTCGGGAGTTAGTAGAATTTATTGAAGAAATGGAACAGAAAGAGTGGGAAGAAAGAAAGCGGCGGAGGAGAAGAAATGAAAGAATTAATATTACTTGATTGGTGGTGTGTATATTATCCTTATTATTTGGCTTGGATATTATATTGGATATTAGAATATCAATTTATCGCAAATATTATATACTCTTAATATATTTATATAAAATTGAGGAATTATATATGAAATTAAAAGATATTTTATTTGAAGCCATTGAAAGCCGAAATAGATATTTAGAAGCGGCTAAGAAAAAAAGTTCTTCGAAAAAAGAAGATAATAAAAAAGAATTGGAATTAGATGATACTTGGTCTTTTGAGGTGCCTCTTACGGCGAGGGATGTATATAATTTTTATTTTTTGCATGGAATTAAGACATATTTTTCTGAATTATTAAGGACGGATTTTGGCGAATTTTTATTTAAAGAATATTTAAATTATTTTAAGAAAAAATATGTAAAAACATTTAAAGAATTGATTGCTCGCCAAATTGCCAAGTATATGTATCGGGGAAGAATTGATCCGGATTTTCCTACTTTTGATGGTATAGATGTAAAAGACACTGAAAAAAATGTTGAAAAGTTGAGGCAAGTTTCTCCCTCGGAACTTTATCGATTGATGAGAAAAACTTTTCGTAGTGATATGATAAGGAGGAATGAACGGTGGGAAGAAATAGCTACGCATTATGAAATGTTAAACCGTTCCAGTTCGCCCAATGATATTTTATTGGCGATTAATATGTTAAATAATGCGGTGCATAATACACGGACTACAGTTATTGATAAGTTTCCAAATTATTATGGTGAATTAGATGCTGCGTTTAAAGAGGCGGCTACGTTTAAGGATTTAAATCAGTATATTGGGAAGGTAGATCGTGATCTTTGGAAATTATTTAGAAGTAGTGATTACTTAGAGGAAAATTTATATAAAAATAATATTTGATATACTGGCGGGAATTTTGGTATATTATAGTTATGATATTTACTTTTAATAGTGTTATTTTTTCTGGAGCAATTGAATTAGAAATGTTGCTTGAGAATCCGGTTGCATTGGAAAAATATATAATTTCTGAATTGGTTTGGAAAAATGCAATAGAAGGATTTAATGCGGAATTAGAAAAACGGGGTAGGGTACTTGAAAGAATTGAAGATAAACATGTAGATATATTAAAACTAAAATATAGTAATAATCAATTATATTTGTGGATGTTGGTTTTGGAAAAAGACATTGAAGATATTAAAAACAATTTTTCATTTACTTACACGGGTGAAATAGTTTTAGAGAAAAATTCCGAATTAAAGGTTGAACGATTAATTATTGGAGATATATTATATCAGAATGGTGGGGAGTGGAAAAATCTTTTGAAAAAGAGGTTGACTTTTTGAGGGAGATGTAGTATATTTATAAACAGTTCTTTGAAAAATGGGCCTGACATGGATTCGATCTAAGGGAGGAGATATTTGATGCATGTAGAGGAAGATTGCTTGGCCTCTTAAAAAATGTAATCAAAAAAACAACTGCCAACCGATTAAACGAATTGGCCTCGGTGGATTTCTCTATGCCGCTTGTCGGCGTGGAGGAAACTGCTGGTGTTGAGCTAGCTTTAGCATAACACCAAACACCCAAAGATTCTCGCTATGAGGGTGTTGAGCTAGCAGCGAGAAAACTGCTGGTGGTTAAAATTATCAGCGTGAAGGAATGGTCACTATATCATTCTATATCGTTTAGTTTGCTTATTATCGAACACGATGAAATCAAAAATAAGATAAACATGTAGATTCAGATTTTGATTCTTTTAGAGACCCGGGTTCGATTCCCGGCAGGTCCACCAATTTTGGATGACGCCAAGCGTTATGCTTGGCGTTTTTTATGTATTTACTTGTATATAATATAATTATTGAATATATTTATACAAAGAAAATTATGGCAATTTTATTAAAAGATCAACTAAATAGGCGGCATTTTTTAAAAGAAATTTCATATTCGGGTCCTGTATTCGATGATGAATATTATAGTAAAATAAGTCGGAATGAAATAATTCCTCGTAAGGGGGGAGTACAATTATTTTATGATTTATATGCTATATATAGTCTTTGGCGAGAATATGGATTTGGGTTAATGTCCAAGGAATATAGACAAAAGGTTAGATCCAAAGATGCCACTGGAGAAGAATGGACTTCAACAGAACCTTTTGGTAGTATATTTACTCCATCGATACATCCCGACTCTCAGAGGATTATTACTAATTGTGCATTATATGCGATTGATGAATTTTTTAGTTCAGCAGTATATACTACGGGTAAAAACTTAGAAACTTATTTGCGACATGCTTTAAGGCAAGAATTTCGTTATATTGCTCAAGGTAAGTGTCCGTCATTACAAAATTTTGCCGGTGAAATTATTAGTATTCATGAAAGTAATGAATTACAATATTTTAAAGGGGGAAATGTGGTGGAAGAACGACCGTTTATAGATATACAGGAATTTGAAAAAGTATTAAATAAACATTGTTATGGGTTTTCGGCAGAAGAAATTTATAAATTATTAAATTTTTGGAAATTAGAAAATGGAGAATATACTGTTACAAAAGCAATTCATATCATTGATTTATTATTGAAGGAATTAAAGAAAAAAAATCAAGATAGAGAAGAGGACGGGGAAGAGGAGGCACCGGATTTGCCAGATTTAGATGCGGGGATACATAATCCTTCTAGTAAATATTTTCAGAAAGACACGGATTTGGATCCTGAATATCAAGAATTTGATAAAAAATCTAAAGTGGCCCAGAAAAAAATTGAATTAAGTACAAAATTAAGAGATCTTTTAAGAGCGGGTAAAATAAGTAAATCCACGTATAAAAAATACATGGATCAATTATCTAAAACAAGGTTGACCGAAGGAAATATAAGTCTTTCTATAGTAAATAGAGTAGAAAATAATTTGGAACAGAGTGGAATTGGTTGGAAATTAATAGAAGATGCGTTTAATAAGTTACGATGGAGTTCAAATTATGGGGGAATTGCGTGGGGCGTCGCAACGGCGGCATATTTAAGATTAAAAAAATCGATTGATAGTGGCGAAATAGTTACGACTCCTGAAGAAACAATGGAAATAATTGATTACATATATAGTTTGGAGCATAATACTGGAGCGTTACTTGATAAGGGGCCGATGTTTGTTACTCGTGTGCATTTGGATCGAAGGTTTCGAATGCAACATTGGGTCAATTTTATACCTTATGTATCCTTAAAAGTTAAGAAATTGTTATCATTTTATTCTCGTATTAATCCTCAAGCTAGAAAAGAATATGCTATATATCAATTAAGAAATACTCCGGCAGAAGAATTTACTCCATTAGAAGTTGATCAATTAATTGAATTGGGATTCCAAGAAGTTCCGGAAAAAAGCACGGATGTTACAAACCCAGAATATACATATAAAGAACCACGAAATGTAAAAAATAGATTTAGAATTCAAGTTAATTATAAAACGGATAAAAAACCGTTGGAAGAACCAGTATATTTAGAAATTAGTAAACATCGCAAAAAATATATTATCTCTCTGGAATTAGAACATAAATTCATTTATTTTAATACATTTGAAAAAGCCATTGATTATTTATCTAACCGGACGGATTTAATAAGAGCAAATAAGAAGCTTCATAATGTAGATGAAGCACAAAAAAATAAGTTTATTAATAGTTATACCGTAATCAAATTGTCAAGGGAAAAAGAAGCCATTCTTTTAGATGAATGTAACATGGGATGGAAAGATCAAATGTATGAGGCGTATTTTAAAGGATATGTAAGATTTAGAATGTATGCTTTTAGTAATGGATTATACATGTGTACTTTTAATAATTCGCCAACATTTAATGTTCTTTATTCATGGGAAGAAACTTTAAATTATTGTAAAAAACAAACGATTCATGCAAAACCTCATCCGAACCCAGAAAAAATTAAGTCACAAATGACATTGCCGATGACGGATCGGCCTTATGCATTAGAAGAGGAACAAAAGGCTTCCATACAAAATTTAATTGCACAAACATTTGTACAAACATCTCAATTTCAATATAGATTTGTTCAAAATCAGGCTGGAGAATACACTGTGTTTAGAAAAACAGATGTAAATGTTAAGCCAATGTTTTCAATTAAAAAACTTAATGTAGAAGGAAAGGATGATTATACAATATTCCACTGGTTATCTACAAATTCTAAAGAATCTTATTCTTTTAATACTTGGGATGATGCATTTAATTTCTTATCCCGAAATATACACAAATTATCTTTAGCTAAAAGTTTATCAGATCAGACTTCTCAAACTGCTCAAATTTCTTCTCCAATGGATTCTATATTTAATGAGACATTGCCGCCAAATGCAACAAGTCAGGCGTTATATACGGCTCATGTGGGAATTGATGGTGGGGTTAAAAAGAGTATTCGTTTAACAGAGGAAGATGAATCAAAATTAGTTTCTGTTGGATTTGTTCCTAAAATGGTTGGGAATGAAGTGTGGTATATACATAAATACAATAGTGATACTATAAAGTTTTATGCGGATGATAGTGCATTTATAATAAAAACTACGTATTCTGTTGGAAAATCTAAGATGAAAATTTTAGAAGCAATTAATTGGGCACTTACACATTACGCTAAAAACAGCGGAGCAACTTCTCCCGATTCATTAAGGCATACAACAATAGATGGAAGTCAAAATGTTAAAATGGGATCAATGTTTGAGAAACATATTACTAATGCAGGGTTCCGTTGGGATGAAAGTTCCAAATCATATATTGATGGAAATAATAAGATTATAATCAATCCATTTCCAAAATCAACACTTTATATCGGTGATAAAATAATGACATTTAATGGATTGTTAGATTTAATTGAATTTGTAAAGAACGAATATCCCACACTTAAAAAATAATAATTTAACTGTTTTTTAAAATATAAACGATATATATAGGAAAACACACACATTGCATATAATTGCAATTTTAACACACAGGAAAAATTATGAATGAGATTATAAAAGCAACGGGGTCGTTGGATTCAAATGTTATTGTAGAAGGACCTTCCTTAAATTCTTCTTCTTTAAATTTCAGTGGTTCAGTTCAAACATATGAAATAGATGATGTAACTAAATGGAAAGAACAAAATAAAAAAGAAATATCAGAATGTATTTTAAAGTTTAAAGAATATTTATCAACTTATCCCAAATGGTTATCGGATGAGGGTTCATCAACTATTTGTATATTGTTATCTTTAAAAAATAATGTTAAATTAATATTGAATCGTTTGCCGGAAGAAGATCAACGAACTATCAATGGAATATTAAAGAAACGGGGGTTAGATAATATTAAATTTCTTGAAGTGAGATTTGATGAAAATAAAGATTTTATATTTAAAACTACAGATTCATTAAATAATTCTGTTGAATTTACTATGGTTAATTCAATATTATATTCCAATCCTGCGGATTTAAATGAAAAACCACCCAAAACGGTTTCAGTAGAAACAAAAGGTGATAAGGTTTTTATTGGTGGACGAATTTCTATTGATAAAAAAGAAATAAAAAAGACAATTGAAAATGGACTTGTAAAAAAACATACAATTGCAATTAAAGAAAGATCGCCGGGAAATAGTCGAGGAAATAGTTCTGGAAGAAATGCATATGAAATTCGTGCGGATATATTACAAATGGCCATTGATTGGTATTATAATAAGGAAAATGTATCCGATGACGATCTTATGTCGTTAGCTGATAGATTTTATCGTTTTGTAGAAAATAAAATATAGGAATATATATGAGTTTATCTTTAGTAACATTAATGAGAGATGACCCCGATTTTGGTCGTCGTTTTACAAAAAAAGTTGAAGAAGTAAAACAGGATAAAAAAGGATTACTTAGTGCGGCAGAAGAATATTTGGAACGATATAAGGATGAAGTTATTGAAGGTACTAAAAAAAGACAGTTGTTGATTTCCGAAGGTGCTTCACGGGGATTATCGGAAGAGGAATCTTTAAGAGCAAATAATAGATTTATTCCTACTATATATACTCCAATTATGAATTTATTATATTTCATGTTGCGAGAAACAGAGAAAGAAGATGCGGAAAGATATAGACAGCGAGATTTAATAGATGAGGCATTAGTAAAAGCGGGGCAATTAAGCCATGATGAAATTGAAAGAGAATTATCAGATAATGAATTGGAATCATTAATTACAGAACAATTGAAAAAATTGCAAGCCGAGCAACAACAAGATTCTCGAAGAAAAGAATTCAATAAAAGGATTTTGGAAGAGGAACGAGAAAAGAATGAAATGAAAGAACCACCCGAAGTGGTTAATTATTTATACGGAAATGTTACAATGGAAATTTTTAATAAAATAAAGAAATTAAAAGCATTATCTCGAAGTTCCAATGAATCGGAAGCATTTCAAGCGTATAGAAAAGCATTAGAATTGTGTAAAGAATATAATCTTGAATTTGATCGAATTCCCTGTTATGTTGAACAAAAAGAAGATTAAATTTCTTGACTTTTGATTTGTTTTAAGTTATATTGTGTGGCATATGCTGTACGATTATATAGATATAGCGAGGCAAATATCTGCTTCAAAAAGCATAATTGCACATACCGGAATGGGAATTTCAGAAGGAAGTGGAATTCCCAATTTCTTTTCGGAAGTTACCGATTATAATGATCCTGACTATTATTATGAATCATGTTGGAAAGTTTTAGCAGATGCATTTAGATATTCAGTATTTTCAAATATTCCAGAAAACTTTTTTCATTTTTGGGAGAATAAATGTTAAGAGTTGAAAAAATATGTATAAAAAATTAGGTGAAATAATTAATAAATCTAAATCTATAATTGCATTAACGGGGAATGGTATTTCTGTAAAAAGTGGAGTACCTGATCTTTATTCTTCTGATGCGTTATATTTTATTGAAAAATATAAAAATTATAAAATTGAAGAACTTTTATCTCTTCAAATGTTAGAAAAAAATCCCGAATTAGTTTTAACTTTTTATAAAGATTGGGCCAAAAAGGTTAATGAAAAAGAACCCAATGAGTCACACAAAATGTTGCGTCAATTAGAAGAAATGGGGAAATTGACATGGATTATAACACAAAATGTGGATAATTTGCATAAAAAAGCTGGTTCTAAACATGTAATAGAATTATTTGGGAATGTGACACAATGGCGGTGTAGTGAACAATGTGGTGAAATATATACTTTTGACACCGCATACAAAATGTTAAATATAGATTCTAAACCCGAATGTACTCGATGTAAGAATGGTTATATTAGACCTGATATAGTATTATATGGAGAAGATATAGAAGAATGTACTGATTATATAGTAAGAAAAGAGATTCAAGAATGCGATTTAACGATAACGATGGGAAATTCATTAGAAAATAGTATTATTTCTGAATTAATTCATGCAATTCCTAGTACTAATTCATTAGTTATAATAAATGAAAATAATACGCTTTTAGACCATCGGGCGGATTTGGTATTTAATGAATCTTGTGAAGAAGCGTTGAAAAATATTATAGAACTTTTTTAAAAAGTTGGACATAAAAAAGTTGACATTTAAGAAATTTTGGGGTATAATTATACCCAAGAATGAAAATACTATCTTGGAAGGTAGTATATTTATCTTTGGTGCGGGAAGAAAACCCGCCTGCTTTAGCGGGTGGGATGAATGCCCGTTAATATAATAATGATTTTGGAATGATTCCAAAATATATATATTGACTTTCCAGTTCAATAAGA
>Ga0116188_1000085_pt1 | contig 101017 bp, 75 predicted proteins | sample AD_JPNTR2_MetaG_FD_89807 | JGI IMG/M metagenome (GOLD analysis project Ga0116188, IMG submission 89807) | Active sludge microbial communities of municipal wastewater-treating anaerobic digesters from Japan - AD_JPNTR2_MetaG | ecosystem: Engineered > Bioreactor > Anaerobic > Digestate | place...
ATCCAAAATTTTACTAACTTGCTCTCGTGTAAAGTGTAGTTGTTCCATAGTCTTTTCTATTTTTAGTTTTTTTCTCTAATTTAAGAACTAACTCACTTTACACACTTTTTGGGACAGTATCGTAATGAATCATACAAATTAATAGCCTCACGGTATTGATTTTTTATTTGAAAATCAAATCCTCTCTGAAGATATTGATTCAAATCTTGTGCTTCAAGGTTTAACGATAAGATTATACCGAAAATAAGGCACAAATGTCTTCCTATTCTCATAAGTTTCTGGTTTTACGTTTTGAAATTATCGATGGCTAACTCTTAAAAGTTACAATAGAACAACCTCAAAAAGAATTACAAAACATGCATTAAAAATGTTTAGCCTCAAACTCGATTTTGCTTAAAGGACAGATAGAAAAGTGAGTCTTCTGTATTTACTTTTGTACATTGCAGAGGAATGGGATATCCTTCAACATGATAAGTTATCAATTGCTCAATGGTTTCCTGGTCTTTCAATCTAGTAATTGAACCTATTGCACTCAAATCCACAAGAACGGATATATTCTGATTCAATAAATAATAGGGCTCATATCCCCACACTTCCTTACATTTTGGATTAGCATGGAGAATGAGCAAATCGCGGCATAAAAGTATCGGCTGGTCTAAGTTATCAATCAATGCTGGGGGAATGGTTCTAATTAGCATTTTTGCCTCTCCGACTCTTAAATTTTGCCTGAAATTGTTAACTAAATTCGCAACAAAACTTTCTAAATTAGTTGGTTTTTCAAATCCACCGTTTGTTTTAGGATTATCGAAATCCGAAAGAAGGGGCGATAGCGCTGAAAATAAATCCACAAAAAGTGGGACAATTTTTTCTTTTCCTGAACCTAGAACAAATTCGTCATCTATCTGTAGAATCCGATTTTCGAGCTGATAGGTTTGGGCAAATTCGATGCCTTGTGTTAAATTTTTTACAACCAAACAAGTAGGTTTGTTGGGGTGCAGAATAACGATAATAACGGGTAAAAGGTTCTTACTAACGGATTTAAGATAAATAGCAATTTCGTGGATTGAAAATCTCGAATAAGTAATGATTCGGTAAATCTAAAAATTCGCGGAGAAAAACCAATGACTGATTGTACATCGATAATTAAAAATATCTTAGTTTGATTTGTATCAATCGACACGTCATGGGAAACTTTATGAACTAATTGGATGATGCGATATACTGCGTCGAGATTAATAAATCCTTCAATTTTCAAATACAAAATATTACCTTCGAAAAGATCCACAGAAGCAAGCATTTTGGGATGCATGGAAGATATATGCCATGAAGGATCTTTGATGTATCTTGCGCCGGTTGACGAATCAACAAGATTAGATGAAGAAAACCATCTTTCTATGAAACATTCATAATAATCGCTTTTTTTTGCTATTTCCAGCTGTTTTTTATAGGACAAAACAAATAAGATAGCTTCATCAAGTGTGGTACAGTATAATAGCCGATTATTTTGAATAGTTCTTCTTTGATTTTTATTGACAACGGCTTTTAAAAAAGGTATTTTCGAAAAATTAATTTTCCTGGGAGATAAAGTTCTCTCAATTATCAAATATGTTTGATGTGCGATATCTTGTAGAATTGAACGATAATGAAACTCTCCTAAAAAATTAACAAGCTGCTCGATGATTTTGTCATCAATTATTCCCTCAAAATCAACAAAAACTATTTCCTTTGAGTAAAAAGAAATTAAAATAGTCCCATTTTTTCCGGTTAATTCGAGCGGGAATTCCGATTCATTTAAACCTAACGAATGTAAAATATGAAGGGAAGATTGAGTCATTGTTCTGATTTTGCTGTTTCAAAATCAATTCTTTTTACAAAATTGATTTCATGAAAGAGGAAATCGGGATTGGGGCAATAAATTGAAAACCCTTCAATTTTATCATGTTCACGAACGAGGGGAATTAGATTACCCGTCGGTAGCGATTTAATTTTTAACCAATGTATCTCAATTGAACCGTTCGTTTTTAGGAGCAGCTTTGCGTTGAAAATCACTGATTGTTGAAAAGTTAATTTTCCGCATGAGTCTGATTCAACCGAAATTGTTGCTTCTCCCATTTGTGGATCATAATATTTTCCCGAAATTTTAGTAAATGAAACTTTACAGGCATTCGGAGATGCTGTAATACTTTTCTCTTTATCTAACGATCTTAATATTGATGAAATGGTATCATAGTACGAAAACGAAGGATCACCTATCATTTGATTGATAAGATGAAAGGATAACACCATGGGAACAGTAGTTCCCGAATTGGCAAAAATCACAATCGATGTCTTTTGAGCGGGAATTACAGTCATGTTTAAAGTCATTCCATCGAGACCTCCATCATGCATAAGAATTTTCTCTCCTCGATAATGCAAAACAAACCAACCCAATCCATACCCTTTCTGCTCTATTTGTCCGGGAAAGGTTTTGTGAAGAATATTCGTTGGGATTTGGGTAATGGTGCTATGCTGAAGATTAAAATAGGTGGGATCAATAATCGAAGTATCAGCATGCCACTGAAATTTTGTCCAGCGAAGGATATCGTGAATATTTGAAAATAATCCACCTGCAGGGTTCATGTTTTTCCAATCGATATATTCGATCGGTATTATACTACTATCAGTAACAATATGCGGGGTTGCAACACCGGAAGAGCGAGTTATTTCATAATCAAATGTGGTTTTATTTAAACCTAAGGGACGTAGAATCTTTTGATTGATATATTCTTCGTAAGGAATATTCACAACTTTTTCAAGTGTTACACCTGCAACAAGATACATTAAGTTGCTGTAACCATATTCTGTTCTGAAAGGGTATGTCAACTTTATATGACGCATAGCATCAATCACTTGTTGTTTATCTTTTAAACTTCCATACCAAGTCAGATCGCCACTGAAAGTTTGAAACCCAACACGATGCGATAAGGCATCGATAAAAGTAGTTTGTGTTGTACGCTGCGCATCGCTAAGCTGAAACTCCGGATTGTAGCTAACGATGGGATTATTGATGTTTATTTTTCCTTCTTTCTGGGCAATTCCCACCGCGAGAGCTGTAAAGCTTTTGCTTAATGAAGCAATTCCAAAGATTGTTGTATCGGTCAATGGGGTTTTATGTTCATAATTACTTAATCCATAAGCTTTTAAGTGATAAAGTGTGTCATTGCGAATAATACCAATAACTAATCCAGGAACCCTCCATTCGGACATTGCTCGCAAACACAATGAGTCAATTGTCGGTATAACGGGAAACTTTTCTGCTGTCGGCTTATCATTAGAACATGCCAACATAAAAGCAGAAAAAAGAATAATAAACCCCAATTTTCTTCTTTTCATATTTTTAAATTCTGAAATCCATAAGAAATAAATCTTTTACTATCGGTCAGTTATCTTAATCTCCGTTCTTCGATTGAGTGCCCTACCCTCTTCAGTTTTATTATCGGCAACCGGGTTGGTATCTCCATACCCTTTGTAGGTTAATCGTTCTTTGGATATTTTATTTTGCACAAGATAGTTTAACACAGCTTTTGCTCTATTTTCCGATAGGTTTTGATTATACGATGCTTCTCCTTTGTTATCGGTGTGTCCTCCAATCTCAATTTTTACACCTGGGTTTTGATTTAAAAAATCCACTAATTTATTTAATTCTATTTGAGATTCTTGTGATAAAAAATGGCTATCGAATTCAAAAAACACGTTATTAAGTATCAGGACTTTACCTTTATCAATAGACTCTAATTCTACAATCATTTGATATGCCTCAACATCAATCGAATCAATCTGAAAGTGTTTTGAATAAAACAGATATCCTGTTTTTTCGATATTCATACCGTATCGTTTACCAGAAGTCATCGGAATTAAAAATTCACCTTTTTTATCTGACATTACAGTAATAGGGGCATTGGTGTCGTTTACCTGAAAAACTTCAATTGTAGCTTCAATCGGAAGCTTAGTTTCCTTATCAATCACTTTTCCTTTGGCGTAAGTTGCTGCCATAGCCCTGGCACTTTGGGGAAGCTCAAATTGATAAATGTCAACTTGCGATGGATTTCCTGTACTTTTAGCAATAAAAGCGGTTTTCCCATCGCACTGAACAAATATTCCTGTTTCATCGCCATGGGTATTAATGGGATATCCTAGGTTTACCGGCTTTGTCCATTTCCCGTTTTTATAAACCGATTTAAAAATATCGTAACGTCCCATTCCGGTATGATAATCAGAACTGAAATATAAGGTAACATTATCGGGATGAATAAACGGCGACATTTCTCTGCCTTCTGAATTTATTTCTGGGCCTAAGTTTTGCGGTGCACCCCACACAGGGAATCCTTCGGTATCGTAACCCATAAGTTGACTTTTGTAGATATCTGTTTTTCCATATCCTCCCGGTCTATTGCTTGAAAAATAGAGCGTTCTTCCATCAGAACTAATCACAGGTCTTGACTCCCAATGTCTTGTATTTACAATTGGTCCGAGATTTTTGGGTTGTTTCCATTCTCCGTTTTTATTTACGGTCAGATAAATATCGCAACTTCCAAAACCATCGGAACGATTGCAACCGGTAAACAACACATAACGTCCATCGGGGCTTACAAATGCAGCACCTTCATTGTCGTTGGTATTTACAATCTCGCTTAAAGGTTGAGGGACACCGAAAACGCTCTGATTAACTTCACACTTCCAAATGTCTTCGCGAAATCTATCTTTGGATAATTTAACTTGTCGGGTGAAAAAAAATTGACTATTATCCACTGTAAACGAAGGCCAATATTCGTCGCGAAAAGTATTGATTTGCGATGGTAGAGAAACTAGCTCAATGTCAACAGGATTTCTAACGGCATTTAGGGCAAACGATACTTTCTCAGCCAAAGGGTCAACATGCTTCCGATTCTCTTGATACGATTCGTTAAATTGTTTTTTAAAATATTCGATATCGTTATTTGCCGATTCATATTCACCTAAAAGGTAGTTCGCTTCTGCCCTAAGAATATAAACCGGTGGGAATAGGTTTGCGTTGATCGAGATCGCATTGTTAATAGCATTAATTTGTTGTGGAATGCTGTCCATTTCCTGATAACATTGAGCCATAACCATGTAAGCGTCGAAATGATTCCGATCATAATAAACGGCTTTTTGAAGTTGCTCTAATGCAAGAGAATAAGCACCAATTTGATAAAAGTTTTTCCCTTGTTCAAAGGCTTTTTGCGATATTGGTATTTTTGAAACATAATTCTGTCCATATGTTGACTCTGCGACAAATATTAAACATATTGACACGAAAGACAGCAAAAGAATTTGTAAATTCCTATTAAGATGTTTCTGATTGAAAATCACCATTTTTTTCTCAACTTTTATACAATATTACAAAAAATGAATCAGCTACAGCATATTTATCCTAAAAAAACGAATTTGCACCTGATGGTAAAGCATTTTATGAATCCATTTTTTATGAAAACCTAAGGAATATCTAAAAATTTATGAATCTGAACGGAAATATTCCACTTAGGGTTATTTTTAATAAATTCTACCATGTGGGGAACTATGGTTTTAAACTTTGAGAACTCGGGTTGTAGAAATAACTTGCATTCTTGTGACACATGCTTTGTCATTTGTTCTGCCCAGATAAAATCGGATTCCTGTTCAATTACAACCTTTAATTCATCGGCTCGGAATAAATTCTCAATCAATGGAATTTTCCATGGTTTTGGCGACACACAAATCCATTTCCAAAATCCGCTGATCGGATATGCTCCGCTTGTTTCAAGAAAAGCTTCGATTTTATGATGAGCTATTGCCGATGTTAACTTCGTTAGATTATACAATGCAGGTTCTCCACCGGTTACAACAACACTTTTAGCCGGAGTTTCCAAAACCCGTCGGATAATTTCATCAACGCTAACCAACGGATGAATTGAGCTGTTCCACGATATCTTTGTATCGCAAAAATGACAAGCAATGTCGCAACCTCCAAGGCGAACAAAATATGCAGCTTTACCTGCATGAAACCCTTCGCCTTGAATGCTGTAAAATTCCTCAACGATAGGTAATAGTGTTCCTTCAATGATTAATTGTTCTTGACTCATAACTAGTTTATATAAAAAATATTGCTACACCAACCGATGTAATCACAGCTCCCAATATTTCTTTCACCGATATTTTTTCTTTAAAAATCAGAACAGCCGGAGCGATGATCAGTATTGGAACTATGGACATAAGTGTTGCTGCAATGCCGGCTGAAGTATGTTGTACGGCAAGCAAAGAAAAACTTACACCCAAGAATGGGCCAAAGATTGCTCCCAACGTTGTGTAAGTTATTGCCCTAGTCTCTTTTAACGAATCTATAAGAATTTTCCAACGATTAGAAAAAAATATTATTGTCGAAAATCCCAAAATTCCGGCAATAATACGAACTTGCGAACTGGCAAAGGGATCGTAATCTTGCATTCCATATTTACTAAGAACTAATCCTAATCCTTGACCAAGGGCTCCACCTAACGCATAAAGTAATCCTAAGGAATTATGCTTAAATCCCACGCTGAAACGTCCATTCACTTTACCATCTTTAACAGGACGCCCCAAAACAACTAAGACTATGCCCAAAAAAGTAACGAACATTCCCAACAAGATTTTTAACGAAAGTGCTTCGCCAAGAATAAGCCAACCGGCAATAGCAGAAAAGAAGGGAGCTAGTGCCATTATCAGCATCGAAACTCTTGCGCCTATAATCACATACGCTTGAAAAAGAAATAAATCGCCGAAAACAAACCCAACCAATCCGGAAATAAACAACCAAAACCATTGAAATGAAGTTGCGTCGGTTGGGAAAAAAAGCCCCCGATAGAAATAGTTGAAAATCGATAAAATAATAAACGCGAAGGTTAATCGAAGAATATTAACCTGAAGAGAACCAATTCGTTTTCCGGCCAATTCAAAAAATATTGCGGTAATGGTCCAAAAAACAGCCGTGATAAGTGCCGCAATTTCACCAAAATAGTTCTGAAAAATCATAGAAGTCAACATTTAAGGTTTAGTCTGCGAATTTCTGAAAAAATCATATACATGAAATCGGACACCCTAAATTTATCGTAAATTTGTGCTATGAATTATCAAGAGAATATTGAATCGTTATTACAAAAAATCTCCGAATTCCCTATTTTTGAAGGGATACAAGGATATCAACTTCGCCATGTGGTTCAAGCATCATGGGTAATTCGTTACAAAGCAGGTCAAATTATTTTTGAGCCAAAAGATTATACTACCGCTTTCTTTATAATTCTTTCCGGAGCTGTTAGGATTAAAATTCACAATCACAAGACATTAGAGCTAGGTCCGGGACGTTATTTTGGGGAATATTCCTTAATTGAAAAACGTCCCCATGAAGCCACAGCAGTAGCCCTATCTGATACTGAATTGCTTATCATTCCTGCCGATGTTTTCAATAATCTATTACAGCAAAGCTTACCATTTTCCAATAGTTTACTTAAAACGTTAATCAAGAGACTAAAAACTTTTGAGCGATTGGAATATGTGCTAATTGAAAAAAATGAACAAATTCAAAAGCAGAACCTTCAAATTAAGGAACAGAATATTAACATTAATGAATCAATTGAATATTCGGCGATTATCCAAAAAAGTTTGTTCCCATCCATAAAACTATTAAATCTCAAATTCAAAAACTGTTTCTTAATTTTTGAACCGTACGAAAAAGTAAGCGGCGATTTTTATTGGTTTGCTCAGCGATATAACGAATATTGCCTGGCAGTGGCTGATTGTACCGGACATGGAATCCCGGCGGCATTGATTTCCATCTTGGGAATCACCTATTTGAACGAAATAATTACCGGAATGCAAGACCCCGATCCGGGAAAGGTATTATTGCAGTTGAAAAACAAAATAAATTCAGCATTTGCCTCTTGCGAAGATAGGTTTCAAGGACATTTTGGTTTGGATATCGCTATAATATCTATTAATTTTGAAACTCATAGTCTTCGTTACGCGGGCGCAAATCTTCCCATTATTTTAATACGAAACAATCAAATCGTCGAATTTTCTCCCCAAAAGGTTTCATTAGGTTCGTCTTTCGAAATTGATAATTTCACGACACAAACCTTTGAAATAAGACCTAAAGATATGATTTACATGTTCTCTGATGGAATTCTTGACCAAATTGGCAATGAAAGCCAAAAGCGCTTAGGCCTATCGGGTTTAAAAAAAATACTTATTCAAGTATCTTCAGAAAATATCCATCAACAAAAATCACAAATTGTAAAAACTTTGAAAGACTGGAAAGGCTCCCAACAACAAATTGATGATATTACTCTATTGGGCATTAAAATTTAAAAAGGCGGGTTTTAACCCGCCTTTTTAAATATTGATAAATCTCTTAACGTCTTTTTTTAACAATCATCAATAATAGAATTGCAGCTAAGCCGGCAATGATGCCCATCATGATATTCAGATTAGTTTTTGTGATGGTCACGGTTTCTTCGCGTTTGGGACGTTTCTCTTGGTCTAGAACCAATAACTTATCGCCGGTTTGTTCCACAATCATTCTCAAGAACCATTCAGGATAGCCTGGTTGTTTTACCTTGACAATTCCCGTTGGCGATGTTTGGAATACACCATTTTCTTCGGGTTTTACATTGCCATCGATATATTTTACAACTAAAAAGTGGAACAAATCTTTCCAACGATTGAATGTCCATTCACCTGCTTTATTAGAAAAATCGGTTAAGAATGGGACAACCGAAGCTTTATTTTTCTTATACATTTCAAGTGCTTTGGCATCGGTATTGGCTACTTCAGTTTTGAATTTCTCTTCCACTTCTGCTATTACCTTCTGAACATCAGCAGCTACAAGATTATATCGTAAATATGCCCAATTTGAGACAAGATTAAAAATCCAGAATGCCGATGTTTCAGAAAATTGTGTCATGCTTCCGTTACCTTGTTTCCATGCATTGGGAATTTTTGTGATTGATGAGTAAAAGGGAACGTACACTGATGTGGCAGCATCATCAACGCCAAACCAGAACAAGCCACCTATTTCATTTGGCAAGAACGACCGAGCTTGGGCAACAAATGAAAATCCGGTTTGTTGGGTTGCTGTAGCACGTTCGTTGCAGTATTCTACGCTATCAACATGCCACGTTAATGGACGCCAACGATATGGTAATTCAAACGGTCCGGCTCCTAGGTCCTTCCTCATATCGAGTTCAGTTCCCTCAAGATGATCCCGCATATATCGCATCACATCTTGCGGAGAAATTTTTTTGTCTGGCTTTATCCATAAGGGCATACGATTGGTAGCAATGCCATAACTGTTTTTGACTATATTTCCTTTAACATAATCAAAATGTTTCCACATTTCTGAATTTACTTCTTTAAAAAAGGACCAAACGCGGATTTCACAAAAACGAGCACCATGAAAATCTAGCGGATTGTACACATCGCTAAAGCTGAATTCTTCGTCTGGACCGTTGTAGTAACCTTTCTCCCGTGCAAAACTGATAACATCAGGAGCATGGAAGGTTGTTTGGTTCGGATCGAACCAATTATTTTCGCTACTGAACGGGAAGGTAGTTATTCGTGCCTGATTTGCATGTCCTGAAACATAACCGTCGGGAATCATGCGCGCTACCCATAATGCTCCTTTGTTGTTAACTCCTTTGCCAATCATCTCCAAAATCCAAACTTCATTTGGATCAGCAATTGAAAAGGATTCCCCGGAACTGTGGTATCCATATTCGGTTACCAATTCAACCATGATTTTAATAGCTTCGCGGGCAGATTTTGCTCGTTGCAGGGTAAAATAGATCAAGCTTCCGTAATCAATTAAACCTGTGGTATCAATCAATTCCTCGCGTCCACCGAATGTGGTTTCTCCTATAATCACTTGAAATTCATTCATATTCCCCACAACATTGTAGGTTTCCGGAGCTTGTGGTATTTCCCCGAGATATTTTTGAGAATCCCATTCAATAACTTTTATCATTGTTCCCGGTTTGTATTGACCAGCAGGCCAATAATACAATTCTCCGTACAATGTGTGTGAATCGGCCGAGTAGGATACAATGGTGGAGCCATCGGTCGAAGCTGATTTAGTAACTAAAAAATTAGTACATGCTACGCTTGAGAGATGAGTTCCCAACGCAAAGAATGTAACTAAACTCATTAATTGTAATGTTCTCATGTTTGCTTATTTTTAGGTTGTTTTTAAAACTCTACACTTGATTAAAGGCAAAAATATAAATTTTGTAAATATATTTCAGCACATTATGATTTTCTTTCCTATTTTTGCAAATAAACTGGATATAAAATGGATGTTCGTAAGATTTTTCGATGGATACACCGCGAATTAGGATATTTCTTTGCTGTAATGGCTATAATTTATGGAATATCGGGAATTGCACTCAATCATAGCAGCGACTGGAATCCCGATATGGTGATTACACGAACTGTTGATTCACTCCCAAAAGCTCTTCTACCCGATAGCATAGGTAGAAATGAGTCTGAAGCTATTCTTTCTCATTTCAACGAAAGCGGTTCCTACAAAAAACATTACTTCCCTAACGATTCGACCTTAAAAATATTTTTTCATATTTCGGGCGGTTCGGGTAATGTAATGGTTGATATAAAGTCTCGGCAAGTTGTAATTGAAAGACTCGAACGTAGATTTTTTTTCTACCAAATCAATCGGTTACACCGAAATGCTTTCAGATCTTTATGGACGTGGTTTAGCGATATTTTTGCCCTATCCCTTGTGATTTTTGCCATTACCGGGATTTTTATGATGAAAGGAAAATACGGACTAGCCAAACATGGAATCTATTGGCTTCTTGCCGGGGCTATAATTCCGATTTTACTCTATTTGCACTATTCAATCTAACAATCCTATAAGCTATTAATCGCCTGAAATTATTATTTTTTCTCTTCTGATGAATTTTGAGAGTACTGAAACAAATCTAAATTGTGATGCATTTTTCTTATCTTGGTTTCTAAATAACGTTTATTGTAACCCGTGACGTGCGTTTCTAGATTTACCACTTCAACAATCTCCAAACCATAACCTTCCAACCCCACTCTCTTCACAGGATTATTTGTAAGTAATCGCATTTTGTGAACTCCGAGTTGATTTAATATTTGTGCTCCAATACCATAGTCGCGTTCATCAGCATTAAAACCAAGCTTTAGGTTGGCATCAACGGTGTCAAAACCATCTTCCTGAAGCTTATAGGCTTTAATTTTATTCATTAAACCAATGCCTCTTCCTTCCTGAATCAAATAAACAATGACTCCCTTTCCGACCTTGTCAATTTTTTCCATGGCTTCATGAAGCTGATCACCGCAATCGCAACGAAGACTGCCAAAGATATCGCCGGTGACACAGCTAGAATGAACTCTGACTAAGATAGGTTCGTCCGGTTCCCAACTTCCTTTTATCAATGCCACATGTTCCAAACCGTTGCTTTTTTGCAAAAAAGGGATAAAGCGAAAATGACCATATTTTGTTGGCATATCAACCTCCACACCTTTGATGACTAAACTTTCGGTTTGTATTCGATAGGCGATTAAATCCTTGATGGTGATTATTTTCAGGTTAAAACGTTGGGCTATTTCAATAAGTTGCGGCAACCGAGCCATAGTGCCGTCGGGATTCATGATTTCAACCAAAACACCCCCGGGCAACAAACCTGCCATTCTGGTCAAATCAACGCTTGCTTCTGTGTGTCCCGCTCTACGCAAAACTCCCCTGCTTTTCGCACGCAGCGGAAATATGTGTCCCGGTTTGCCTAAGTCTTCCGGTTTTGTTTTAGGATCAACCAAGGCGTTGACTGTCTTTGCACGGTCAGAAGCTGAAATTCCTGTTGTGCAACCATGTCCGATTAAATCTACCGAGACCGTGAAAGGTGTTTCAAAATGAGAAGTGTTGTGACCCACCATCAATTGCAACTCAAGTTCATCGGCTCGTTCTTCCGGTATAGCGCAACATATTAGTCCTCGACCGTAAGTGGCCATAAAATTGATTGTTTCGGGCGTTGCAAGTTGAGCCGAAGCAATAAAATCACCTTCATTTTCACGATCTTCATCATCGACGACAATAATGATATTGCCTTTTTTAATCTCTTCAATTGCTTCCGGTATTGTATTTAATTTTAATTTTAATTGGTTACTCATAATCAAATCGATTTGTTAATTCGAGCTGCTCGCTCCCAATTTACAGTTGATTTACCTCTCATAAATCGTGCAAAACCATAAAATTGTGACATATTGGCAATAAAAAAATAATAAGCAAAAAATATAGGTTTTGATTTGGTAGGGAAATTCCGTAAGAGATATCCAATTAAAACCCATAGAAAAAATAATCCTTGAAAAAATGCTAGAATCTGAATATATAAATTGTTTGGATACTGAACCATTGCACAAATTGTCGTTAATGGAAGTAGAATCATCACAAGAGGTGTAATGCTCCAGCGCATAAACTTATGTGAAATAAACTGAAAACTCGCCCATGGATATTTGAAAAAATTAAAAATCCAGGGATTTCGACATGCCAATTGAAAACCACCGGCAGCAATCCTTATTTTTCGTTTCATTTCTTCAGCTACATTTACAGAGCCATACTCCGAGGCCAAAGCTCTTGGTTCATATTTGATTCGATAGCCTTTTTTTACTACAGAAAGAGAAAGGCACATATCATCCAAGATGGTATCTTCCGGAACCGGTTCATAGAGTTCTCTACGCAAAGCAAACAGTTCTCCAACGGCTCCAACAGTTGTATAGATTCGATCATCGAGCCATTTTAGATAGCTTTCAAACTTCCAATAAAAACCCTCACCTGCAGGTGCAGCTGTGTCAACAGTATCTGAAATAACCACCTTTCTACCTGCAACGCAACCAACCGTGGGATCATTAAATGCTTCTACAATGAAGTGTATTGCATCAGGATTTAGTCGTGTGTTAGCGTCGCAAAACACAACAATTTCGGATTCCACATGCTTCATTGCTCGTTGGATGGCATGAATCTTTCCTTTTCGCTCCGGCTCATGTAGTAACTGAAATTGAGGATATTGTGCCACAAGCTCAGGGGTTTTATCGCTAGAACCATCTGTGATAAAAATCACTTTAAACTTTTCTTTAGGATAGTTCAGTTGAAAAGTGTTTGATATTTTTTCTAAGATATGATCTTCTTCATTATAAGCCGCAACCAAAAGAGTGACCGAAGGTATTGTACTTTGCAGAGTGTTGGGTTTCCGTCCAACTAAACGTTTAACTATTGATTTTATAATAACTATCCCTAATCCAAGAATTGGATAAATTAGGTAAGGATAAATTCCTACAATCAATAATATCGTAATGAAAGTAATCATGATTTATTATTCTTGAGCATATTTTCATAGAATTCGAGGAGTTTTGAGACTAAAACAGGGTTATTAAACTGATTTTCAACCATATGAAAGGCATTTTCACCCATTTCAATGCATTGATTGGGGTTGTTTAATAACTGAATCACATAATTGGCAAATTCGTTCTCATTATAGGCTATAAACATGTGTTTAGAATTAATTGCCGGAATTCCTTCGGCTGCAACCTTTGTTGCCACAATGGGTTTTTTCATGGCCATTGCTTCAACAATTTTCACACGCATTCCCGAACCGGTTAATAGCGGACTAACCATAATTTGATAGTTTCGACTGAATTCTTGAGCATTATCAACCTGACCGTGAAAAAAAACATTTTTACGGTTTATTCGATGAATAAAATCTTTCGGGGCATTTCTCCCTGCGATATGAAATTCAGTGTCTGGACATTGTGCCAATATCTTATTCCAAACCTTTGAAACAAACCAGATAACTCCTTCTTGATTGGGCATCCAATCTAACGCTCCTATAAAATAGATGGTTTTAGGCTTGACTTTGACATTTGCATCGTCTGTAAGATATTCTTTAAGGTCAGATCCCACAGGAACTACAAAATGTGGAGCTTTATTGCCTAAAAAATCAAAGATATGAGCATCACGCTCGGTGATGGTAATCAATAGATCAAAGTGCTTTAGCGAACGTTTTTCCATTTTTTGCATTCTTACAGATAAAAGGCGATTGTAAACCCTTTGAATGCTCGGAGACTGATTTTGCACTTTACGTTTCCATATCTCTTGCTCAACGTTATGTGCTCTCATGGATATAAGAGCATTGGAATATTTGCGAATAGTAGTGATATATGGATATAAATACAACCCTTCGAGTTGAATGATATCAAATTGTTTCGATAATAAAATTTCTTTGAGCTTGGTATTGAATGTTTTGGAGATAAAACGTTTAGCATTATACGGAAGATTGGAGAATAAAAGATTAATTATAACCCCTTGAGGTTTTAGTCGAGTATCAACATAACAAGCGTGCCATTCGATATTTCCTTTTAACTCTTCCGGTAGGTTTTCGAGGTTAAAATTGTGTTTTGGTGTATTCATTGCCAAAACCGTCAGTTCTACACCTAATTGCTGGAATCCACGAATCATAGATAAGGTTGCAATGGCTCCTCCGTCATTAGCCGGATACGGCATTTTATTCGTTAAAAGAAGTATTTTCATCTTTTGAGGATTTATTTCTCAACTTTTTCAATATGGGAACTTTTTGAGCTAATATTTTAAAAGGTTTAATTATGAAATCAATATATCGATCGATATCAATAATTACTTTATCCTGCAATGCTCTGATAGTTAAGAACAGGCCGATTGGGGCGAATAATAAGGTGGAACTCCACATTCCTAACCATAGTTCTATTTGACTTTGCTCTGCTGCCTTAGCTCCGATCATCCCCAAAATGTAGTAAAGAATAAAAAGGATGACACTAACCACCACAGGCATCCCAATTCCTCCTTTTCGGATGATTGCCCCCAAAGGTGCCCCAATAAAAAACAAAACCAGACAAGCAAGAGCCAAAGTGTGCTTTCTATGCCACTCAATACCATGTTTTAACATCCAAACTCTACGACTTTTCAGAGATTGATTTTCGCTTCGAATATACGATTGGGTATTTTGTGAAAATGCAATCGCCGAACTTAAGGTGTTTATTTTCATTGACTTGGAAAAAGTTGAGAACAGACTATCGATACTCTTTCGCTTATTAGGAAAAACATACGGTTCCTGTTGTTCATTAGGTCGATACATTTTCCGGAAAAAGTTTCCGCTTTTAATATTTTGATAGATATTTGTTCGCTGCTCTTCAATTTTTTTGTTCAATGAATCCATGGTAAACGCTAAGTCTTTAGTGCTCAGCATCTGATAATGGTTTTTAAAAAGGTTCTCATCCGTACGTTTTAGTCCAAAGCCCGAAAGATCAAATATTATTTTTTGTTCCTCAAAAAAATGCCGTCGTTGAGGATAGGAATAACGCTGACTTGCTTTCTTAACCTGTTCCTCTTCATACATGGCACCGTTATACAATTGCAGAATCATGTATTGATGTTGATTAACGTAATACATTTCTCCTTTTTCTGCCAAAATAACGGATACATTGCCACGGTTTGATGTGTGATCGTAGATTAAAACATCATAGAGCATTTTTGTTTGATGGTCGCGCCGGCCTATTTTGATGCTATATCCCGGCAATTCGTTGTAAAAAACTCCTGTAGGAATAATTATTTCCGGTGGCTTATTTTTTATGTCGTATAATAACGATCTCATCCGGAGATTGCTTTTCGGAACAACTTGATCGGCAAAATAAAAAGCGAAAAACGTCAGCCCTATCGCAATAAATATAAGAGGTTGCATAATGCGAAGTAAGGAAATTCCTGCCGACTTCATTGCCATGAGTTCATTGTGCTCAGCCAGATTTCCAAAAACCATGATCGAAGCTAGTAAAACGGAAAGTGGCAGTGCCATGGGAACCAATGAAGCACATGCATAAAGAAGGATTTCGGCTATTACATCATAGGGTAATCCCTTGCCCACCAAGTCTTCAATGTAACGCCATAAAAATTGCATGAGCAACACAAACATCGATATGAAAAACGATGCTATAAGTGGCCCTGCATAGCTTTTTACAACAAGTTTATGGATTTTCTTCAAACCACATTCTTTTACATTTAATGCAAAAGTAGTGATTTTTCGATTTTAATCAGATTTTGTGACTAATTTTTCGATCCTATCAAACGTTTAAGATTTTCAACATAAAAATCCCATAGTTCTTTAACACTATCATGTTCTTCCGGCTCAGCCTGATCAATAATTGTAAGAATTACTTCGCGGGTTAGCTCATTCTGTTCAACACGAAACTCAAAGTATTTCTCTCCTACGGAATTCTCATCATCGATCCAACGATAGCGAACATAGTGATTCTCTTTTTCCGCAACTTTTTCTGCAACCTGTTGCTCTTCCTCCCAAGTAAACACGAAACGATTTTCCTCTGACTCAACATTATCGGCAAACCATTGAGATAATCCTTCAGCTGTGCTTAATCGTGAGAATAATATCTTCACAGAAGTTTTCATGGGGTACTCAAGCGTAATTCGATCATGATTCACTGTTTCAATGTTTTTCATATGCATCATTTTTTGTTTGTTAAAACAATCATGTCTATTCAATGTTTGATTCGATTATAATTATAGACATGCTCAAAAAAATATCATTCATTCAAAGAACCTGATTGATTACAAAACTTACACAATGTAATACATATTTAATTAACAAACAAATGAAAATTTCGTTTTTTATCAATAAATTTTCAAATTGTTCATCTCAAAACGCTTTTTTAATGAGCGGCAAAAGTGTAGAGATAGTTGGCAAAGAAATTCCAAAGAGTTGTTATTCCTATAGCTATAAGTTTTGCCCAATAAAAATTCATCCCAAAGCGCTTAATACAGATATAAAGAACCGTGGTGTTTATGGACAAACCTATGAGACTAATCACGAAAAATTCACCAAATTCCCTTAACACTTCAGGATTGGTGCTAGCAAATGTCCACATTCGGTTTAATATATAATTTGTCGTAGCAGCAATGGTGAAGCCAATTGCGTTAGCAAAATATTTGGGAATTTTTAGCCATTCCTTACAAACAAAAGTAAATCCAAAATCAACAATAACACCCGAGAATCCGACTACTCCGAACTTTAAAAATTTTATTAATAACTCCTTGTTAAGAAATAGATTCATTCTGTCAAAATTGAGTTGCAAAGGTATTCAATTTTGGATTAAATTACTATATTGATTTTGAGATTAAAAAGACGCCCGGTTAATGTATTGGGAATGCCGAATTGACGATTTCTTATGTCGGTTATCCAACTATAAGAAATCACGTTTTCAATATCGAAAACATTAAATACTTCAAATCCAATCCATACACTTTCAAAATATCTCAAAACTTTTTTGTCGCTTGAACTTCGTAGCATTTCTTTAGAAATTCCCATATCAACTCTAGAATAGCTTGGTAAGCGATGCGTTGCCAAATATCTGGGAGAATTTGGTGGACCTACAGGCAAACCGGTATTAAATACAGTATTCAGGTGGACTTTAATTGTTGGATTTCCCGGCCAATAATCTTGAAAAAACATGCTAAATAGGAAACGCTGATCCGTTGGACGTGGGATATAACCTGGACTACCGGAATTAGTACTGTTTATGTTGTTAATATATTGATCATCAATGATATCTTCAAATGTCTTTAAATAAGATAAAGATATCCAACTGTCCACTCCTTTTACAAATTCACCGCTAACTTTTAGGTCGGCTCCATAGGCATAGCCTTTAGAATGATTCAATCCGTCATATATAATTTTCACATTATCAACGGAATATGGTATTAAATTTTTTAAGTCTTTATAATAACTTTCAATAACCATTTTAAAGGGGCGGTTCCAAAGTCGAAAATTGTAGTCGGCTCCCGCCACATAGTGTATCGATTTTTGTGATTTGAGATTTTTGTTTAGGGTTCCACTATGAGTTACAAACTCTTTATAAAACGCCGGTTGGTAATAAACGCCACTACTAATACGGAATAACCAATCGCGATTCCACGAAGGGCGAACGGCAAACGTTGCTCTTGGACTAAAAAGCCTGTCATCAGTGTATTGGAGATAATGCAATCTGACTCCCGCTGTTAGATAAATTTGAACACTGTCAATTGAAAATTGCCATGTATCTTGAGCATAGGAACTTAGTCGCAGAGTATTTAATTGATTGGTAAAACGACGAACGTAAAAAAGATTTACCGTTGAATCATACAATGAATAGTATGGAACACTATATCCGGCTGAATCAAGCATTTTCCACTCGTTTGTTTCGTCGTTAATCCGATCGGTTTTTAATGATGCGCCCCAACGTAAATGATGTTTTCCTGATTTATGCTGCCCCGAAATTGAAAGAGTTGAAACCCATGCATTTAAGTAATTTCGGGCATGGTCTAAATAGGACCCCACGGCTAAGGAACCCAAACTATCACCCAGTGTGGAACTTCCTAAATTAGCATCAATCTGATTCAACCAATATTCGCCGAGAATATCATAGGTTTCCTTTTCACTGCTGTAAAACGATGATAGCGAAACCCAAAACTGATTCTGTTCGTTTGGGGTAAATTTGAGAGCAGTACTTCCTTGATACGTAGAAAATCGGTCTAATTCTTGTCCTTCAAAATATACTTTAAATCGCATAACATTGTTAACCAACCCAAAAGTGGTCTCGCGAACTGTTGGTTTAAACAAAAATTTATTGTCAGCAACATAAGCAAGGAAACTCAACTCTAAATTCTCACTAATATCATAGGTTAACAACGACTGAAAATCGAAAAACGAAGGTTGATAATCTCCTTTGGTATCAAGCGTGCCGAGAATATTTTTAGTTTGTTTATAACGGATTCCTGTCAAATGCGAAAACCTTGAATTATCGGTAGCTCCTTCCACTAATAAAGCACCTCCTAATAAACCTAAATCGAGTTTACTTTGAAATTTCGATGGTCTTCGATATTCCACGTCCAAAACCGACGACATTTTGTCTCCATATTTTGCATCGAAGCCTCCGCTACTAAAAGAAATAGAGCGAATCATGTCAGAATTGATAAAACTCATTCCTTCCTGTTGTCCGCTACGCACCAAAAATGGCTTATATATTTCGATTCCATTGACGTAAATTAAATTTTCATCGTAATTTCCTCCCCGAACCGAGTATTGATTACTCAGTTCATTATTTGTAGCAACTCCGGGCTGCGATTTAACAACTAATGAAATTGGGTCGGAAATCCCGGGCATTTGTTTTAAAAACTTTGGATTTAAATATTGTGTTGTTGTATGCCGAGTAGGTTCATCCACAACTCGCACCTCATCAATGTTTTTCACTTCGGGTCGTAGAATAATTTCTAATCTATGCTGCTTACGCTCTTCCGTATGAATGGTAAGTGTTTTTCGTTCATATCCAACGCATGATACAATTAGCGTAATATCGGTATTTGCAGGAACTTCTAATTCAAACCGACCTAAAGCATCGCTTGTGGTTCCATAATTTTGCCCATCGATGACAACGGTTGCAAACTCAACAGGATATTTATCCGTATCGAGTATCTTTCCTAAAATTGTAGCTTTTTGCGATTTGCCTACGTTTGAAAAAAGGCAAACAAGTAGTAAAAGAATTACTCTATTCTGCATCAAAATTTCATAAATTTGTTTACAAAACTATAAATCTTTACGTTTATTGCCGAAAATCAAACTAAAATCTATTCTATGACAAAACAATTTTTTTTAACCATTCAGACCCAAGGTAAAGGTTTTTATAACATCACGCAAAAAATTATAAATCAAGCATATCCTTTGCCCAACAACGGTATTATGAATGTCTTTTTGCAACATACTTCTGCAGGGCTTACCATAAATGAAAATGCCGATCCTGATGTTTTAACAGACCTGAATCGCTTTCTTGAAAACATTTGTCCTGAAACAATCCCATGGTTTCTTCATTCAGATGAAGGTAACGACGATATGCCGGCTCATATTAAATCAAGCTTAATTTCCGTGTCATTAACCATTCCCATTATCAATCAAAAACCTGCCCTTGGGACATGGCAGGGAATTTATCTTTGTGAGTTTAGAAAGCAACCACACGCACGTAAAATTATTGTTACTATTATTGAATAGTATGCCTGTTAATAAAACGTTAATACGTTTATTTTTTTTAGTAAATCAACAAAATTCAATACATTTGTTTCGATAACCCAAAAAAATCATTCCTTATGAAAAGAATCTCGATTTTTGCTTCTTTCCTGCTCATGTTCTCGGGAGCATGGTCTGCAGAAAAACCAACAACCGATAAATACGATCGGAGCGCAATGACTATTTATTTGCTGGATTACGATGCAAATAAATATCACAACAAGACACTGGAAGAGTGGAAAATAGTAAAAATGTCTGAAAAGTTTGACGACAACGAGCTATCAACCCGTATCTTAGTTTGTAGAGATATGATCACCTCCTCTACCACTATGGATGACAAAGCTAAGGCTGTGTTAGCCAAAATCAAAAAGGAAAAATTGGCCAACCAGGTAATTGCCAAATGGTTTGATCGTCAACCCGATGGAACAATGGGGGTTAGAGTAATTCATGAACGTGGTATGTACAACGCCAAAGACCAAGATGTTCTCACAGCAGGAAAATCAAAACGTGGAATCGACCAAATTAAAGATATGGGAATGCAGCTAATCAATAAAAGCTATTTCCATGTCGTTGATTTTGCCGATATCAAGTCTCACACAGATTTAAATATGGATCCGGTAAAAGAACAACACGGATGGACTGCTGTAGTTAATGGTTACCTTTTTAAGATAGTTTTCGACGATGCAACCATGCTCGATCTTTTCGAAAATATGTGGATTTACGAAGACGATAGCCCCGAAACAGCCAAAGCTAAAAAAGAAAAATTTGACAATTATGATTTTAACGTTGAATTGGTTGCCACTGTCTCAGCTCCAGCCGTACTTTCCATGCAATATGGACCGGAACATCCTCTTGGAAAATATCTTGTTCAAAAATCAGACGATGAGTTGTTCAGAGAATTAATGCAAAAAGGTTACGACCGCACTGTATTCCTTCTCGAAAACAAAGTTCCTGACTTGCGGGTTAAAGTTAATGTTTTTGATATCCAGCCCATTAGAGCAAAGATCGGTAAAAAAGAAGCTCTAAAAAGAGATCAACGGTATTTTGTTTATGAATATGTTTACAATGAGAACACTAAAGAATCTGAGCCTGTTAGAAAAGCTGTTATTCGAGCTAAAAAAGTTGTTGACAACCGAATGGTTGCTACAGGAGAAAGCCCAACCTCTACCTTCTATCAAATCCATGGTAAGAAGGTAGAACCCGGTTTGTTAATGGAACAACGCAACGATCGTGGGATTGGAATCCAACCTCGTCTCCATATCGGAGAAATGGGAGGATATGGTTTTAAACTTGCCTGGAATCCTAACCCAATGCTTAACATAATTCCAATGAACCAAGTAAAAGTTTTTGGAACACTTGCATTTGAATCTAAAGAATATGACCTTACTAGTTACGGATCTCTGTCAACCGAATACAGTTTTATGCGCTGGTCCGTAGGTATTTCTAAGGGATGGTATTTTGCACGTGCTTTCAATTTTGAAGTAAGTGCCGCGTACGGAATGGAACAAGCTACTTGGGAGAATTCTGATGATCAATCCATAAATGTTGCATTGGTTGATGTTGGGGCAGAATTGGGACTTCATCTGACACATTGGCTTCGCGGTTTTGCAGGTTTCGATATGCACCTTCCAATGTCTAATGCAACAGATAAAGATGGTAATGAATTAGTTGGAAGCCCTGCTTATAGCGACATTTTTGAAAACAGAGGAGGATTAACCATAAACCTTGGACTTAGCATCGAGTTTTAACCATAAAACATAATAACAATGAAAATCAAACTTTTATTGCTTGCGACAACATTGACTATGGGAATAACCCTGCAAGCACAATCGAAAAAAGAAATAAAAGCTTACTACGGAAGCCAATACAATGTTGAAATTATGACACTTGGTGTCGGCAATGATGGTACCAAGTTGTTTAAAGTGTACGGCTATGGTAAAAGCGTTGATGAAGCCACTTTTGAAGCCAAGCGCAACGCTATTTCAGCAGCAATATTTAAAGGCATCCCGGCAGGAGGCGGAGCCGCTCCTACCCCGCCTTTAACAACTGATCCCAATGCTGAAGTAACGCATAAAGATTTCTTTGATGAATTCTTCAAACCCGGCGGAAAATTCCTTCAATATGTAAACCTTAGCAATGATGGTACTGCCGGCGGTTCTGATCGCGTAAAAATGAAAAAAGGTTACAAAGTTGGGGTTGTGGTTTCCATAAATCACACAGCTCTAAGAAAATATCTAGAAGATAGCGGAGTTATTCGTCGTCTTGATTCTGGATTTTAACAAATCGTTATAAAAGCCGGAGAATAAAAACTCCGGTTTTTTCCTTTTTTTGTATAACAATTCAAAATTAAATTCTTTATCCTATGAAAAAAATCACATCAATCATCCTACTACTGTTGGCTACCACAACATTATTTGGTCAAGCCAAAAAACCTACCATTATGGTAGTGCCTTCGGATCAATATTGCATTTCCAGAGGCTACACATTGGTATTTGATAATATGGGCAGTAAGGTGACACTTCCCGATTATAAAAAAGCTCTTCAAAGCGATTTGGATTTGAAATTGGTGATATCTAAAATGAGTGGAATCATGGCCGATAGAGGTTTCCCACTAAAAGACCTTGAACAGGAACTAAAAAATCTGGAATCGCAAAGTGCTGAGTTAGCCATGATGACAAGTAAAACATCCGGAGCAGGAATTGCTGAATCACCCATCGATGCTTTAAAGCGTACAGCAAAAGCAGATATTATCATGGATCTTTCTTTTGAAGTCAAACGCCAGGGGCCTCTTCGTTACATTACCTTTGTCTTAAATGGACTTGATGCTTACACATCCAAAAACATAGCCAGTGCATCAGGGGCAGGCAAACCGAGTTCTGCAGTTCAGACCGAGATTTTACTTGAAGAAGCTGTTCTTTCATACATGGACGAGTTCAACGGACGCCTAATGGCGTTTTTTGAAGATGCCTTCGCAAAAGGACGTGAGGTAAAAATTCGCATCCAGATGTTTCAAGGAATGGATTTTGACCTCGAATCAGAATACAATGGAAAAGAGCTTTCGGAAGCAATTGAAGATTGGATGGCCGCCAATACCGTGCAAGGTCGATTTAGTCTTCAGGATGCAACTGAAAACTTCATGCAATTCGAACAAGTTCGCATACCTATGGTCAACGATAAAGGAAGAGCTATCGATACTCGCACATGGCTTCGTGATTTGCAAAAACACCTGAAAGATGCTCCCTACAACATTGAATCGAAACTATATATGAGAGGTTTGGGGGAAGCATGGTTAATTCTTGGAGAAAAATAGTCTAATTTCTGACGATAACCATAAATCCTAAGAGAAATGAAAAAAATATTGATTCTGAGTATTATAGCTTTCGTTCTTTCCTCTGTTTCGGTGAAAAGTCAAAACCAACTAGGGAAAGCCGACGATTTGGCTCGTATCTCGCTAACACCCATTGTTCCAGATGAATTAGAGCACATTCCGCCCTATGCCAGAAAACTTCTTACCAACAAATTGGGAAACGTTGCCGCAAAAAATGGTTTAGGTGGCTCTGCAACCAATCCGAGGTTTGTTATTACGGCTAATGTAGATATCTTAACAAAAGATATTACTCCTACAGCACCTCCCAAAACTGCGGTAACTTTGAGTGTTACTTTTTACATTGCCGACGTTGTAGCTCAACAAGTTTTTGCTTCTACTCAAATGGAAGTGAAAGGAGTTGGAAATAACGATGAAAAAGCCTATACATCAGCTCTTGATAAAATTGCGCCACAAAGTCCTCAATTGCGAGCCATGATCGATCAGGGAAAAAATAAAATTGTTGAATATTACAATTCTCAATGCGATTTTATCTTAAAAGATGCCCAGGCAAAAGCCGATATGAAGCAATATGAAATGGGATTGTATATTTTAAGCACTGTTCCATCGATATGTAAAGAATGCTACGATAAGGCGGTTACACTTATTCCGGCTATGTATCAACAATATGCCGATTATAAATGTATGGAAGATTTAAGTCAGGCTCGTGCTTATTGGGGTAAAAAAGATTACGATAACGCCTTGGCCTTTATCGCTCAAATACTTCCTGACAGTAAGTGCTATGATGATGCCACAGTCCTATACAAGAAAATTGAACAGGAGCGTTGCAATGAAGCCCTTGGTGGAGCCAAAGGTGCTTGGGCAGCCTTTGATTCAGAAAAAGCAGCTGAGTTTTTATCGAAGATTTCCACCTCGTGTGAGTGCTATCCTGAAGCGGAAAAATTACAGGCCGAAATTCGTGCAAAATTAAAAGAAGACCAAAAACGCGAATGGGATCAAATGGTTAAGCGTGAAGATCGTGAATTTGCCTTAAAAGAGAAGAAATTAGCCAACGAACAAGAATTAAACAAGGCAAGAATTGAAGCCGCAACCCAGATTGCTACCTTGGCAATACAAAACAATGCCTACGCTTGGGGATATTACAATAACTTAATGTGGATTTTCGGTTATTGATACCATATTTTTTAACGAAAAAAAGAGGTTTCCTTTAACGAAACCTCTTTTTTTTCAGTTATTCGATAAGCCGGGTTCTGTAAAACAACCAAAGTTGCTTTTTCTGTCATTTATCTCGACTGCGAGTCACCTTGCAGCTCAATCGGCCTACCCCTCGACATCGGACGGGCCGCCCTCAAACGTCGATATACATGGCCTTTCAACCTAAGATCCGCACGGCCGGTGTGTCGCCACATCCGCCGGTGAGCTCTTACCTCACCTTCTCACCCTTACCGTTTCATTCAAAAACGGCGGTTCTTTTCTTCTGCGGGACTATACCCTCACGGATATCTTCCGGTTAGGAAGCTTAGTGCCCTGTGTTGCCCGGACTTTCCTCTTCGTTACTCCGAAGCGACAGAATGAATAACTGTTTATCTCTTCAACATCACCATAGTCGCACCAAATCCATATTCTTTAAACGATGCGTCATGGAACCGATATTGCTTATATTCTCTATCGAGAGTTTTACGAATTTCTGTTTTTAATGTTCCATTTCCTAATCCATGAATAAATACAATGCGTTCGACTTGATCAATAATAGCCCTCTCCAGTTCTTTCCGAAAGATACTCATTTGATAATCCAAAATTTCTTTAGGGGTCATGGAACCGGTGTCTTCCAGTAAAACTTGTATGTGCAGGTCAATTTCCCGTAATTTTTCGGATGTTTTGGATTCTGTTTTCACCTTTTTGACCGATGTGTCAAGCAGTACTTTTTCCTTTATTTTTACGGTATTATCCTGAATGGATTGTTGAATTGCTTTCTCTAAAGAAATGTTTTCGGTTGTTTCATTTTTTAGTTTATGTACAAATGCATATCCTTCAAATAACTGATTCAATTTAAATGCTGAATCGCGTTCAAATAATTGACAATCGACCTCAAAGGATGAGTTCCATGGTTCAACAATTGGCAACTTTTCGTTCGAATAAAAAATTGAATGAATCTTATACTCAACAATATTTTGCAACATAGTTCGGTCGATAGTGACTATTTTCTCTTGTTGATTGGGAGCCAAAATCCCAACATAAACCTTTGAGTTTTGTAGTGTATCGATCTGGTAAATTGTGTAAAAAACCGTGTAATTTGAATCATTGACAATTACCACATCATAGCTTTTCGCCGATGCAATTTTCGGATCAATAGATACAAATCCAAAGAAAATTTTGGGTTGATTTTTTCCAACAAGCAATTTCCCTTGTGGAAAGAAGATCATTTTTTTATGTTCAGGCCGATCTAGCCGAGTTGAATTTGGAACTTCCGAAGTTTTTGTGTCAGGTTTATTTGCCGGTTCTTTTTGTCGGTCAACAACCACCAACTCCTTAAACGGAACAGGAATTTCAAAACCCGTCGATGAATCCATTACTAACGCTCGATTATCGGGAAGTAAGGCTACAACTTTGCCTCCTCCGACATCGTTTAAATAACGCACGGTGTCGCCAATATTGATTTCCATAATTTTTTGTTACTTAGTTTCTTTCATTATTTAGCCAGGGGGATAGTAAGTGTGAATGTTGTCCCCTTTCCCAATTCGCTTTCTACTGAAATGGAACCACTCATACGATTCATAAACTCATGACATAGAATTAGTCCCAAACCAGTCCCTTTTTCTTGAGATGTTCCTATTTTTGTAGGATTTGTATCAATTCTAAATAGTTTTACCAAATCTTCCGAAGCAATTCCTATTCCATAATCTTTGATGGATAACATTGCAACCTTTTCGTTACATGTGACTATGACATCGATAAAACTTCTATTATGAGAGAATTTGATTGCATTCGATAGCAAGTTTCGCACAACAGTAATTAGCATATCCTGATCGGCAAAAACCATAGCTGATAGATTAAATGAGTTTCTAAAGGTAATCTCTTTAATATCGGCCATTGTTTTAAGCTGACTCTCTGATTCTTGGATAACTTTTGTAAGTTCCAACGGTTTAAGATTGACCTTCAATGCGCCGGTTTGTGCTCTTGACCAATGAAGTAGATTTTCCAACAACGAATAGAGTTGTTTTGCCGAATCGTACATCATCGAAGCAAAATTTTTAAGCTCATCATGCGTGAGATCGTCCGATTGATAATTCATAACTTCGGTTAATCCCATAAATCCGGCGATTGGATTTTTTAAGTCGTGAGCAATTATGCTAAAAAATTTATCTTTTGCAGCATTAATTTCGTGTAATTGCCGCCGTTGTGTTTCAATCTCTTTTTTTTGCTGATTAATAATATTATAAGCTTTCTTCAAATCGATAATTTTTCCAAAAAGATCGATGGTTCTTTGCCGGAACTTCTGAAAAGTTCGCTCGAGGGATGCTTTTTGGCGTTCGATTTCTCGATTTTTCTCTTCAAGCTCTTTTTTTTGTTGCTGGATAATTTTTTGAGCCTTTTTAACATCGATCATTTTTCCAAAAAGATCGATTGTTCGTTGACGGGCTTTTTGGTTTTGTCGCTCAAGTTTCTTTCGCAATATATCTAATTCGTGTTTCTCACGCTCAAGTTGTTCGTAGATTCGTAACAACTGGTCCGGGGTAAGATTTTCTAATTCATCCTTTTTCAACATTGAAACAGAGCAGTTAGATTGACCCTTGATGAATAAACTTAAAAATTAACTTCGTAGATATCATATTGACCAAATCCTCCTTGACGGTCACTTGAAAGCATAGCTTTCTTTCCATCTTTCGAAATGGTAAACCAAATTTCGTTAGCGGAGGTATTGATGGGTTCGGGCAAACGTTGAGGTTGCGACCACTCGCCATTTTCCTGCATGGTAGTTTTAAAAATATCGTAGCCACCCATGGAGTCATATCCGGTAGATGAAAAATAGAGAGTAAATCCATCGGGCGATAACATGGGATAATTATCATCTTTCCCGGATGAAATTTTTTCTAATTTCTCAGCTTTACGCCATGTTCCATCACTATTTCGGATGGTCATATATAAATTCCAGCATTTTGCTTTTGTATCGTAGGCGCTGAATACGATTCTTAAACCATCGGATGAAATAGTGGCGGCTGAATGTTGCTTGGCAAAATTTATGGTCTTAGGAAGTTTTGTAGGCTCGATTTTAACTTCCAAAGAACCGTCCCGAAGAAAAATCTGATCTTCATAAGTGTACACTGTTTTTGAAAAATCGGCCGTGAATCCGGTTATCATCAAATGCCAATCCGGATCAAAAACCAACATTGAATAATCGGTGTTTATAAGTCGGGCTATTTGATTATAAACCCCATCGCTTCCTTTGGTAACCAAATAGGGTTTGGTAATGTAAACTCCGAACTGATAGTCGAACTCCCGCGCTGAAGAAATGATTATTCTATGGTCGTCAACATACAAAGGGCAAAGATCGTTAAATTCACTATTAACAACCCTTCCGGCATTAATCACCTGAATCCCACTTTGGCTAATTTCTTCACGCGATTTTGATAATGATTCAAGTTTTGCCTTTTCTTCTAGACACTTTTCAATGTATCTTTTCATACTGATTTTGATAACCCCAGGTTTAGGGGGGATCACACTGTAAGTATGATACATTTCCAAAGCTTTATCGTATTGCAAATCGGCCTGATAGGCTTGCCCAAGATAGTTATAAACATCAAGAAGGGTATCTGTCATATTTCGTATGGCATTTTCCAGATACACAATGCTTTTTACCTTCTCGTTCAGTTCATAGAAATAGAGCAACCCAAGTTCGTAGTTGTATAGAAACGATGAAGGATCTTTCTCAAGAAGCTTTTCGTAAACCGCAGCAGCATCAACGAAATTACCGCTTTCGTATTTTCTTCTTGCTTCTTGATAGAGTTTTTCTTCCGGTGATTTTGCTTTTTGAGCAAAAAGCCAACTGAAATTTATGACCAATAACAGAAATAACGCTATTTTTCTCATGGTAATATGGCACTAATTTGGGTAATTTGACCAATTATTTTTACAAATATAGCAAAACCAAATCAAATAATAGTACAAACCACAATTTTTTATTGCCGTTTGTAACAACTTTTATAATAAAAAAACTGGCTAACCCTCCTCGATTTCTACCAGCGTGTGGTTCTCAAGAAACTATAAAACAAGAATTTCAAAAAAATCACTAAACTGTTGGATTAATCAGTCATATCAATGATATTAACCTTCGGATGTGCCTTTAGGTCAAACTCAAACATTGAATCGGGAAGCGAAGGATTGAATGTGTATGATTTTACTTCTACCAAAATCCGACCGCCATCTTTTGCAAAATACATTAATTGCTCGATACGTTTTTCGTTTCTATCAATCCAAACTTTAATTTTGAAAAATTCCACGTTGTTTGCTTCGGGGACAAGCTCAACTATTTGAAGAGGTTTACCGTTGATTTTTTCTTCGTTGCCCAAAATATATTTATATCCTTTGGTATAGATTTTAAATAGTTGCTGCGGATTGTCGAGCAATCCTTTTGGAGAATCGTTTTTGATGTTAAAAACGGAAACCTCTTCAGCTTCAGGCATATAAACCCATTTTTTTTCTCCATTAGAATAGGTTTCTGTTTCCATGAGACTAAGTTTATATTTGGATCCCTTTTGCCAAAGCGTACCGCTATGAACTTCTTCAGTTTTCGGTTCAACGGTAATAAGAGTAATTTTGAATTCTACTTTGACCGATTTCCAGGATTCTGCATTTTTTGATACTTGATCTAATAATTTTTTAGCATTTGGATCGTACTGCGCTTTTAATGAAGTTATTACTCCTACTGAGCAAAGAATTAAAAAAAGTTTTCTCATATTTCACTGTTTATTTAATGTTCTTCAATAAGTGTTCCAAAGATAAATCATCGGGAATGAGTACCTGTCGGGCTTTACTTCCCTCAAAGGGACCAACTACACCGGCAGCTTCTAATTGGTCAATAATTCTTCCTGCACGATTGTATCCAATGCTAAATTTACGCTGAATCAATGAAGTGCTGCCTTGTTGATGGGCAACAATTAGCCGGGCAGCTTCTTCAAATAACGGATCACGCTGCGATAAGTCAACACTCGATGGGTCGAAATTATTATCTTCTCCGACATATTCAGGTAGTTCATAATAGGATGGGTAACACGGCTGTTGAGCTATAAAGTCGGCAATGGCTTCAACTTCAGGTGTATCTAAAAAAGCACACTGAACTCTTACTGGTTCACTGCCTAACAGTACCAACATATCTCCTCTCCCAATGAGCTGATTGGCTCCTGGACCATCTAGAATGGTTTTGCTATCGATTCCGGAAGTAACCCTAAAAGCAATTCGTGCAGGGAAATTTGCTTTTATCAAGCCTGTTATGATATTGGTGGTAGGTCGTTGGGTAGCAATGATCATGTGAATTCCAACAGCACGCGCCAATTGTGCGATTCTTGAAATGGGCAATTCAATTTCTTTTCCTGCAGTCATAATTAAATCAGCAAACTCATCAATGACCACAACAATATAAGGCATGAATCGATGTCCTTTTAAAGGATTCAATTGCCGATTAATAAATTTCTCGTTATATTCAGTTATATGACGTACCTGAGCCTGCTTTAACAACTCATAACGGTTGTCCATTTCGATGGTTAAACTGTTTAGGGTGTTAATAACTTTTGTGGTATCGGTAATAATGGGTTCATCTGTATTGGGAAGAGCTGCGAGAAAATGTTTTTCAAGCTTATTATAAAGCGTGAGCTCCACTTTTTTAGGATCAACTAACACGAATTTTAACTCCGCAGGGTGTTTTTTGTATAACAAACTTACAAGAATTGCATTAAGCCCAACAGACTTCCCTTGTCCTGTAGCACCGGCAACCAATAAATGAGGTGCTTTCGCAAGATCAATAACAAAGGTTTCGTTTGTAATGGTTTTGCCTAAAGCTAAAGGAAGAACATATTTACTTTCCTGAAACTTTTTGCTCGATAAAACGGTTCGCATATGCACTATTTCGGGGTTTTGATTCGGGACTTCAATGCCTATGGTCCCTTTCCCCGGCATAGGAGCTATAATACGAATGCCTAGAGCTGCTAAACTTAGGGCAATATCGTTTTCAAGGCTTTTGATTTTAGAAATTCTAACCCCCGGAGCCGGAACAATTTCATATAATGTTACCGTTGGTCCGATGGTGGCTTTAATGGTGTCGATTTTTATACCATAGTTTGCTAAGGTTTCGACTATCTTTTCTTTATTAGATTTTAGTTCGCCTTCGGTTACCGATGATGTCCCTGTTTCTACTTTGGGTAAAAGTGAAATAGTTGGAAACTGATAGTTTGCTAGGTCCAAGGTAGGATCGTATTTACCTTGAGGAAGTTCTGGTTGTTGAATGTTCAAATCGACTTCTTCTTCATCGGGTTTTTCAAAGACAAAACCAATCGAAGTGTCATTTTTCTCTTGCTGTTGATCTTCCAAGTCTAATAGATCGAATTGAGGTTCGTTGCCACTTTCAATAAATTGTATTAGATTTCCACCGGCTTCGTCAGGTTGTATTGGTACCTCTTGCTGCATCGTTTCATCGACTTGATCTTCCTGATGGGAGTTCTCTACAATGAATTGATAATTTTGCTTCTTATTGTTATTGTCAATATCATTTTTGGCATTGTCAATAGATGAATCCATGCTATCATTAGAATCAACGATTGGCTGATTTTTAGTTAATTCTTCATCAATGTTTGCTGTCGATTCTGTTTTTGCCCTTTCTTTTTGTTCCTGAACTTTTTGCCGGTAAGCCTGAATCTTGATCATAGTAAACTCCCAAACACGGCGAATGAAAGAGACAATATGATAAAATTGCTTTTCGAAAAGAAAGGCTAATATGATTATTGCCACAAAAGCTAAAACAAATCCGGTTCCTACTTTCCCAAAAATAGTTGCCATCCATCGAGAAATAAAAAATCCATGAGCTCCATTCAATAAAAGGGATGCATCGTTAAAAAGATACCCCAAGAGTATGGACATATAAAGCATTGAGAAAATTAATTTTTGGGCAATTTTGTTTAGTGGAACAGAATACCCTAAGATCTTGGCACCAATGAAGAATAGAATTGGGATAATTGCAAATGCGCTAATGCCAACCCATTTTAAAATTAATAACGAAGAAAGTAGCACTCCAACGCGTCCCATCCAATTGGAAGGAAGCGGATCAGTTGTTGTCAAAAGATCAACCAAAGGCATGTCTTGTATCGACAAATCGTATTTCCAACTGATTAAGAATGAAACAAATGACAAAAATAGAATCAATGAAAAAACGATGAAAAAGAGTCCTGATATTAGACGAAACCGTACATCACCTTTGGTGGTATCTGTCTTTTTATTTTTTGGGGTCTCTGTTTTATCTGACATAAATTATTAGTCCATTATTTTGGGGAAAACTCCGATACAATCCGCTCCATTTCATCTCGTTCAATAAGCTGATATGAGGCAGGGATAATGAACATACTATCGTTGTAGGTTGTATCTCTAACGGAAGTCAACTCGAGTTCCATGGGAATTCCAAGCGTTGATAAAGGGAAAAACACAAGTAAACCATCTATCTTTTCAAATGGTGAACCTATGTTGGGATTTTTTATGTTGTATTTATGAGTGTATATAATCTTATTTTTCGATGCTTCTTCTCTGATTGATATATTTTGTTGCCAAGCTTTTTCCTGGTTATAATCAACACAAAAGGCAGTATCGATAAATTCATAATCGAGGCTTGAAACAAAACTTAGGGGGGTATCGCAAATTTTTTGAATGTGTGCATATTTTTTATCTAAAAATTTAGTCATGATGGTTCGTGTGCTATCTTTCAGATTAACAAGTTGAGATGTACTGAAGAATCCCATCCAACCCTCAGTATGATAATAGATGTATTGTGGATGATATAATACTGTCATTTTAACCGGTAAAAGCGAAATCACAGGGTTTTCATCAGAGGAAATGAGATAGCGGATTTTATATTCAAAAACCTTTACCGACTGATTGCGCTTGATGAAACACCCTTCATTAACCAAGAGTATTCCTAATAAAATCAGCAACCAATGATTAACCCTACGATATTTTAATCTAACTCTTTTCATCGACTTTGCAAAATAAAAAACCGTCCAATATTTGATCCATGGTTTGAAACACTCAAAGGTACAACATTTTTGCATATTTTTCCCTCATTATAATAATTTCTTTTCCGGCCTTTAACAAACTACCCCATAAATCCCACCTTTGAAAGTGAGAATCATGGGGTATAAGAAGGAATATTAGTGATTTTATTTGAAGGCTACTTCTTTAAGCCCATCTCCTTTGAGCGATAATCGTGAAAAGTAATCGGGCACTTTTTTCCCGCAGATTGCATCAATGTATAGTTTTCCAATATACATTCCAAGCATAAAACCTTGTCCTCGCATACCGACAGCTAGTCCTAAATCCGGATCGACAATCATTCGCGGTTCAACATAATATCCTGCCCAAACCGCCTGTAATCCAACCGAAGATAATTGCGGAATCCAATCGCAAAAGACTTCAGAAACGATTTCAAGAAAATCACGATCATTGACCGTAAGTGGTTTATCGGTTTGCGATGGCTCATTGGCCGGAGAAGCACAGCCTATGATTTGACCGGTTTCAGCTAGCTGTTGTCCATAAACGGCAGTATAGCCTTTATAATGTTGACGATCGATTAACATATCAAGAGGACGACCATTTACACCCAAATACGGTAATCGTCGAGTGATAAAGGCTTGGTGTTTAACAGGATATAGTCCGGTTTCATATCCTAATTGTCGAGCAAATTTATCGGCATCGGGTCCTAAAGCATTTACGAAATGTTCGGTTTCAAATTCAAGATATTGGTTGTCGTGATCTTTAACTAAAACTAAATAGTTCTTCCCAAAGCGGTCAACACGAATCAACTTACAATCTTCAAGAATAGTTCCTCCTTTTTTAATACCAATCTGACGAATTAGGTCTATTGTCAATCCGGGGGTTGCTTGCCAACATTCATTGGTGATTAGTGCCCCAAGATATTTACTGGTATTAGTATTAAACGATTCACTGATTTCTTTTTTAAAGTCGGTGGAAGAAATCATGTAGGCATCGCTCCACTCTTTTGATTTTTCAAGGGCTTTATAGGTTTCTTCGTCATGAGCAAAAGAAACATAACGAATTGGATGGAAGTTTATATTGGAGATTTCTTGAAGTTCTTTAAAAATAGCTAAGTTATTTCGTGCGATATCGGCCAACTCTGGAACACTGAAAGCAGGACGTCCGCCGGCAATGTTTCTCCACGACGCTCCACGACCATAGTTGATTAACGTTGGCTTTAAACCGGCATCAGCCGCATAGCGAAAAATTGCGCTTCCTAAAATTCCACCGCCGGCAATCAAAATTTGAGTTTTTATACGAGGTGGTTGTTTGCCCTTAAAATCAACAATGATTTCGTCGCTAACCTTATGAGGATATAACTCTCCAAAGGCTAACTGATTCGACATCGGTCCCCTAGGAGTAGCTTCCCCTACTATCTGGATATTTCGTCCTGATAGAGTGGTTTTTAATCGTTTAATACATCTTTTCCCACGACATGCTCCCATTCCTAAACGAGTGGTGTGTTTAATTTCATCAACAGAAATAAACTTTCGATCGCCGATGGTGGTTAAAATTTCATCAAGAGTTACATCGTCGCAATGGCATATAAATTCCTTGCTTTCGATGGGTTCGTCGTTGGGTGCAAACTCGACGGGTTCTGGATAGTTTTGTTTGATAATGAATCCACGAGCTTCAGTGAAATTATTTCCCATATCACTGATAACATTTACTCGTGCCAAATGGGTTTTATTGGGTTTCTTAATGATTTTTTCAAGAATACCTTCACCCATCTTTTGGCCATAGTTGTCAACTATATAAACTTCTCGTCCTTCCTCAATTTCGAATTCGACAGGGAAAAATAGTTGTTTTTTCTCAGTATTATAACCAAAAATGGCCAATCCCGGACACTGTGTAACACAAATCATGCAACCAACGCACTTATCGAAATCAATATTGGGTACGGTGCTGGACGAATTTTTAGTTATTGCACCGTGGGGACAGGCGAATGCACAAGGGTTACAGGCAAATCCATACAGACAATCAATCAACACAAAAGGCTTTTTCATCCGATCGTGGCTAGGCATGTGGGGTTTCTCAATTACCCGGAATGGATGTTGCTGTGAATCGATATACTCTTTTGAAATTTTCAGGTACTGATTGTAATCGTAGCGTTTCCCCATGTCGTCGAGAATTTCGTAGGCAACTTGTTTTCCTCGAAGCACAGCGCTGGTTCCCTCTCCGATTCTGATGGCATCGCCTGCACCATAAACCTGGCGCCCAAAAATTTCTTTTCCTTTTATCAACAACTGATCATCGGGAACCAAACCGGTACATATGTTAATAGCATCGATGCCTTCTATTACTTTTTCTGTTCCGGGGATTGGTTTGAAATCTTTACATTCAGCCACCACAGCACCTACAATACCGGTATGGTCTTTATTAGGGATGGCTTTTAGGAGAATGTGGCTTGTATAAATTGGAATCCCTAGTCGTCGCACTCTATTGGCTTGAACCGGGAAACCACCTTCCCGTGGTTGCGCCTCGATGATTGCTTTTACTTTTGCTCCGGCTTGCATGGCCTGATAACTTGTGAGATATCCAATATTTCCGGCTCCGACGGTAAGGATATTTTTCCCAAGTAAGGTGAATTCGTTATTCATCATTTTCTGAATCACTGCTGCGGTATAAACGCCGGGCAGATCATCGTTTTCAAACGCCGGCATAAATGGAACAGCCCCCGTTGCTGTAATTAGATAATCGCTGTCAATATAAAATACTTCATCGGTAACGATATTTTTAGCAGCTAGGCGTTTCCCATCGAGAATATCCCAAATGGTTACGTTTAGAATTATTCCCGTTCGATCGTTGCCAGCTAAAGTCTCAGCTATATCAAAACCACGCATTCCACCGTATTTTTTTTCATGTTCAAAAAAGAAAAATTGGTGAGTTTGCATGGTAAATTGTCCGCCTACTTTATCGTTGTTATCAACCACAATGTTGTCAATTCCATGCTGATTCAATACCTCACGCGCGGCCAATCCTGCCGGACCTGCACCTATAATAGCAACGGTAGTTTTATAAATTTTTATTTTTTTCTCCGGATCAATAGGTTTTAACTTGGGTTCAAATCCTTTGGGGATTTCGGCTACTTCTTTGACATTATCAATCTTTGTGATACATATTCGTCGAATTTCACCATCGACCAACATCTCACATGCACCACACTTACCTATGCCACATTCCAACGATCGATTCCGATCGGTCAAACTATGGCAATGAACCGGATAACCTGCCTGATGCAATGCTGCGGCAACAGTAAATCCTTTTTTCCCGGTGATTTTCCTTCCGTTAAACCTAAACTCAACTTCATCGGTTTGAGGTACATTTAGTATTGGATGCTTTTCTATTCCGTGCATACTTTTCGGTATTAAAAATTTCAACCACAAACTTGTAAACAATTCTGTGACTCTCCAATGATATTGGTCAGGAAACTTACTGATTTTTGTTTTTACACTAATAAATTTAAATTGCGTAGGATTTTTTAGTCTTGAATAATCATTTCCCATTAGAGATTAGCATATTTTAATCCTAATTCCAAATTCCATAAATCCGTTTCAGGATTGATATTTATTGAATTTTCAAGTTGCAGTACCGGAATTGCTTTCAAGCGGAATTGTGTAATGAGTTGAAAATGTGTTTTTTTATGAAGATGAAAAAATATCTCCCTATGTTTTTGCAATCACTTGCATGGTTAGTTAATTATAATTTTCCACTCATCTTTGTTCGAGCACACCAATAAACGTTACTGTTGGCAATACTTAACAAACTTGATCTAATGTTTCCTCCGATGGATAATGTATTGCTATCTTCAGTTTAAAATCATCCCCCAATAAATCTGTTTTTGTGACTCTTAGATAATGATACGAAAAACAACCGTAAACTTCATTAAAGACGTTGAAATAAAGCCTAAACATTAAAAAATTTTAAACTTAATTTTCTGCCTTCGCTGATAAGGCTGAAATTAATTATTACCGTCTTAGTTTCTACACCCATGTTAACGTTATTGTTTATCTCAATCCTTCAAAAAAACGCGATCTTCTCCGTCACTATTTTTATGACAGCTGTTGATTAAGCTTAACGTTTTTTAAAGAATCTCTAACCGGCTTAATAGGAGTATTTTTGAGAAAATAACCAATTATTATCCCAAAAAACACAAAGGCCTGCCGTAGCAGACCTTTGAAGTCGGGATGACTAGATTCGAACTAGCGACCCCGCGCCCCCCAGACGCGTACTCTAACCTGGCTGAGCTACATCCCGAATTTTGCGATGGCAAAGATAACTGTTTTTTTTGATTCACAATAACGCTTTTAGTAAAAAAATGACAATTCATCTAAAATTCATATCTTCGCTATCAAAAGAAAGTAATGGCACAGCAACAAACAAAATTTGTATGCTATAACGGCGACATAGTTCCGTCGAATGCTTTATTTTTTACTGATAATCGAAGCATTTTGTATGGCGACGGTTTGTTTGAATCCATGCGTTCGCGCGGTGCTTATGTTCCTCTACTTTCTTTTCATTTGAACAGACTGCGCCATTCAATGGCAAGCATTGGCATGAATGCCGAATCATTTCCTTCAAATCGGGAAATAGAACAAGCCATTAGTCGCTTGCTGCATAGAAATAAATGGCTAAAGGCTGCTCGACTAAGACTTACCGTGTTTCGTAAACCCGGCGGTCTTTATTATCCCGAAAATAACGATGTGGATTTTTTTATCACAGCACAACCGCTTGAAACATCAATTTATGAATTGAATCAGCGCGGATTAATTATTGGTATTAACGATGAAATGACTGTATTTCCATCGAAATTAACTTCAATTAAATCCACATCGGCTTTACGTTTAGTTTTAGCTTCACAATGGGCAAAGACAAGAAAGTTCGACGATTGCTTACTCATCAATAACCATGGGCATTTAGTTGAAAGTTGCTCATCCAATTTGTTTGTGTGGCATAAAGAGCGTTTATACACGCCTCCCCTTTCCGACGGTTGTTTGCCCGGAATCATGCGTTCGGTGATTATCGATTTAGCTCGGCAAATGAAAATTGATGTTATTGATAACCAAAGCCTTACTCCCGACATGTTGGAATCGGCTGCCGAAATATTTCTAACCAATGCCGTTCAAGGTATTCAATGGGTTTTAGCTTATGAAAATGCCGGTTATTACCATAATTTTTCATCAGAATTAATAAATTTACTAAATAAGCAATTAGGGCTCAAAGATTAAAAAAAACGATGATACGAGAAATTAACAGCGAACGTTTTCCTATTAAACTTTGGGTTGATGACGCTGATGATGAAACATTGCAACAGGCAAAGGATTTAGCCAATCTACCATTTATTCACCAACATATTGCTTTAATGCCCGATGCTCATGTGGGGTTCGGAATGCCTATTGGTGGAGTAGCAGCAACGATTGATGTAATCATTCCCAACGCTGTGGGTGTTGATATCGGATGCGGCATGTGCGCTGAAAAAACAAATCTCACAGAAATAGATTCTAAAACCTTAAAAAGTATTGTAGGGAAAATTCGGAATTTAATTCCCGTTGGGCATACTTGGCATAAAAAGCCTCAGGATAAAAAACGAATGCCACAAGGAATACCTCAAGGTAAAGTGGTTAAGGAAGAATTCGAAAATGCTTTACATCAAATAGGCACGCTTGGCAGTGGGAATCATTTTATTGAAATACAAAAGGGTAGCGACGGTTTTATTTGGATAATGATACATTCCGGTAGTCGAAATCTCGGTAAGAAAGTGGCAGAATATTACAATCGACTTGCAATAGAGAAAAACAAAGCTCATTTGAATAAAAATAATCGCCAATTAGCACATCTTTGGGTTGACAGCCAAGAAGGGCGGGAATATATCGATGAAATGAACTTTTGTGTAGCCTTTGCTTTTGAGAATCGAAAGCTGATGATGGAACGCATTATCGATGTTTTTGAACAAGCGTTTCCAAATATTGAAATCCAAAATTTCATAAACATTGCTCATAATTTTGCGGCTTTGGAGTATCATTTTGGGAAAGATGTTTGGGTTCATCGGAAAGGTGCTACACGTGCACGTCTTGGTGAATGGGGAATCATTCCGGGTTCGCAAGGGGCAACTTCGTTTATTGTGATGGGATTAGGAAACCCCATGAGTTTTGAATCGTGCAGTCACGGAGCCGGACGAAAAATGGGAAGAAACCAAGCCATTGAAACTCTCGATTTTAATAAAGAAGTGGAGCATCTGGAAAAACAGGGGATTTTGCATTCCATTCGCACTCGCCGTGACCTTGAAGAAGCCGCAGGTGCCTATAAAGACATTAACCGAGTGATGCAAAATCAGGCTGATTTGATAAAACCAATAATTGAATTGCATCCAATGGCCGTTATTAAAGGATAAAAAAAGGAATCGGATTTACAAATCCGATTCCCGATTTTGGTCATGATTTTACAGGATAGTTAATTAGCGGAATTTTTGACAAAAACAATATCAAGCTTAATTCCCATTTCGTCGTGGATAAAATTATCTTTTAACTCAGCAAAAATTGATTTTGAGCCATAATTCACTCGCCATAGAGTTCGATTAATCGTGAACGCCGGCGAAGTTACTCTGACAATTTGATTGTCGAAACTTACCTTAACAGGAAACTCAATGCCCTTGGAAACTCCACGCATAGTAAGATTTCCTTTTGCCAAATGTGTTCTGTCGGGAGTATCGTCTGATGATGTATCGGATGATTTTTCAAGCGGCATAAGTTCCGTTATTTCGAAAGTTGATGTAGGAAAAGAGTCCACCGCAAAAAAGTCGTTCGATTTCAAATGCCCAACTAATTTTTGGTTCAAATTCGAATCCTCTAAATCAAGGCAAAGGATAGAATTCATGTCAATTACGATGGTGCCTCCTGAGATTGTGCCGTTTTCAACCCCAATGATACCATTTTTAGGAAATATTTTTCCGAAATGCTTACCCATGGGTTTGGTGCCTTCCCATTCAATAAAACTTTGCTTTTCATCGATAGAAAATTGCTCTCCACGAACGCCTGAAATTTCTTTGGCGTCGGTTGCAGTCACTTTTTCTCCCTGGGGAGCTGATGTACATTGAATCAGCAAAACAATAGGGAAAATAAATAGAAGCTTCTGTAGTTGTCTCATAGTGTTAATTATTTTTATCACAAACAATATTGGCGCAGATATGTTTATCCCAGTTCAAAAAAAATGTTATTTTTGAGATTTCAATAACCGATGAATTACTAAAAACATGATTCTATGAGCAAAAAACGTTATCTACGAAATCAATTAAGTGTTTTAGTTATTTTAATCCTACTTGTAGTTCTTCCCGGTTGTGGATATTTCTGGCGTGCTTTAGTCTATCAAAAAGTGGGAATTCTTGATTATCATATATTTCATAATCGACGCATCGATGTTGAAAATCCTCAGCCATGGCAAAAGCATCCACTTTATAACAGCTATTCGATGCCACAATCTTACACTGAATACATGGATTCATTAAAAACGGTCGGATTTGTTGTTATTCAAGACGGAAAACTGCTTTATGAACGTTACGCAACCAACTGGTCTGATACAGCAATCAGCAATTCGTTTTCCATGGCAAAATCAATTATTTCGATGATGATAGGAATATGTATCGACAAAGGATATATTAAAAGTGAAGACGATTTCGTTCGGGACTACATTCCCGAATTCAACACGCCCGAAAATCGAAATTTGACGATAAAGCACCTTTTAAATATGACTAGCGGTCTAAACTGGAATGAAGCTTATGCCAATCCATGGTCAACCACTACCAAAGCGTATTACGGAACACAACTTGAAAAACAGGTATTAAAACTGAAAGTGGTGGAACCATCGGATGTGAAGTACGATTATAAAAGCGGTGATACACAACTGCTGGCCATTATCATACGAAATGCTACAGGAATGCCCGTAGCTGAATTTATGGAAAAATATCTTTGGAAAAAAATCGGAGCCGAGACCCCTGCCCTTTGGTGTCTTGACCATAAAAACGGTCTCGAAAAAGCTTATTGTTGTGTGAACGCTACAGCAAAAGACTTTGCTCGACTAGGACAACTAATTTTAAATCAAGGAATGTGGAATGATGAGGTGGTTTTATCCAAAAATTACATTGAAAAAATGCTAACCCCGGCGTCGCATCTGATTGATGAATTTGGAAAAACCAACGACTATTATGGATATCAATGGTGGAAAATTATGTATAATAATCATACCGTTCATTATATGCGTGGGATTAATGGACAATATGTATTTATTATCCCTGATAAAAATGCAGTGATTGTTCGGTTAGGTCACAAACGAAGTAAAGTTCGTATCAACGATATACCTTCGGATTTATTTGAATGGCTCAACATAGGTCTTGATATTTTGAGCAAAGCGGAACAATAAAATATGCACAATGAAAAATATAGTCATTTCAGGTGTGAGTCAAGGAATCGGATTTGAATTAGTAAAAAAACTACATCAAAATCATCAAGTTTTTGCTATAACCTCACACAAGGAAAAAGCTCAAACAATTTTACCTGAAACGAATGTAACTTTGCTTGAGATTGATTATCTAACCACCGATCCATTTAGCGCTTCTATCCCTTTTCCGGAAAGGGTTGATATTTTAATCAACAATGCGGGAATTCTCATCAATAAGCCGTTTGAAGAATTAACAAAAGAAGAAATTGAAAAAAGTTTAGCCGTAAATTTTACAGGAGCATTACGGCTAATTCAACGACTCATACCTAACTTAAAGCAATCACCAACAGCTCATGTCGTAAACATCGGCTCCATGGGAGGCTTTCAGGGAAGCTCTAAATATCCTGGATTGTCGGTTTATTCAGCAACTAAAGGAGCTTTAGCCGTTTTAACTGAAAGTCTTGCATCCGAATATGTAAACACCAATATACGTTTCAATTGTCTATGTTTGGGTGCGGTTCAAACCGAGATGCTTCAGCAGGCTTTTCCCGGATATCAGGCCCCAATCAATCCTAATGGCATGGCCGAATTTATCATCGATTTTGCTTTTAATGGCCGGAATTATTTCAATGGAAAAATTTTGCCGGTGGCTTTAAGCAACCCATAGTCTATGGAAAACAATCGCGTTTTGCTTGGCATGAGTGGAGGTATCGATAGTTCAGTGGCGGCTGTACTGCTGAAGCATTGGGGATATGAGCCGGTGGGGGTTTCATTTATTTTGTGCAATAATTCCGATTCGGTAGCCGGTGCCAAGCTTGTAACTCAAAGGCTTGAAATTGAACACCATTTTTATGATGCATCGGAACGTTTTAAGCAAACTGTCATTCAATATTTTTTTGATGAATATTTGTCTGGTCGTACGCCCAATCCATGTGTTCGATGTAATCAACTCATCAAATGGCCTTTGTTATTTTCACTAGCCCGAAATTATGACTGCCATTTTGTAGCAACCGGTCATTATGCCCAAAAATTTCAAGTTGGTGACAACAATTTACTACGAAAAGCCTTTGATCGTCAAAAAGATCAGACTCACTTCCTCTGGGGAATAACTTCTAATGATCTTAACAAGATCTTGTTTCCTTTAGGAAATTTAACAAAAAACACAATAATCTCAATTGCCCAAAATCATAGCATAAGACTTGATAAAAAACAGAAATCGAGTGTCGGACTCTGTTTTGTTGAGAGTGATTATCGTTCCACGATTAAAAAATTGGCCGAACAAACAAAAACGGATATACAACCGGGCGTATTCTATGATATACATGGAAATTGGTTAGGACGCCATAAAGGGATAGCTTTTTACACCGTAGGACAAAACAAGGGTTTAGGATTGAATCTCAATCGGCGTTTTTTTGTTCATTCTATCGACGCTAAAACGAACGCAATAGTTCTTTCCGACTTCAAATCCCTAATGAAAGATAAATTGATTCTGGAAAATTTCCGGCTACACCTTCCCGTTGATGATGGTAAAACCGAAGTGGAAGTTAGAGTGCGATATCGAGGGAAATCGACAACAGGTACTGTAATCCAACATGGTGATTTATTACATATAAAACTAAGCAGCCCCGAGTGGGGAATTGCTCCCGGACAGTCGGTATCTCTTTACCATGGAGATATTTTAGTCGGTGGTGGCTTTATAGTTGATGAATAATTATTATAGGTTTATTCCCAACACCGTAACATCGTCGATTTGATCATAATCGCCTTTCCATTTAACGAAAAACTCCTTCAATGCTACACCCTGGTCTTTTGTGTTGAGATATAGATTATTTACAATCAACTCTTTAAATCGTTGGCTCTTTAGTTTGGTGTAGTTTTCACCGCCAAACTGGTCGAAATAGCCATCGGTAAACAGAATGATGGAATCACCATGATGATATTGAAAGGTTTGTGAAGTAAACGATATCATTTTGGGTTGAACGGCCACTGTCGTTGGATCACCTTTATACTCTTTGAGCTTTCCCCGATGGATATGATACATCGAAAGATGTGCGCCGGAAAACTGAATTCTCTTTTGGGTTCGGTCAATAGCTAAAATAGCAATATCGAGTCCATCTTTCTGCGATCCAGGGGAGGACTCTTGTTTCAAAGCATTTATTATTTCCTGTCTTAACAAAGTTAAAACCATGGCAGTATCAATAATTTTATCCTTGTTAATAATTTCACGTAACATAGTAAATGCGAGCATACACATAAATGCACCTGGGACACCGTGTCCTGTGCAATCTGCCACAGCTAACATGTCGTAACCTTCAACATATGAATAATAATAAAAATCTCCGGAAACCTTATCGCGTGGAATATAGATCACAAAGTTGTCAGGGAAACGAAGTGAAAGCTCTTGATGTGACGACATGAGCGAATTCTGTATCCGAACAGCATAATCGATACTTTGAGTTAATTCGAGATGAATTCTCTCAAGTTGTTGTTTTTGTTCAAATACAGTATCGCGTTGTTGTTCAATTTCATCGCGCTGTAGTACCACCTCATGGAGTAACTGGTTTAGCTCTTCATTTTTTTGGGAGAGTTCGTAGGTTTTTTGATTTACAAGATACTCCAATTCCTTCTGGCGATTTCGCAATTGTCTCGAACGATATCGGTTAAACCCTAGAACTATGGCAATAAATAAAATGGTATAAATCAGGTAGGCATACCAAGTTGCCCAGAAAGGCGGCTTTATTCTGAACGAAAATTGTGCTACCCGACTCCAATGATTATCAATACTTTTTGCCTGTACTTCGAATGTGAAATTTCCAGACGGTAGACTTCGATAATCGATTTTATTTTCATTGGTCTCATACCACTCATCGTCGAGGCCTCTAAGTCGAACCCGATAGGAAAGATTCGATGTATAAGTAATATCGGATGCTGAGAAAATAAATGTTAGATGATTCAATCGATAGGGTAAAACAAGTTTATTAGGAAGCCCTGAAAATGGAAGCAAATCCGAAAATTCAATTCCCAGCTCAGCTTTTTTTTCATCTTTTATCTCAGAAAAATCAAATAAATTACCTTTAATATAAACTGCACTAATTTCAACAAATGGAGTTTTAACATTGGCTCCGAAGTTTTCAACTTTAAAAGCGGAAAGGCACTTACCCGTACCCATCCATAATGTTCCTTTATTGTCGATTAGCATTGCATTTTTCAGAAAATCGAGCCCCTTGAGTCCATTTTCAGATCCAAACCAAACCACAGTGTTCTCTTTGTTGAGATCTAATCGATCATTTTCAAATAAGTCAGGAATGCACAATAATCCTTTGTCTGTTCCCACCCATAATCGATCTTTATTGTCAAAAACCATGCTTTGCACCGAAAGATTAATGTCGGAACGATTTAAACGAACCGGCAGAAATTGAATTTGCTTAGGACCTTTTCGTTGTTCTTCCAAAGTCAGGACATAAATTCCTCCATTATGGTGCGCTCCTATCCATAGATTCCCGAAACGATCTTTTGTTATGCAGTTAAAGTATTGTGTTGTTAAGCCATTATTTTGTGAATAATTAAATACCTCTTTTGTGTCAAAATCGATTGAATAAATGCGGTATAAGCCTCCATTTTCGGTGGCAATCCAAATATCTCCATTGATGTCGCTTTCAAAATCAAAAATATTTGGGTTGTCTAATCCGATTGTACCATTTAGGGAATAAATGTATTTACCGTCGAACATAAAGGCACCACCACCCCACGTTCCAATCCATAAATAATTTTTGCTATCGAGAAAAAGAGAAACTACGTTTAAATCGGTTAAACCATCTTGTTTTAAATAGTGATAAATGGTATCGTTTTGGACATGCATTAAACCACCACGCCATGCCCCTAGCCATAGGTCGTTGTTTGTGCCTTTCTGAATAGCTAAGACAATATCGCTTGTTAATGACTTTTTGCTATTATAAATCGTTAGGGTTTCATTCTTGAGATTAAAAAGCCCATCCGTTTCAGTACCAAACCATAAACTTTCGTTTTGCTCCTGTGTCAATGAATATACCAAGGAATTTTTAAATCCAACTTCTTCAGTGTAATGACGAAATGAATAGGGATTGTAGATATTTAAACCTCCGCCTCGAGTTCCAACCACTATTGTTCCGTTTTCTAAACGAAGTAAAACAGAAACATCCTTGTGACTTAATCCATTTTCCGGTGAAAAAATTGAGAAATATGAGTCGTTAAAATGGATAAACCCTAAATTTGGGGTTGCAATAAAAGGATTTCCATGTTCATCAACTACAATATCTTTGAATCTAATTCGCTCATTTAGTGGGAGTTTGTATAAAAAAAGTGAATCGTTTTCAATTTTTCCGTAAGTATCGGTATGAAACGTCAGCCAGATAACATTTCGAAGTGAATCGACAACAATTTTCAAGACATTATCAGAAAGAGGAAAATTCACTTTTGGACAAGGAATGAATTTACTTCCTGTAAACTTAAAAAAACGTCCCCCCCAAGTGCCAATCCAGAGATTGCCCCTATGATCGGCAGCTAAAGTTCGAAGTGAAGGATTAGTTAGTCCTTGTTCTCGACTATAGATTTTTATGGTATCGTTCCTGAAAGAACAAAGTCCATTGCCGGTAGCAAACCAAACAGTACCTTCTTTATCTTCCAAAATATCATATATTGTGTTATCCGGAAAACCTTGTCGGGTAGTGTACTGATAATAGTTCTTTCCGTCGTAAAGAACAGCTCCCTCGTCGAAACTACCGAACCAAAATTTTCCACTGGAAGTTTGCATTATCGATCGGACCGATTTTAAGGGGAAACCTTCACGAGGACTGAAATGTTGCATAATTAAACCATTATAACGAACAGCACCTTGATCGTTCATTCCGATCCATAAGGCATTCTGTTGATCTTCATAGGCACACAAAACGTACGATGAAGGCAATCCTTGCTCTACATCAATATAGCGTATATCAAAAAGAGCAACATCGCGGGTACGGGGTTTAAAATTGGAAATTATTCGTGGATTTACGGCTTTGAATATTTCCGGTTTAGTAATAGTATCAGTACCTAATATACTAAAAGTATTATTTTGCGGCAACGTTATGATTTTTGGAGAAATACTGTTGATGTTTGTATCATTCTCTCTGGTTGATAATGAAATTATTTTAAAAGGTTTTGGCTCCGGCAATCGAAATTTAGTAATTTGCTCTTTATACTCAGGTTTAAAAGAAAAGGCTTTGCCTTTGGCTAATGTTTTAGGCAATTGAGAAAATTTAAACCGCCCATTACTTTTAATTATATTACTATTATCATTCTCTTCTGCCATCAAAAGCGAAGAAAGCAACAATAAAACAATCAAATGAAATACCTCTTTTTTTAAACAAAAGCCTGCAAAGTTCATGTTCCCCCATTTTATCGTTTTTAAAGATACGAATTTGAAATGGATTTTGATGCCTTTTTGGTTAGAAAAAATATACTTTTGCAGAAACATGGAAACAGTTTTCTACAAAACCATAAAAGCACCTTCGCAAGGGAATTACAAGGAAAAAGGAAGTAAATTTTTGTCCTTTGCCTTTCCTGTTTCTAGTGAATCAGAAGTAAAGGAATATCTTCAAAAACTTCGAAAGGAGTACTACGATGCCACCCATCATGTTTATGCCTATCGCATCGGAAGTGATAAAAAATTTTTTCGCTGCAGCGACGACGGTGAACCATCGAACAGCAGCGGCCCTCCTGTTCTGGGACAAATTCAAAGTTTTGATTTAACCAATATTTTAATTGTTGTGGTTCGTTATTTCGGAGGAACCAAGCTTGGCGTTTCAGGGCTAATCCACGCCTATCGTTCAGCTGCTGCCGATGCTATTCGTAATGCCGAAATTGTTGAAACCATAGATAAAAAGATAATAATTGTAAGTTTCCCCTATCAAAATATTGGTGAAGTGATGAAAATTATTAAAAATGAAGGACTGGAAATTCAGAATTCTTTTTTCGAAAATATTTCATCAATCAAGGTTTCAATCCCAATCTTCGACATAGAACGAATAACCAATAAATTATTAACTATCGAAGGTGTTCGTACTTTTCAAGAGTAAGCTCTTGCAGAAAAAAAATAATGATTTATTTCATTCATCACTTATTTTTGTATATTTATCAAAGCGAGAATAAACTAATTTTAACAATAAAAATACTTTAAAATGCTTATATACAGATACTAATAAATCTTCATTATAAAAATATTACATCAACAAATAGGAACAACAATATAGGCTTTGCGTTTAAGAAGATAAAAAGACTATAAATTCTGTAACGATGAAAACTTTACTTAAAATTTTTGCAGGACTTTTATTAGCAACTAATGTTGCGGCACAGACACTCTCGGTTGGAAACAATCAAACCTTAACAATATCTTCTAATGCCACCTATACTGCCCTAACATTAGGCAATAATTCGACCCTAATAATCAACAACGGAGTAACCCTGACAATAAACGGTAATACCAATGCAACCAACGGTGGAACTATCACAATTCATGGAACACTTAATATTTCAGGCACATTATCTGCAGGAAATAATTTATCATTAAACATCTATGGAAATTTCACCGCAGGCGGCATCAGTGTGAATAACAATAGTTCCTTAACAGTCAGTGGAACCGGTAATGTTTCCATTACTAATAACTTTACAGCAGGAAACAACACCAATATCGATATAAACCTAGGCGGGATTGTTAATGTGGGAGGAAACATGAATGTAGGTGGTGGAACAAGCTCAGTAAATATAGATGGATCCCTAACTATTAGTGGTACATACTCTGGACCAACTCCAACCGGAACGGGCTATATGGCAGATAATTCCACAACTTATTTAGGTTCTCCACTTCCCGTAACACTTTTAAGTTTTGATATTAAATTCCAAAATAATCAAATTGTTCTGTATTGGAACACCGCCACCGAACAGAATAATGATAGATTTGAAATTTATCGTTCAAACGATATGATTAATTGGCAACTTATAGCAAAAGTGGCTGGAAGTGGCAACTCCAATAGCGAAAAGTACTATTCCTACACCGACGATACGAATCTCAAAGGATTGCTTTACTACCGTTTGGAGCAAGTGGATTATAATGGTACACGTGAAATTATAGCTATGAAATCATTTAACAATGAGCCTCAACGCCTGATTTCAATCTATCCCAATCCCGTACAAGAAGGACAACCATGGAAGATTTCAGGAATCGACTCGAACGATAATGTTATGATTTTTAACTCCATGATGCAACCTGTCGATCGTAATAACCTACGAAGCGGAGTCTATTTAGTGGTTATAAATAACTCCATACCAATAAAACTTATCGTAAAATAATTGAAAATAAATCAAATATTTTTAAGGCTAATCTCAATGGTTAGCCTTTTTTTTGTTTAAGGTATTCTTGGGATGATATTTTTGTTCATAATAGCTACAAACGAAACTAAGTCCACACTCATGGCATTGGGGCTTTCGTGCACGACAAACGTAGCGTCCATGAAGAATCAACCAATGATGAACGTTATGCAAAAGAGATTTATCAAAAAAATCCAACAACTGTTTTTCGGCTTGCAAGGGATTTTTTGCGTGAGTGGTTAATCCGAGACGTGAAGCAACGCGAAAAACATGAGTATCAACCGGCATGGTAGGTTCATTAAAAAGTACCGACAACACAACATTAGCTGTTTTCCGTCCCACTCCCGGCAAGCTTTGCAATTCGTCTATGGTCGATGGCACATTTCCGTCAAAATCATTAACCAGTTTCTGAGCAATAGCATGCAAATACCGTGATTTACTATTGGGATAAGAGCAGCTTTTTATAAGATTGAAAATCTCATCTGCCGAGCCTTTCGACATAGAATAAGGATCGGGGAAACAACGAAAAAGTTCAGGTGTAATTGCGTTTACACGTTTGTCAGTACATTGAGCTGACAAAACAACCGAAACTAATAACTGAAAGGGTGTTTGATATTTCAATTCCGTTGTGGGATTGGGATTGTTTTTTTGAAAATATTCTACAATGGCATTAATCTTTTCTTGCTTTTTCATTAGCTTCCGATCATTTTTAAAAATTCTTGTTCAGAAATGATTTTTATGCCTAATTCCTTGGCTTTCTGAAGCTTTGATTCCCCGGCATTTTCTCCGGCAATAATCAAATCGGTTTGTTTACTCACCGATGTAACAGGAATACCTCCATAGCGTTCGATAGTTTCTTTAATCTTTTCTCGTGAAAAGTTTTCCAGTTTCCCGGTTGCTAAAATCTTAATTCCTTTTAAAATATTATTGACGGTTGTTGTGTGTTCAAGTTCCATTTTTAGTCCAAATAGCCTTAATTCTTCAACTATTTGCCTATTTTGGGGGGTGCTAAAAAAATCAACAACACTTTGGGCAATTTGTTGACCAATATCGGGAATAGATATCAATTGTTCGATCGATGCATTGGCAAGATTCTGCATACTACCGAAATGACGAGCCAAATTTTTAGCAATGGTTTCTCCCACATGCTTAATGCCCAATGCAAACAACACTCGCTCAAAAGGAACTTTTTTCGAGTTCTCAATGCTGTTGATAATATTTGCGGCCGACTTTTCTCCCAATCGTTCAAGTGACGACAGCTTTTCTACTGATAATCGGTATATATCCGACGTCTTGGATACTAAACCAATCCGAAAAAGCATTGTCAGTGTTTCCTCTCCCAAGGTTTCAATATTCATAGCTTTTCGTGATGTAAAATGAATGAGCTTCCCAACAATTTGTGGTGGGCAAGATTCTTGATTTGGACAGAAAACAGCTGCTTCGTCGGGTTGTCGTTGAAGTGTGGTTCCGCATTCGGGGCAAGTTTTGGGAAAACTTACCGGAATAGCATCGGTTGATCGTTTTTCTTTTTCAACACCAACAATTTTAGGTATGATTTCTCCTCCCTTCTCAACAAAGACTGTGTCATCGTAATGAAGGTCAAGAGATTGAATGAAATTTGCATTATGCAACGAAGCTCGTTTGACGGTTGTTCCGGCTAAAAACACCGGTTCAAGGTTTGCTACCGGGGTTACCACACCGGTTCGCCCAACTTGAAAATCGACAGAAATTAGACGTGTTATTGCTGTTTCGGGCTTATATTTGAAAGCAATAGCCCAACGCGGCGTTTTAGCTGTAAATCCGAGAATTTGCTGTTGCTGAAGACTATCAACTTTTACTACAATTCCATCAATATCGTACGGTAATTCTTTTCGTTTCGATTCCCATTCCGAAATAAATTGGATGACTTCCTGGATAGAGCTAACCCGACGACTATGCTCTGATATTTTAAATCCCCATTGAGCCGTTTGACACACGTTTTTGTAATGCGAATCGGTAAGAGAAATATCTGTTATCAAATAATAAAAAACACAATCTAACGGACGTTTGGCCACTTCTCGCGAGTCAAGCATCTTAAGGCTTCCCGATGCAGCATTGCGTGGATTGGCAAAAGGTTTCTCTCCTTGTTGTTCTCGTTCTCGATTCATTTTTTCGAAAGCGATTCGTGGCATGAATATTTCTCCTCTGATTTCAAACCATTCAGGATAATCGTTTCCGTGCAATTTTAAAGGAATGGTGCGAATGGTTTTTACATTTTGAGTCACTACATCACCCTTTTGCCCATCGCCACGGGTTAACGCACGTACTAATTCTCCATTTCGATATTCGCAACTGATTGATAGTCCGTCAAACTTAAGCTCACATACATAATATACCGGTGCGGAAACCATCTCTTTTACACGTCGATCAAAATCAAGCAGTTCCACAAAACTATAAGCATTGGCTAACGAAAGCATGGGGAAACGATGTTCGCCTTGCTCCATTTGGGGAACCAAATCACTCCCAACGCGTTGTGTGGGAGAATTCGGATCAAACATTTCAGGATGCTTCGACTCCAAATCCTCTAACTCCCGCAGTAACAAATCAAATTGATAATCTGAGATTTCCGGTGTGTTCAGAACGTAATAAAGGTAATTGTGACGATGTAATTCGTTTCTTAGCCAAACAATTCGTTCAATTTCTCCGGTATTCATACAAACATTTTTTTTGTCAAAAGTAGGATTTATTCAACGAAAATCAAATTGTCCGAAATCCCTACACATTGTTCGGTATCGTACAGTGAGAATAGAAAATTATATCAACATATCTATTTAATTTACAGACTATTAAAAATCGTGGCATAACCTATGTTAAAAAAAAGAAACGATACAAAAAACACCCAACACCTTAAAAATCGTTTTGAAGCATAAGCTGACTCCATGAGCTGCAACATAATGTTCCCTGTTCCCCTCCCTAAATCGTTGCAGCTCTTTTTTCAAAATCAAGAAATCTCCACACTTTTCTACAATCAAAATTGTTTTGAGCCAACAGTGAAATTTCAACTATTATAAATTGCTGATGGTATTTTGGCAAAATCTTTGTCCAAATGTTCAAAATCGATGTTCTATGATTAAAAAATCTTTAGCATTATCAATCTTTCTAGCTTTTTTTACGTTGGCAAATGCATGCGATTTTCACCTTTGTATAGATAAAAGAAAAAATGCATACAAACCTGGTGAACAGCTAACTGTCAGTGTAACGCTTGTCAATATACACGGAAATTGCTCCAAAAGTTTAACCCAAGTAGAATTTATTCCGGAAAAGGTTAAGATTAAAAGCATCTCCGAGTGGACGAAAATTGATGATGACCAATGGAATTGTAAAATCGTACTTGAAGTTCTCCCCAACGCAATAAACTCAGCCAAAATTACAGCACAACGCATGTGTGGAAAAGGTGGCGACGAAAAATCGCTCACTTTTAAGATTGCGAATCCATAGAAACTAAGCAAAACATAAAGCTCTTAACAACTGAAAAAGATGATTGATGGTTTTGTCGAAAACTGTTTAAAACAAACCATACGAAAATTCTCAATCGATTAGTCAGAATTGGTTTCAAGCTGAAATAAATTAATTAAAATTAACTGAAAACGAAAAAAATGGTTTATTTTTACGAGATACAATCGTAATGAAACCATAGATGGAACGCACGCTAATCAGAACCATTTCTATTCTATTTCTGTTTTTTTCAAAAACTTCACTTGCTCAACCTATAACCGAGCAAGAGCCATTAAACCAGATTACGAACGAAAGCGGAAGGTCTTTAGGTTTTATAACAGGAATCGTTCAGGATTCAACCGGATTTTTGTGGATAGCTTCAAGAAATGGTTTGTTTAAATACGACGGCTACTCTTTTACTTCCTGTCGAAAATCGCCGCAGAATCCCAAAGGATTGCCTTTTTCCGATATTACTTTTCTATATCTCGACCGTTCAAAAAAACTTTGGCTACGACATTTTGACCAATTATTTGCTTTTGAAAAGGAGAAAATTTCCGGAAAATTCGATACTATTCTATCAAACCGCTTTAGCCACAACACACAAATAGTTCAAGATGCCTCAGGTAACTATTGGATTGGTCCGCATGAAAATAAAATCTATCGATTTAACCCTAAAACGCTGAAGCGCGATACTATTGTCTGTTATTCCAGCATTTATCCCAAAGAACTTATTAAAAATCTAAAAACCACAGCTCAACATAAAATTGACTTGTCGCTTTCCAAATATAACATCGATACCACCATTTCCTTTTCTCTTAGTCAACCTAAAAGTTTTCTTGTGATTAGTTCCGGAGAAGGAAATCGATTTAAACTCTTTGATTATGGTTCAATTATCTGCAACCATCAAATCGTATGGTCGCCAAACTATTCACGGTCGGTGATTGACGGAAATTCACCACTATTCTATACATCGATTGAATTAATCACTTTAAAACCGGGCAATTACAAAATTTGCTATAAGAACGATAATGCTAATACCTTTAACCCATTGGTTATTAATCCCGAACTGTTGAAGTTTTATGGAATTCATTTAATTGAATTAGCGAATCCGGAACAAGTCAAAAGCCAGCTTTTAAATCCACAATTGAAATCGAATGAGCTTTTGGGAAACAACATTTATCAACTTGTCTTAAACAATAAAGGCTATCCGATTATTTCTACCAATAAAGGCATTCATGAATTCATTCCCGAAGAAGAGCGTTTTCAAATTATAAAACCTGTATCCATCGACGATGAAATTTCAACCAGAACCACCATTCCCGTAATTCAAACCAAAGATAACCGGATGATAGTTGCTGAACACAATCAAGTGTGGATACAAAAAGAAAATGTATGGGACTCTTTTGATGTTGGACAATCGGAACAAATCCTCAGCTTGCTTTTCGATAGTGATCAATACCTATGGGTAGGCACAACCAACGGAATTTTTATCCTCGATATCCATCAGAAGCCCATCAAATCTTTAATTCACATAACATCAACCAATGCCAATCGACTTTATAGCAATAGAATTTGGCAACTCTACGAAGACCGGTCGCGAAATATCTGGATAGGTACCGACAAAGGATTAAACCAATTTACGAAATCAAAATTCAGAGTTATTAACCTGGACAACGAACGTTATTCACCCCAACCTATGATCTTAGACCAGCAACACAACATCTATCTGCTGGCCAAAAACGGCGATTGGATCAAAGTCGGGAAAAACAACATCGATCGTAAACGTCTCGCTGCAAACCATTTCGAATATCTTAAAATAACCAATGAATATATTTTTGACTTCAATGATCTTTTCTATGATGAGAAAACACAAATGGTGTTTTTTACCACCGGCAACAAAATTGGGAAAATGTCCCTTAGTGCCAATTTCGATAAGGTGATTTCATTACCTAAACTAAAAAATGAAGCTGAAAATATTGCCGTTAAACTCCTACCGCTCGAAAAAGAAATTGCAGTAGCAGCTATCGATAAAATTTTATTTTATAATCAGAATCTATCATTATCCGGCGAAATCTACTATCCGCAAACTATTGAAAACAGCTACGATGTATCGAAAAAATTTATTAAAGATATCATCGCTATTTCGAACGATACATTGGCATTACGCACCGAATATGCGATCTATATCTTTCATCGAGGACAACAAAAAATAGTAGCTCAGTACGAAATTCCGGAAATATTATGGGAAACCGATGCTTGCAATGGAAATCTTGCTCTTGATTCAAGAAAAATGCTTTGGTTTGCAGTTCTACCTAATATTATCTATTTTGATGGGAATCAATTCCGAACCCTAACTCTTCCCACAAACGAAGATTTAGGTAACGGAAAAATCGTATTTCATCAACAAGCGCTCAACCTGACCACCAGCGCAGGTCTTTTCATTTTTGATAACATTTCCCAATTGTTAGCTATTAGCCAACAATCAAACGATACTATACCCCAAGAAATATTCAAACACTACACAACTCTTGATGGTCTCATTGACAACAACATCACGCTTTTTTTTACCACATCAAGAAATAAACCATGGCTCACTACCTTAAAAGGGCTTTGCAATCTCGATTTGGAAACCAATCAAATTCACAACTATTTTCGCGACGGCGACTATATTAACCTGGGATTTCCGGGCTCTTTTCTATCCTATCAAGAAAATCAATCTCCATTAGTAGTTCTCCAAACCACCAATGGATTGTTAACCTTCAAACCAGACAGCGTCAACCCCTTTCCGCCACAGATAGTTATAACCGAAATCTCGCTCTTTGGCAAACCTCTCGAAACCGATTCACTACCCTGGGAAAAACAGTTTCTAAAACTTAAATACAACCAAAACTTTTTAACTTTTACCTTTTCTGCGTTGGACTTTACACAACCTAATTTAAATCGCTACCGCTACAAGATGGTCAATTTCAATAATGAGTGGACCTATACCGATGCTAACAATCGAAGAGCCCCTTTCACCGGAATTCCACCCGGTAATTACATTTTTGTCGTAGAAGGAACCAATAATGATGGCGTTTGGACAACTTTAGGTGCATCAATTAAAATTGTAATTACTCCACCTTGGTACAAAACCACCTTAGCCTATATCCTTTATGTAGTGTTCACAATTGTTGGAATTATGCTCTACATTAAAATTCGCGAACGAAAACTCATTGAGGAAAAAAGAATATTGGAAGAAATGGTGCGAGCTCGTACTGCTGAAATCATGAAACAAAAAGAAGAAATACAATATCAACGCGATAAAATAGCCGAACAAAACAAAAATATCAAAGACAGTATTAACTATGCAAGCCGCATTCAATCAGCTTTACTACCATCACAAGAGGTTTTACAAAAACACCTGCATTCTTACTTTGTATTATGGAGGCCAAGAGATATTGTAAGCGGAGATTTCTTCTGGATGACTCATCACAACGACATAACCTTTGTAGTTGCTGCCGATTGCACCGGACATGGAGTGCCGGGAGCTTTCATGAGTATGCTAGGAATTGCCTTTTTAAATGATATTGTAAACAAAGAAAAAATTTTCGAAACCCACTTAATATTACAGGAACTACGAAACAATATCATGACATCATTAAAACAAACCGGTGAAGAAGGTGGTTCAAAAGATGGAATGGATATTTCAATCTGTACCATTAATTTTAAAACATTAAAAGCTAAGTTTTCAGGAGCTTACAACCCTTTAATTCTGGTTCGGGACAATGAATGTCTGGAATATAAAGCCGATAAAATGCCCATAGGTTACCATATCAAAAAAGACGAAAAATTCACCCAACACGATATCGATTTGCAAATTGGCGATCGCCTTTATATGTTGAGCGACGGATATGTTGACCAATTTGGCGGGGAGGATGGTCGAAAATTCATGTCGAAACGATTTAAACAAGTTCTTGTCGAAAGCCGACACCTTACCATGCCGGAACAAAAAGAATTTTTAAACAAAACCATTGAAGATTGGATTGGAACAAGAGAACAAATCGACGATATTTTAGTTTTTGGAATTGAAATAACTGATAATCAAGATAAATCTGATTTTTCGGTAACTTTTTATCCGGAAATGAATGTTAACGAAATCTAAAACTGCAAAAAAAACATTCAAATTCTTGTTAAATAGTGTAAAATTTGTAAAAAAAATTGAGAGATATGATACGTAAATTATTTTTCACCGTAAGCGTTATAATCACGACCACTCTTGCTCTTCATTCTCAAACCTTAGAAGAGTATATCAAACAGCGTGATGCCGAGTTCGAATCGTATGCAAAAAAACAAGACGAGGCATTAAAGAAATATGCTGAAGAAATGGATCGTCAATTGGCTGCACTCGACAAAGAATGGACAGAATACCTCAAGAAGAAATTTGCAGAATTTGAGACTTTTGTCAAAAAGCAGCCCGATCTTGGACCAAAGCCCAAAACCATACCTACAGTTTCACAGGATGAAATCGCCCGGAACACTCCACAACAACTTCAGGCGACTACAAAAACCGAAACAAAATCAATCCCAAGTGTTGTTGTTCCCCCTTTACAGAAAAAAATCCCCGAAAATGCTTCAATTGCAAAAATTCAACTCACATTCTTTGGCACACCTGTAGTTATAGAATATCCAAAAGAATTTACCGGGAAAGTACTACCCAAAAGCATTTCAGAGCAAGCCATTTCTGATTTTTTTGCTCAACTGTCCAATACTCCTTACTCCATAGCGGTAAATAGTGTTTTAGCTGCAAAAACCGAACTTAATCTGAACGATTATGCTACTTATCTTCTGACAAAACAAGCATCCGAAAAGATGATGCCCGATAACAACTCCGCCATATTCATGCAATGGTTCTTATTGATGAAACTGGGATATAAAGCAAGAATCGGCTATAACGCCAGTAATTTATATTTGTTAATCCCAACCGTAAACGAAATTTATGAAAAATCGTTTTTTACCATTGATAACCTCAAATATTACATGATCAACGGGAACGCAACGTCTGTATCTACCTACGATAAAGATTTTCCGGAAGCACGTCAAATCTTCAATCTCGATCTGCGATCCCCATTAAATTTAAAGGAAGAAATTGCCACTCGTAAACTCACATTTGTTGAAAATGGAAAAAATTATACCTTTTCTATTAATTATAATAAAAACCTCATTGATTTTTATAATCAATATCCCACTTGCGATATTCGAGTTTATTTTGATGCAAATGTATCCGCCGCTACAAAAATGAGTCTGGCAACACAACTTAAGCCAATAATTAAAGACATGACAGAGCCGGAAGCTGCCGAATTCTTAATGCATTTTGTTCAAAAAGCTTTTGATTATAAAACTGATCAGGAACAATTTAATCGTGAAAAATTCTTTTTTGCGGAAGAATTATTCCATTATCCCTATTCCGACTGCGAAGACCGGTCAATTCTGTTCGCCTATTTAGTTCGTGAATTTTTAAATCTTGAAGTCGTTGGCTTAGGTTATAACGGTCATATGGCAACAGCGGTAAAATTCAACCAAAATGTACAAGGTGATTACTTTATGCGTGGAGGCGATAAATTCACAATCTGCGATCCTACTTTTATAAACGCACCTATCGGTATGGCCATGCCACAATATGCCAATCAAAAAGCTGAAATAATTGAATTGAAATCAAAATACAACAATATCGATCGTCAACAAGAAATATGGCAGCTAGCTATGCAAAACGGAGCTTTCCGTGGCGGAAATTTCAATGATGCAGTGACCGATAAAGATGGCAACGTTTATATCACAGGATATTTTGCCGGCAAAGCCACCTTCGGCACCAAAGTTGGGACATCAACTGAAGGCAGTCGCGATGTGTTTATCGCCAAATACGATCAAAACAACCAACTGGTTTGGGTTCAAGCCTGGGGCGATAAAGGAAACGAATCGGGATACTCACTTCAATTGGGCGATGATAACAATCTTTACATGGCATGCTCATTCAACGAAAGTTTTTACCTCGATTATAAATTTCTAAAAGCTAAAAATACCGGTGATGTGGCTATTGCAAAAATATCACCCGAAGGAAAAGTACTTTGGGTTACCCAAATAGGTATAGAGAATACTGAATTAACAAAACCTTTCATCTTTGTTGCTAAGGTTGACAAAAAAGGTGCTGCACAACCAATCACCGTTTTCAATGCCATGGAAGAATATCAATCCTTCGGATTACAATTTGACGAAACAGGAAACATTGTGTTAACGGGAGCCAACTATTTGACAGCAGAACTTAAAAGCACTACAACAAAATACGACGCCGGTGCAGAATTTTCAGCAACCGAAATGATTCTAAGCGAAAATCAGAAATTGCTCTCCGAAAACTACAACCCGGCTGTAGCGGGATTAATAGCCGCATTGCGTTTGATAAATAACTCAACTATTGCACTTTACGGAACCGAAGTACAAAAAACACTCGATAAGTACAATCCTAATTTCAAAAAAGTATCGCCGGCAGTATATGAAAGTTTAGGTGTAATTCAGTTTATACGAAATTCAGAAGGAATAATCACCATAAAAACTGATTCTGAGAAAGATGTGAATTTCCAAACTCTAAGAATAACCAATAACGCTCGGTTTAAAGTGTCATCATTTAATTCCGGCAACCATCAGATCGACGTTATGAATGGCATACAAGTTGGGAAAAGCATAATTTGGTATAACCTAAACAGTCTGAAGATAATGAAAACCGGAGATATGGTGGTTGATTACGATGCAGATCATACGAAGATTCGTATGCATATCGCAAAAGATGTTCTTCAATAAATTAAAAATCCTTTTCCCTGATAAAGAAATGACCCATTTTAGGGTCGTTTCTTTTTTTTAGAACCTAAATAAAAAATATCGGTCTATTTTTTGCATAAAGCCCTGAAATCCTTTCCATGAAACAAACAACTTGGTTTCCAACGACGGTTAAAGAAATGGAATTGCTTGGCTGGGATAATCCCGATGTGATTTTCTTCAGCGGCGATGCATACATTGATCATCCATCTTTTGGGACGGCCATGATTGCACGTGTTATGGAAATGGCCGGAATGAAAGTTGCAATTGTACCACAACCCAATTGGCAAGACGATTTGCGTGATTTTAAAAAATTCGGCAAACCAAAATACTTTTTTGCAATAACAGCCGGCGTAATGGATTCTATGGTGAATCATTACACAGCCCATAAACGTTTAAGAAGCGACGACGCCTACACTCCGGGAGGAAAATCAGGCTTTCGCCCCGACTATCCTACCATCGTTTACACCCAAATTTTAAAAAAGATATTCCCCGATACTCCTGTAATCATCGGAGGCGTAGAAGCAAGCCTACGTCGATTTACACATTACGATTATTGGCAAGACAAATTATTGCCGTCCATCCTTTATACTTCAGGCGCAGATATTTTAGTGTTTGGAATGGGTGAAAAAGCCATTGAACAAATATGTCGGCATCTTCTAACAGGAGGACAATGGAGTGAAATCAAATACTTTCCGCAAATAGGATATCTTCAAAAAATAGGAACTCAGATTCCCACAAAAAATATCACCCGGCTTCCTTCGCACCAACAATGTTGTGCCGATAAAAAACTTTTTGCAAAAAGTTTTAAAATTATCGAAACCCAAGCAAACAATAGCAATCCCGAATACTTAATCCAAGCCATTGATGAAGAATGGGAAACGGTTGTTAACCCACCTTATCCGGCTCTTTCAACCGAAGAATTAGACCGATATTATGAATTACCATTCACTCGCCAACCCCATCCAAAATATGCCAAACGAGGCACAATTCCTGCCTACGAGATGATTCGTCATTCGGTGACCATTCACCGTGGTTGTTTCGGAGGTTGCTCTTTTTGTACTATTGCAGCACAACAAGGTAAAACCATAGTTTCCCGATCGGAACGATCCATATTAAATGAGTTGGAATCAATTACAAAAATGCCCGATTTTAAAGGTATAATTACCGACTTGGGTGGTCCTTCAGCTAATATGTATCGAATGGAAGGAATCGATAAATTGCAATGTCAAAAATGCCAACGCCCATCCTGCATTTTTCCATCCATTTGCCAAAACCTTAACCACGACCATCAACCGTTGATTGCGCTATACCAAAAAGCATCAGCAATTCCTAAGATTCGCAAAATATTTATCGGAAGTGGAATTCGTTACGATCTTTTATTTGAAAATGGCGTTCTTTCTGCCAATGGCAAAAAATATATCGATCAGGTGATTAAAAATCATGTTAGCGGTCGATTAAAGGTAGCACCTGAGCATACCGAATCAACCGTTTTAAAGCAGATGCGAAAACCTTCGTTTGAGCTTTATATCAAATTTTACCGCTATTTTGTTGAGGCTAATCAACGTTTCAAATTATCACAGCAGCTCATTCCCTATTTCATTTCAAGTCATCCCGGCTGCACTATTGATCATATGTTTAAGTTACACAAAATAACTCGGAATTTAGGCACATTCACCGATCAAATCCAAGACTACACTCCCACCCCGCTCACCCTTTCGAGTACGATTTATTACTCCGGAATTGACCCTTACTCCGGCGAAGAAATTTATGTGGCTAAAAGCATTGAGGAAAAGCGAGCGCAACGAAACTTTTTCTTTGCGCATAAACCGGAAATTTTTGATCAACTTTTACCATATTTGCGAAAAATATCCAGGCAAGATATCATATCCCATCTCCATCGAAAGCCTTCAAACAAAAGAAAATCTTAATTCATGGAAAACTTTTACAAAGATTATTCACTTAAAAATTATAATTCATTTGGTTTCGAGGCAACAGCGCGTTTTTTTTATGAATTTGAATTTCTACAGGAGATTAAACATTTTATTAACAATGAAATAGGAAGACACTCCCTACGAAAAATTTTAGGTGCCGGTAATAATATTTTGCTTACTGACGATATTCAAGGAATAGTTATACGTTCCATCAATAAAGATTTTGAAATCATTGAAGAAAACCGCAATGATGTTCTAATACGCGTTGGTGCAGGCTATGATTGGGATAATCTTGTTGAAGAATCCCTAAAACAAGGCTTTTTTGGCTTGGAAAATCTATCGCTGATTCCCGGAAGCGTTGGAGCTGCCCCGATACAAAACATTGGAGCCTATGGAGTTGAGATTGAACAATTTATTGAACACGTAAACATTATCGATTTAAACACATCAAAAACTTATACTTTGAATCATCAACAGTGCAAGTTTGATTATCGGCATAGTGTTTTTAAACTTCCTGATTATAAATACTTTATGGTTCTTTCAGTCGAAATGAGACTTTTAAAAGAACCAAAAGTTAATTTATCCTACAAAGCCTTATCCGACGCTTTCTCGGGAGACAAGAATGTCACACCACAACAAATTCGTGAAAAGGTGATGGCTATACGTCAAAGTAAACTTCCCGATCCGAAGAAAGTCGGAAATGCCGGGAGTTTCTTTAAAAATCCAATTATTAGCCAAAACGAGTTCAATGAAATTGTGCGTCAATATCCCACTGTCCCCCATTGGCCGATCGCTGGTGAAAAAGTAAAACTTTCAGCGGCGTGGATGATTGAACAGTGTGGTTTCAAAGGATATATATCGAGTAACGGAGTGGGTGTTTCACCAACACAATCGCTGGTTTTAATTAATGTTGGAGCGCATAATGGCACGGCCATACTTGAATTATCAAGCCAGATCATGGATGCAGTTTTTCAAAAATTCAACGTTCGGATTGAACCGGAAGTTAATATCTGGTGAAAAAGAAACCACAGAGTTACCTCTGTGGTTCAAAAAATATTTAGGTTATTAGCCATTAATCACCTGTCATAAAGAAAAGAGGCTGCATTTCAAAGTTTTGATATTTGGGACGCAAACGATCGGTATTGTAATATTTTTCCACATCTACCAATTTTTTGTAAGAGGTAACAACATCGATTGGAGCGTTATCGTAACGACCATTTCGCAAGACTACCAAACGCCCGTGGAAACCTTTAAGAATTAGATCAAGAGCCAGATTACCATAAGCCATAGGTACAATGGAATCAATAGAATCAGGATCGCCACCACGCACCAGATATCCAAGGTTTTGTGTTATCATTTCTACCTTCTGTCCCCCGTTGTATTTGGGCGATAGCTCTTTGATTTTATGAGCAATAGCTTCACCAATGCCGCCAAGTTTTGCATGACCATACTGATCTTTTTCGGTACTCTTGAACATCATCGAATCGCTTCCTTCAAACACCGCCCCTTCGGAAACCAATACCACCGAATAGCGACTTGGATTCTTTAACCGATCTTCACATAACAATTCGGTCAAACGTTCTACGCTAAATTTAAATTCCGGAATCACACATCGGTTAGCAGCTCCAGCCATAGTAGGAAGCATGGAAGTAAAACCGGCATATCGTCCAAATACTTCCACTACCATAATACGCTCATGCGATCCTGCTGAAGTGCGCAAAGTATTGATCATATTTATGGTTCGGGTAATACAAGTACTAAAACCGATACAATAATCGGTACCGGGCACATCATTATCCATCGTTTTAGGGATAGCCACCACTTTTACTCCTTCTTTAAACAATCTTACACCATAACTCAAAGTGTCATCACCTCCAATGGGGATCAAATAATCAATGCCGATAAATTCCAGATTTTTGAGCACTTCTGGCGTTAAATCGTTAATGTCCTGACTATATTTTTCGCGATACTGTTCCGGCACTTCGTTTTTCGGAACGTGGCTCGGTCGGGTTCTGGAAGTGTGCAGAAAAGTACCACCAGTGCGACCGGCTTTATTAACTACTTCCTCCGAAAGTTCAATAAAGTTCGTTGAATTATCGGCTTTTTTATCGCGAATAACATCTAAAACACCTTGCCATCCTCGCCGGATTCCGATAACTCTATAACCTTCTCGTAATGCCCGAATGGTAACCGCTCTTATTGCCGGATTAAGTCCCGGTACATCTCCTCCACCGGTTAATATCCCAATTGTTCCTCGTTTTGTTGCCATAGTTCTTAATGTTTTTGTTATTAAACTGAATTTGATTTTTTCGACATCGAATTTCACGATTAATTTACATTTTTTTTACAAAAGTTTTTTCATTTCACTCTAGTAATTTTTCTTACCTAAGATATTTTTAGCGTTAACATCATAATAAACAGATATAAAACTTCTTACAAAATCATTCCTACATATGTTAAACAAAAAAACTTACGTTATATCACTTTTAAAGAGTAAAATTTTTCACACTTACAAAAATAAGTCTATTTAGATTGATTATGAATTAGTTAGCGTGGCATAAAATTCGATTTTTAGAAAGAAAAACGGATTTAACTTTGTAATCGAAAACGGTTAGTTCGAAACCACTGTTATGACACACAAGGAGATTTCAAAAATTTTAAATGCACGAATCATCAGCGGAGCCGGAGGTGAAGAAATTGACTATCAACATGCATTTGCTTCCGATTTAATGAGTGACGTGCTAACCATTGATTCCGAAAATTTGATTTTAATCACCGGTTTATCCAATCTTCAGGCCGTACGCACGGCAGAAATGTCTGACATTTCATGTATCATTATTGTTCGAGGTAAAAAAGCTTCGGAAGAAATGGTTCAATTGTCGATAGAGAACCGGATTACTTTGATAGAATGCGATTACACCATGTTTAAAACCTGCGGACTTTTGTATCAGGCGGGATTAAAACCATTGTATTGAGATGCAATTCGAATACAAAATCATGGGAGGAGACTTTGCTAATGCAGGACACGCTTCAAGTGAGATAAAAAAAATCTTGAAGCAAATCAATGTTGATCCCAAAATAATCAAAAAAGTTGTTGTAGCTTTGTATGAAGCAGAAGTTAATGTGTGTGCTCACGCATACGCCGGAAAAGTACAAATAGAAATAACACCAGAAAAAATAGAAGTGGTAGTCAGCGACAAAGGACCCGGTATTCCCGATATTGAGTTAGCCATGCAGGAAGGATTCTCAACTGCAAGTCCTGCAGTACGAGAAATGGGTTTTGGAGCAGGAATGGGATTGCCCAACATCAAAAAAAATACCGACTTTCTTGATATTCAATCTACGGTAGGAAAAGGAACATCAGTTAAATTCGTAAATTATCTGGCGTAATATGTCGGAACAACAATTTCATCATGCACTGACTGTCAATCCTGAAAAATGCTTCGGATGCACACATTGTATGTCGATTTGTCCAACAGAAGCCATTAGAGTTAGAAATGGCAAAGCATTGATTTACGAGCACAAATGCATCGATTGCGGAATGTGTTATCGCGTTTGTCCGGCAAAGGCCATAGAAGTTGAACAAGACGATTTTCAAACGATTTTTAATTTTGAACGTCGGGTAATTTTATATCCAAGCGTTCTAACCGGACAGTTCCCCAATGAAATTAATACCCCTCAAATCATTGCAGCTTTAAAGCATTTAGGATTCACGGATGTTTTTGAAGTTGAACACGGTTCCGACTTTCTTACCCAAACCATTCAAGATTATATTCAACAAAATACCGACAGAAAACCCTTAATATCATCGTTTTGTCCGGCAATTGTTCGTCTTATTCAGGTAAAATTCCCATCGTTGGTGGAAAATATTATTCATATAAAACCACCCCTTGATATTGCTGCGATTTATTACCGCAAGAAATTAGAAGAGGAAGGAATTACACCTCAAAAAATCGGCATATTCTACATTACACCGTGCGCTGCAAAAATTGCCGCGGTAAAAAGCCCGGTTGGAGAAGAACGTTCATCAATCGACGGGGTTATCAATCTTGATTTTATTTATAACCTTATTTTGAAAACCATAAAAGCCAATCCCAAAATGACTGTTTCTCAAGAAGAATTGCCAACCTTGAGACACCAAAGCATACGTTGGGCATTGACCAATGGTGAGGCCGACCGGTTTGAAGGCCGATGCTTAGCCATCGATGAAGTACACAATGCTATGGAATTTCTTGAAAAACTCGAAAACGATGAAATTCCACCGGTTGATTTTATTGAAATACGAGCTTGCGACGAAAGTTGTCCCGGAGGAATACTCAACGTTGAAAACCGATTTATAGTTGTGGACAGACTCAAAAAAAGAGCAAAACAACAGAAAAATTTCCTCTTAGAATATAAGTTTGAGAATGCCCTGATGAACTATTCTTCATTCTTAAAAGAAAATTGCACGATAAGCGACATTAAACCTCGCTCAATGCTTGCTATGGATAGCGACACCAACAAAGCCCTATCAAAGCTCGAACGTGTTAGAGAATTAATGTGTTTCCTTCCGGGCATCGATTGTGGTGTATGCGGAGCACCATCGTGTCGTGTTCTGGCTGAGGATATCGTCGGTAAAAAAGCTCAACTTAGCGACTGCGTTTTTATCAGGACTAAAATGCAAACCAATAAGTCGTTAGGAAACAAGATCTCATACAATATTACCAAGAAAATATGGGGTGAACATTGCATGGATAAAAATTGCTATCGAAAAGGTGCTAAAAATGAGCATCAAACACCTCCATCGAATGAACTCTAAAAAACATACCCTATGACTGTGAACGATATTAAAGAAAAACTAAACCTAACAGTTTACGCCGGAGCTGCCGGATTAAATAGAGAAGTAACCGGCGGATATGTTTCCGATTTACTTAGCGATGTGATGGGACATTCATCGGAAGGTCAAATCTGGATTACTCTTCAGACACACAAAAACATTATAGCCATTGCCTCGCTGAAAGAACTAGCAGGGATTATCCTTGTCCAAGGGTTCGAGCCTGATGCTGACACCCAAAAACAAGCCGAAGATGAGCAAATTCCCATTTTAGGAACCCATCTTTCAACATTCGAAATTTCCGGTAAACTGTATAATCTTCTGCATAAATGCTGCGAATAAAGGCTGATATGCATATTCACACGGTACTATCTCCTTGCGGCGATCTAGATATGAGCCCAAGAAATATACTCATCAAAGCCAAAGAAAAAGGGCTCGATCTAATCGCCATCACCGACCACAATTCAACCCTAATGTGTCGGGTTATAGCCAACTTGGCCTCTGAATATGACATCGCAGTTATTCCCGGTGTTGAAATCACAACAAAAGAAGAAGCTCATTGCTTAGCCTATTTCCATGATTACGAACAAATTAACCAAATTCAAATGTTTCTGGAACAACATTTACCCCCTATCCAGAACAATCCGGATTTGTTCGGTCATCAATTGGTCGTTGATCAAGATGAAATGATTCTACAAGAAATCAATACTTTACTAATTACCGCTTTAAATCTATCCATTGACGAGATTGAAAAAACCGTGCACAAAATAGGCGGAATATTTATCCCGGCACATATCGATCGCCCAAAATATTCGATTATCAGTCAATTAGGATTTATTCCTTTTGACCTTAATGCCGAAGCTTTCGAACTTTCAAGATATTCCTCCCCCGATTCTTTTACAGCACAAAATAAACCCTACAGAAATTTTATTTATGTACAAAACTCCGATGCACATTATCTCGAAAATATAGCAGATGCATATACTATTTTTGAAATCGAGAATCCTACGTTGGAAGAAATTGTCAAAGCGTTGAAAAACCTCGATGGAAGAAAAATTGTATCAACCCACAATCAGAGAAAAACAAACTAACATTCATGAAAGACATATCCCTTCATATTCTTGATGTAGCCAATAATTCAATAAGTGCCGGAGCAAGTCTGATTGAAATTGAGGTTGACCACCAACCCCAAAATGGTACGCTAACCATAACAATTCGGGACAATGGCAAAGGAATGTCGGCAGAAACACTTGCCAAAGTTACAGATCCTTTTTACACGACCCGCACCACCCGAAAAGTAGGATTAGGATTACCTCTCATTAAGCAAAACGCTGAACAGACTGGAGGAAATTTATCCATTCATTCTGAAGAGGGCAAAGGAACAATCTTAACCGTACTTTTCAACTGTTCACACATTGATTGTCCTCCCATCGGAAACATTGCCGAAATAATGACAATTCTCATTACTGGAAATCCAAAAATTGATTTTCTTTACACTCACAAAATTGGCAATGCCGAATTTAAGATACAATCGCAAGAAATCAAGGAAATCCTTAGAGATGTGCCTATCAATAGTCCACAAATAGTAAAGTTCATTAAAGAGATGTTAGAAGAAAACATCGAAGAGATAAATAACTGTAATTCAAACCAATAAAACCTTAGACAAATGACAAAAGTAAAATCATTGGCTGATTTACGCAAAATGAAGGAAGAACTTCAAAACAAAGTTAACCTTCGTGAAAAGGGAGATAATGTTGAGAAACTGATCCAGATTAAAGTTGGGATGGGAACCAGTGGAATTGCTTCTGGAGCGAAAGAGATTTTCAATTTCTTCATCGAAGAACTCGAAAAGCGTAACATTGAAGCAGTAGTAACCCAAACCGGAGATATGGGCTACAATTTTGCCGAACCCACAGTAGAAGTTACGGTTCCCGGAAAAGACCCCATCGTATTTGGAAATGTAACCATTCAAAAAGCCGACAAAATCATCGAATGTTACATCAAAAACGGTGAGTTAGTAGAAGGAATTCTACCTGAGAATTACGATAAAATTGACAACAAATAACGGAGGGAACCGAACATGGCAAAATACTCAATGCACATTCTTGTTTGCGGAGGAACCGGATGCCGAGCTGCCCAAAGCACAAAAATTACTGAAAATTTAAAACAGGAACTCGACGCAAACAATTTATCAGAAACCGTTCAAGTCATCGAAACCGGATGCTTTGGTTTCTGTGAAAAAGGGCCAATTGTAAAAATCATGCCCGACAACACATTCTACACCCAAGTTAAAGCAGAAGATGCTAAGGAAATCGTAGCCGAACACATTATTAAAGGACGTAAAGTAAATCGTTTGCTCTACATCGATCCTACGAAAAAGGAAAAGGTTGATGATTCAAAGCATATGGGATTTTATCGCAAACAACTTCGCATAGCTCTTCGCAATTGTGGATTCATTGATCCTGAAAACATTGATGAATATATTGCTCGTGAAGGGTATGAGGCTCTTGGACGTTGTTTGGCCGAAATGACACCCCAAGACGTTATTAAGATTATAAAAGATTCAGGATTAAGAGGAAGAGGAGGCGGTGGTTTCCCAACCGGTTTAAAATGGGAATTTGCCAGTAAATATCAAGCCGATCAAAAATATGTTGTTTGCAACGCCGACGAGGGAGATCCCGGAGCGTTCATGGATCGCTCTATATTAGAAGGAGACCCACATTCAGTAATCGAAGCAATGGCTATATGCGGATACTCCATTGGTGCAACCAAAGGATTGGTTTACATTCGTGCTGAATATCCTTTAGCCATCAAACGACTCCAAGTTGCTATTCAACAAGCTCGTGAATACGGTCTTCTTGGAAAAAATATTTTAGGAAGCAATTTTGAATTTGATATTGAATTACGTTATGGAGCCGGAGCTTTTGTTTGCGGCGAAGAAACAGCCTTAATTCACTCTATGGAGGGTCAACGCGGAGAACCCACCGTAAAACCACCATTCCCCGCAGAATCCGGTTATTGGGGCAAACCCACCAACGTAAACAACGTTGAAACGTTTGCTAATATACCCGTAATTATCCTTAAAGGAGCACAATGGTTCCGCTCCATCGGTACAGAAAAATCGCCCGGAACTAAAGTTTTCGCATTAGCTGGTAAAATCAATAATGTAGGATTGATTGAAGTACCAATGGGAATAACTCTCCGCGAAATAATTTTTGAAATCGGAGGCGGAATCAAAGACGACAAAAAATTCAAAGCCGTACAAACCGGAGGTCCTTCTGGAGGATGTCTCACAGAAAAGCATCTTGACACCCCCATCGAATTTGACACACTCATTGCAGCAGGCTCAATGATGGGATCCGGAGGTATGATCGTCATGGACGAAGACGATTGTATGGTTGCAGTAGCCAAATTCTACTTGGAATTTACAGTTGAAGAATCGTGCGGGAAATGTGCTCCATGCCGAATCGGAAATAAACGTCTTCACGAAACACTTGAAAAAATCTGCAAAGGCAATGGAACACGTGAAGATATTGAACTTTTACAAAACATGAGCCGTGTTATTAAAGACACCGCCCTATGTGGGCTCGGACAAACATCGCCCAACCCGGTTCTTTCAACCATCGACAATTTCTGGGACGAATACATCGAACACGTTGATCATAAAAAATGTCGCTCAGGCGTATGTAAAGACCTGATGCAATATGTAATCAATCCCGACAACTGTGTCGGCTGTACAGCTTGTGCACGGGTATGTCCCGTTGGCGCTATCAGCGGAGAGCGAAAAGCTGTTCACAAAATCGATCCGGCACTTTGTATCAAATGTGGAGCATGTATCGAGAAATGTAAATTTAACGCCATATTCATTCAATAAGGAGGACATAGACAATGCAATTTGTAAAATTAACCATAGATAACAAACCTGTCGAAGTTCCTGTGGGAACCACGATATACAAGGCCGCAAAAAAACTTGGTATTGAAATCCCTGTACTCTGTTATATGAATCTTGAACACATGGGGATTGAAAATAAACCTGCCGGCTGTCGTATCTGCGTTGTTGAAATAGAAGGTCGCAAAAATCTTGCTCCATCATGTTCAACCAACGTAGCTGAAGGAATGATCGTAAGAACAAACACTATGCGTGTTTTGAATGCTCGACGCACAGTATTAGAATTCATTCTATCCGATCACCCAAAGGACTGCTTAACATGTCCAAAATCAGGACATTGCGAATTGCAGGACCTATCTATCAAATTAGGAGTGCGCAAAATCCATAATGAAGAAATCGCAGAAATGTCAACTTATAAAAAAGACTTTTCTCCGTCGATCATTCGAGATCTGGATAAATGCGTTATGTGTCGTCGTTGCGAAACCATGTGTAACGACGTTCAAACTGTTGGGGCATTAAGTGCCATTAATCGTGGTTTTATGTCCGCCGTAGCTCCGGCCTTCGAGATGGATTTGGAGAAATCAACATGTACCTATTGCGGACAATGTGTTGCTGTTTGTCCTACAGGTGCACTAACAGAAGTGGATCACACGCCAGAGCTAATTCGTATACTTGCAGATCCCAAAAAAACAGTTGTTGTTCAAACTGCACCGGCTGTTCGTGCTGCTTTGGGAGAAGAATTTGGAATGCCAGCCGGAACCTTGGTGACAGGAAAAATGGTAGCAGCTCTGCGTCGTTTAGGATTCGACTATGTGTTTGATACCGATTTCGCTGCCGATCTTACCATTATGGAAGAGGGAACAGAATTGTTAGATCGCCTTTCAAAATACTTAAAAGGAGAACCTACAAAACTTCCAATTCTAACCTCTTGTTGTCCGGGATGGGTAAATTTCTTCGAACAACAATTCCCCGATATGCTCGATATTCCATCAACAGCACGTTCACCTCAACAAATGTTTGGAGCTATAGCAAAAACCTATTTTGCTGACAAGATCGGCGTAAAACGCGAAGATATGGTTGTTGTATCGGTAATGCCCTGCTTGGCCAAAAAATATGAATGCCAACGCAATGAATTTAAAACCGACAACAATCCTGATGTTGATTTCTCAATTTCGACTCGAGAATTGGCACATTTAATTAAAGAAGCCAATATGGACCTGAATAATATGCCCGATGAAGATTTCGACAATCCATTAGGAGAATCGACAGGTGCTAGTGTTATTTTCGGGACAACCGGTGGGGTTATTGAAGCTGCATGCCGTACCGCTTATGAAGTTCACACAGGGAAAAAACTAGAAAAACTTGATTTCGAACAACTTCGCGGCTTAGAAGGAATTCGCGCAGCAGAAATTGATTTTAATGGTTTTAAAGTTAAAATCGGTATAGCCCACGGTCTTGGAAATGCTCGCAAGCTTCTGGAAGATATTCGTGCCGGCAAATCAGAATTCCATGCCATTGAAATCATGGCATGTCCGGGAGGATGTATCGGAGGAGGCGGTCAACCCCTACATCATGGCAATTCCGAAATATTGGCCAAACGCGCTGCAGCTCTTTATCGTGAAGATGCAGGAAAACCAATTCGTAAATCACACGAAAATCCAATGATTATCGAGCTCTACGAAAAATTCCTCGGTAAACCAATGAGCCATAAAGCACATCATCTGCTTCATACTCATTATATCAACCGTGCTCCGCAAATTAAATTAAGAGACTAATTTTAACATTTTTAACAGCATACAAATATGGCAGAAACAAGAGTAGCGCTAAAACGCACAGAAGTCGAACAACTCAAGGCCGTATGTCGCGAATTTAATAACGATCCGGGCGAACTCATTAATGTTCTTCATAAAGCACAAGGCATTTTTGGCTACTTGCCGGCCGAAGTTCAGGAAGTTATTGCCCAAGAGCTTAATGTTCCCGTTGCCAAGGTTTATGGAGTAGTAACATTTTATTCGTTCTTCACCATGATTCCCCGTGGACAAAATCCAATATCGATTTGTATGGGAACCGCTTGTTACGTTCGTGGAGCCGATAAAGTGCTCGATGAATTTAAACGCTTGCTCAAACTTGAAATTGGAGAAACATCCGCCGATGCAAAATTCTCGCTCAACTGTCTTCGTTGTGTAGGAGCTTGTGGATTAGCACCCGTTGTTCTTGTTGGTGAAAAAACCTATGGACGGGTATCTCCGGATCAAGTTCGTGAAATACTAAAAGAATACGGGTTTGAAGGTTAATTCAAACTCCATTCTACTAATAGGTTGCCACAATGGCAACCTATTTTTTTATCCTTTTTTATTGGGCTGTTCCAATAAATTGGTATAAACTATTAAGAAAAACGTCCGGCAATTAGCCGGACGTTTTTTATTGATTAAATCCATCGCACAAGATTAAAATCCATTCGATAAGTTAAATCGGGATGTTTTGGATAAATTCGAATTGCATATTCATAGTTGCCGGGATTAAGCAGAACGACATTTACCGAATAAAACGCTAACTGATCGACTGTTTTATAACATTCCAATTGATAGGTGTCACATATTCGATGATTGCCATTTTCATCGTATTCAGTTAACACCATTTCCACTCCAATTTCATGCGGATGAATGTCCTTCAAATCAAGCATGACCTCACCATGGTAAGGTGCTCCTAAAAAGAAATCTTTTTTGGAAGTGTCGGGGAAATCAACCGAAATTACCTCAATCTGATTCCACCGCAATAACATTTGTTTTTTCCATGAAGCCAGGCGCGCTGCAATAGTATAATCATCAGCCGTCACTTTTGCATATCGTCTAGCTAATGAAATATAATACTGCTTCATATAATCATCGATCATGCGACGAGTAACGTAGTGTGGCGCAATTTGGGCTATACTGTTTTTAATATATTGAATCCAATCGGTTGGTAATCCTTTTTCGTTTCTCTTGTAAAACAAAGGTATTATCTCATTTTCAAGAAGATTATATAACTCGAGTGAATCCAATTCGTTTTGGAAATCAGGGTTAGTGTAGGTGATTTGATCGGTTAATCCCCAACCGGCACCTTCGCGATAACCTTCTAAATACCAACCATCGAGGACACTACAATTCAGTACTCCGTTCAACGTGGCTTTCTGACCACTAGTGCCAGATGCTTCGAGTGGCCTTGTTGGTGTGTTCAACCATACATCGACTCCTTTTACCAAACGTTTTGCTAACTGGATGTCATAGTTTTCAATGAAAATAATTTTCCCAATAAATTCAGGACGACGGCTTACTTCTACAATTTGTTTTATTAGATCTTGTCCCGGTTTGTCGTGCGGATGTGCTTTGCCCGCAAAAATGAATTGTACCGGACGCTCAGGGTTATTTATTAGTTTTGACAACCTTTCTAAATCGTTAAATAAAAGATTAGCACGTTTATAAGTTGCAAAACGTCTGGCAAAACCTATGGTCAATGCGTTATCATTGATCGAAGACAATACCTTTTGCAGTCGTTTCGGATTATCGTTACGTTTAATCCAATTACTTTTATATCGTGCTTTAATGTAATCGATCAATTTTTTGCGTAAGATCTGTCGTTTTTCCCATATTACCTCATCGCTGACTTCATAAATTTTCTGCCAGCACTTTTCATCACTATTATTTTTGAGAAAATCTTCCCCGAAATGAGTTTCATAGAGTTGTCGCCATTCTTTTGCTGTCCATGTGGGGTAATGCACTCCGTTGGTTACATGGCCAATGTGGAGCTCTTCGGGAAAATATCCTTTATAGAGGGCTGTAAACATTTCACGCGATACTTTACCATGAAGTTTACTTACACCATTAACTTCCTGACAGAGATTAACAGCTAACACACTCATAGAAAACTTATCGTTTGGATTTCCCGGAGTCCAGCGCCCAAGGTCCATAAACTGCTCCCATGAAATGTGCAGACGCTCCGGTGTATGTCGAATGTACATACGCATCAATTCCTCGGAAAATGCATCGTGTCCTGCAGGCACAGGAGTATGTGTAGTAAATAAGCTGCTGTGACGAACAACCTCTAATGCTTCCTCGAAGCTTAGATGCTTTTCTTCGATGAGATTGCACATCCTTTCAAGATTAGTGAAAGCAGCATGTCCCTCGTTACAATGATATACATCAAATTCTAAGCCTAGAGCACGTAACAAGCGTATTCCACCAAAACCTAAAATAATTTCCTGTTTCAATCGGTTTTCCCAATCTCCTCCATAAAGTTGATGTGTAATTCCTCTATCGGCTTCGTTATTGTCAGCTACATCTGAATCTAAGAGATATAATTTTACACGACCAACATTAATCTCCCAAACGCGGAGTTTGACTACACGGGCCGGCATGTAAACATTAACCAATAAGAGATTTCCGTCTTTATCCTTGACAGGAATTAGAGGTATATTGTTTAAATTTTGATCTTCAAGTAAAACAAGTTGCTCGCCGTTAATATTTAGTTGTTGGGTGAAATATCCTTTTCGATAAAGTAATCCAACTCCAACCATATGAATGCGAGAATCGCTTGCTTCCTTAAGATAGTCTCCGGCAAGAATTCCTAAACCTCCAGAATAAATATTAATATTGTCGTTTAGACCATATTCCATGCTGAAGTAGGCAATTGAAGGCGATGGTTCAACTCCCTCGTTCATATAATCGCAAAATTTCTTATAAACATTGCGATATTGCGTCATAAAATCCTCATCATGTTGTAGTTGAAGAAGACGTTCCTGAGAAATGCTGTTAAGTAGAACTATAGGATTTTTCTTGCTGCGTTCCCAGATATCTTTATCGATGAGTTTAAAAAGCTGACTAGCTTCATAATTCCATGACCACCAAACATTCATCGATAAATCAACCAAACCCTCGATTGGTTTGGGTATATTTGTTAAAATTCGCATTTTTTTCCACTTGGGTTCGTTGGATCGAACATCAATCTTAGCCTCAAGTGGTCTTTTAAATACTTTGGTTTCAACAAGTTTATATCGCTCTACATTTTTGGTTAACCCAATATCGTATCCTTGAATATAGAATTTAACAAACTCTGTCCATTCTGCTTTTTTGGATAATTCTTTTGCATTTGTTCTTGCAAGTTGAACTTTTTCTAAAGACAGATTGGAAAAATTAGCGATGGCTTCTGCTATTTGATCGATTACTTGCTCATGATTATCCTCGTCTCTTGAGATGACATATACGCCATTCAATAAATCGTTTTGCTTTTCGCTTCCATAAATTCCTAAAACCCAGTGCCCAAAACCTGAAAGAGTTGTGGTTATGGTTGGTATCGTAAAGGCTATAGATTCAAGTGGTGTGTAACCCCAAGGTTCGTAGTATGATGGAAAGGCTGTTAAATCAGCTCCAATAAGTAATTGATAATAGGTTAGATTAAAAACCCCATCGTTCCCATTCAAATAGCATGGTACAAAAATGATGGAAACATCGGATTGTTGATTTAGCCCTGTTTCAAAAATTTTACGAACTACAGCATCGTTATGAAATTCGTGTAAATTATGGGTATGAAAAGGATTAGGTAATGGTCCATTCTCCGGTTTTTCAAATCGTTGAATTATATCGTAACGAGGGCCATCGTGATGTGCAGGAACTAAGATTAAAGCTAAGATCTTTTTCGCCAATTTTTTTTGTTTCAAACGTGCGATAGATTCGATAAAGAGGTCGATACCTTTATTCCTAAATTCATATCTTCCGGAATTTACAACTACTAGTGTTTCATCATCAAAATTTTGTCCAGTTAGAGTGTTTGCAACCTGAAAGAGTTTTTGTCGTGATTTTTGACGTAAAGTCTGAAATTCATGGTCTTCAGGGACAAAATTATTTTCAAAGCCGTTGGGAGTAATCAAATCGACTTCTCTTCCCAGGAAATACTTACATTCTTTTGCGGTGGTTTCACTCACGGTTGTAAAAACGTCGGCTGCAGCTGCAGAGCTCTTTTCAAGAGTGTGTTTTGCTATGACATTAAACTCGTGAGCTTTAGAATCGGCTGAATATTCCTGCAGGTATTTGTATAAAGGTTGATTGTTACTAGCAATACAACGTCCTACCATGGTTGCGTGAGTTGTAAACATGGTACAGATATAAGGAGCATATTTTTGCAAATAGAGAATTCCAGCTCCTGTCATCCATTCATGAAAATGTGCTATTACATTCAACCTAGGAGAAAGATTATAACGGCAAAAATCCTCAATTACCTGACCAGCGACATAGCCGAATAAAGTAGGCTCAATAAAATCCCACCCCGCTGAAATTGAGTCAACTTTATAGGTTTCCCACAACTCTGCAAAAATCTCGTCTTTTTTAGCAATGAACGGTGTGTAATCGATAAGTATTGTGGTTGGTGTTCCATGTATTTGCCATCTTCCTATCCTAATTCGGAAACCTTTTTCTCGCGCAGCAGAAACCCAAGAAGCAAAAAGACTTTTATCTTCCTTAAATTCAGGTGTTTCATTTCCTTGTCTGATGTTGTCGGGACCAATGTAGATAATTTTGGCTTCAACGGCTTTTGATAAAGCCAATGATTTTGTGGTTACTACAGTGTAAATGCCTCCAACTTTATTACAGACTTCCCAACTGGTCTCAAAAATAAATTCTGGCTTTTTTTGACTTTGATTCATTGTATTTATGTTTTAAGTTTACACAAAAAATCCACTACCTTCAAGAAAAATGAAGGCACACTAATTGTTGATCCGAATCATTTAAACTCACTCTTGCTTCTCGTTCTAATTTCCCTTATTGTTGATCTTTTTTTGGGTAGTCTTACTTGTTGACTTTTCAGAAGCTTTTTGGGTGGATTTTTGGGTGTCTTTTTGTTTTGTTGTTTCTTTTTTAGATTTACTTTTTGTCACAGTTTTTTCGGCCTTATCGACCTTTATTGACGATGTGTCAGTGCTTTTCTTTTTAGGAACTGCTCTCTTTTTGTTTTTTTCAGTAACACTCAATAAGTGTTTCAGTTCCAGAATAATTTCTTCCTGACGCCTGTTAACTTTCTTCAATCGTTCAAGATCGTGTCTTATGTCGCAGGTAAATCCAGTATAGAGCATGAAATCATTGAGCACATTGCGAAAATTAATGTATGCTTCATAAGGTGATCCAAACGGATTGAAATATTTATGAACCTCACCATCGGAAAACCATTTTGTTGACATGTAATAAAAATGGTCACTGGTCTGCAAATATCGGTAAATTTTTTTAATTTCTGCATCTTGTTGCATATTTATAAATTCTTGCATTTCATACAATTTATTGAATGCATCTTGCTGCAAATCGTTTCCTAGCCACGCGGTTAAATCTCTCTCTTCGTCGGCCCAAGAAGTTGGATGTTCAACATTAATCGGAGATATTGGTTTTAATTGTTTTATGGCTTCGGATGGGGTAATAAATTCTAATTCTTTGGGATGTTTCAATACTTCCTCGGGTAAATATCGCAAAAATTCGAATATTCCAGACTCAGCTCTTTGATGTTCCCCAATGGTCTCATAATCCATAAAGATGTTAATAATTTCGTCTTTTGAGTCATGTGCAAGAAACCATGAAACATATTTTTCAGCCGTCAGCGGCCATTGATCCCACATCTGGTTTGAGAATCGGAAAGCGATATCGTCACTTAATTTAAAGTTTCGCAACAAAACTTTTTGCTTAGGGCAAATGGGATTGGCATAAACAAAATTTGGACTGCGCCAACCCAAAACGGCTTTCGCACCTTCTGCCAAAACACCTTCATAGCCGAGTTCGAACACATCGGCTCCTATTTGATTTGAATAAACCAACTCAGTGTTTCTAAACACCTTCGGTTTATAATTGAACAACTCTTCAATTTTTGCACTATGAGCTCTAATCTGATCTTGAAATTCTACCTTGTCTTTTAATGATACAAGTGAGTGCGAATAAGTTTCTGCCAGAAATTCAACTTGTTTGGTTTTAGCTAATCGCTGAAAAGACTCCAAAACATCGGGGGCATATTCCAACATCTGGTCAATAAATACTCCGGAAAGCGAAAAGGAAATTTTGAATTTTCCTTTGTATTTAGTTATTAATTCATACAATAGTTGGTTGGCCGGAAGATAGCATCGTTCGGCAATACGCCGAATATAATTCCGATTCGCATAATCATCAAAGTAGTTATGATTAAGTCCTATATCAAAAAATCGATAGGTTCTCAATCGATAGGGTTGGTGGACTTGGAAATAGATACAAACTTTTTTCATATTCGAGTAATTTGTTGATTATTCTAATATTTACAAACCAAGTGCTTTTTGATACACTTGAATAACTTTTGCTGCCGAGTTATCCCATTTGAGACTATCGACCTCTGATTTTCCATAATTTTTAAAAATCCGGGATAAAGCGCGATAGTGTAATAGTCCATAAATTGCATCGGCCATAGCATCAACGTCCCAAAAATCGACTTTTATAGCATGCTTCAGTACCTCGGCGACTCCCGACTGTTTACTGATAATTACAGGGACATTGCTTCGCATGGCTTCCAACGGCGATATTCCAAATGGTTCGGATACCGATGGCATGACGTACACGTCGCTCATTGCAAACATTTTTGTCACCTCAGGTCCTCGAAGAAATCCGGTGAAATGAAACTTATCAGCAATGCCCAGAGAAGCAACATTATGAATGATGCGGTTTAGCATGTCGCCCGAACCGGCCATGACAAACCTAACATTTTGATCTTTCTGCAAAACTTTAACGGCAGCTTGGACAAAGTAGTCAGGACCTTTTTGATAGGTGATCCTGCCTAAGAAGGTAACAATCTTCTCGGGTAGGTATTTTTTATATTGTTCCCGCTCTCGTTCATCAGCTTCAACGGCATTGTGAACCGTGATAACCTTTTCCGGTGGAATCCCATAGCGGCTGATTACTATTTGACGAGTAAAATTACTTACTGAGATCACCAAATCGGCCTCGGTCATTCCCATTCGCTCGATATTATATACTTGTTGATTGACATTTTCCCCGCTGCGGTCAAATTCGGTAGCATGGATATGAACTACTAAAGGTTTGCCGGTTGCCCTTTTGGCGGCAACTCCGGCAGCATATGTTAACCAATCGTGCGCATGGATAATATCAAAGTCAAGTTGACGAGCTAATGCAGCCGCAACAATTGCATAGCGACTGACTTCCAACATCAGGTCTTTTCCATAACTGCCTGAAAAACGAAATTTACGTCCTAAAACTTTCTGGGTTTTTGCAGACTCGTGTGCCACATCCTCTCCTACAAGAATGCTAAATTCTTCGGGTGACAGGTAGGGTACTATGTTTGCGCCTATTTCAAAATAGCGCATTTGTTCGTAAAATTTACCGAAGTTGACAACCTTTTCCGTCAAATCAACTCCTTCAGCCGAATGAAGGGTGATTTGCTGTTGATCTTCATCCCCATACACCTTTGGCACAACAAAGTCAATTTTCACTCCGTGATAGGCCAAGCCTTTTGTTAAACCATAACAGGCTGTGCCTAAACCTCCGGCAATATGGGGCGGAAATTCCCAACCAAACATTAAAACTCTCATGGATCTATTTTTTTTGCAGTTTTTAATTCTCAACAACCAGGCTATCCATTAACATTTTAATTTGTAATACGGCTGAAATACTCAAGGCTTGAGATATTGCTCCTCGCGGCTCATGAGGTGGATCACCATCGTAAATTTCATTTATGGTTCCTACACCGACTACTGTCATATCTTTCTCGAAACTAAAAAACATTTTGTTCAATTCCGGTAAAGCATCTTTTTTATACACAGAAACCAAAGCTTTGGCGTAAAACTCCAAGAGCCAAGGATGGACTGTCCCTTGATGCAGAGCCTTCTCGCGTTGATTATGATCGCCAATAAAATAAGGACAATAACGCTCATCGGCAGGAGTTAGCGTTCTCAATCCTTTTGGGGTTAAAAGTATATGCTGAATACATTGAATCACATCGATTTTCTGTGTTTCACTTAGCATGGAAAAGGGCAAAGCTGCAGCTATTATTTGATTAGGCCTGATGGTTTTATCTTGCTGATGAGTGGTGCAAAAATCGGCTAAATAGGAGCCTTCGTTAATCCAAAATTTTTGAAGGAAAGATTGTTTTGTTACAGAAGGAATGTGTTCGAATTTCTGAATAAACTCATGATCTTTTGCAAAATGGGCAATTTCTAAGGCATACATCAAAGCATTATACCAAAGCGCATTTACCTCAACCGAAAAACCCCGGCGAGGCGTCACAGGTTTTCCGTTCACTACTGCATCCATCCAGGTTTGGGGATAGTGGTCATGCGATAAATAAATCAAGCAGTGATCGGTCATTTTAATCCCACATTCCAATCCATCGTAATAATGGTTGAGTATGCTTTTAATGGTTTCCCAATATTTGATGACAACAAATTGTGGTGTAACCCATTCTTGAAGTTGTTGTACGGCATAGATGAACCATAATGGAGTGTCGGCACTTGGGCAAGTTCCTTCAGTTTTTTTATTTAAAAGTTGCGGAAAAGTTCCATTATTATATTTTCTCAATGCGGTGTCTAATACATTAATAAGCGTTTGAGGATTACCTAAAGATAATGTTAATCCTGGTGCAGCAATGAACGTATCACGACTACGGGCGTCATACCAATGATATCCTGAAATGAGATAAGTTGATTTTTTTCGTTTTTCAATAAATTGTTGTGCTGCATTATACAAGCAGTTTTCAAAGTTATAGCGCGGTATTCTGTTATTCTGAATTGTTGTAAATCGGCGACGAATATTGTTCACGGGTAAAACTTCTGTTCCCGCTGCAAAAAATATTGATTCCCCTTTTTTTAGTGTTGTTTCAAAAAATCCAGGGGTAAATAGATCTTCTTTAAAATCGTATCCTCGCTCCTGCTCCATTGGATATTCCACATTGTAATACCAATCGGGCAAATGGACAAAGTCAATTTTTTTATTAAACTGCATGTTTAAATATGGGAAGGAATCATACATGCGTATTCTGATCCCATTTTCAATCATTTCAGGTCGAATATTGGCGTCGAAGTTTGCTTTCGACAGTTCATGAATATTTCTAAAGGCGAGAAATGGTTTTAAGCGAAATGTTATGGTATTAGGCGATTTTGTGGAATATCTGGGTATTTCAGTAACCGTATATTTGATTAGAACACGAAAATCTTCATGATCCAAAACCTGATCAACATCAATCTTTATTCCTCCAATGTTATACGAAAGGGTTGGCAAAACATCTGTACTAAGTTCTTCAATATACTTGTGACCTTTAGGCTCATAAAAACCTCCGCTATATTTACGAATTCCTAAGTTAAACTCATATCCATCATAGACAATGGTTGGATCAACCATGCTAAGTAAAACATATCGCTCATTGTTGAGCTCTTCTACGGGGCAAACAAGCAGTCCATGATATTTTCTTGTATTGCAATTAATGATAGTTGTTGATCCGTAGGCCCCGGAACGATTAGTTCGAATAAATTCCCGTTTAAGTGAAAACTCTAAATTGGTTAATTGATTTTTGTCGAATTTCAAATAACTCATGGCTGTTTCTTTATGTTTGTTTGGCTAAATATAGTATCTTTTTTTTATTCCAACAAAATTAAATTCTGGTGATTTTACTGACTCCTTGTACTTTTTTTAGTTTTTGAATAGTTGCATCCAGATCGGATACGCTTTTTACATAGAGCTTTATTGAGCCTTCAAAAATTCCATCGAAGGATTTAAAATTAATTTCGCGAATATATATATTTAGGTCAGTACTTAAAACATTGGTTAGATCTCTGACAATGCCTATGCGATCAATACCCTCAAAAGAAAGCTCTGTTAAGGTTGCTTTATGTTCTTCATTTTCGAACGATACCGGAACAATTTTATCTCCATGTTTAGAATTTAATTCAATTGAAATCGGGCACATTACCTGATGAATGATGATGTTACCAGGCGATAGTTCGTACCCCACAATATCATCACCGGGTAAAGGATTGCAACAGGTGGCTCTTTCGTAATGTTTTTCGGACGAATCTTCCTTTTTACTAATATCTTTTGACCTATTAAAACGAAAGATATTTATTTTTCGCTCAGGTGTAAACTGTTTTAGAATTTGCTTCAGGGAGTCAACCGTCTGCGGTTCTTCTTCCAATTTAAGGTACACAAAGTTTTCGGGATCAGATAGGTGCAAATTATAGAAAATTTTCAATTTTTCGATAATACGATCTGTAAGTTTAATTTGAAGTTGGGCTAACATATTTTCCAACTTTTTTTTCTCGGTGGAAGCCACACGTTCGGCTTCTTCGTACAAAAACTTTTTAATTTCAATAATAGCCTTAGCGGTATATACTTTATTTAACCAATCAATTTTGGGTTTAGCAACCTGTGATGTTATAATTTCCACTTGATCACCATTCCTAAGTTTATATTCAAGTGGCCGTACTTGATGATTTATTTTCGCCGAAATGGCATGATTACCGATTTTTTTGTCAAGATGGTAAGCAAAATCTAATGCTGATGAACCTTTAGGCAAGACAAAACTCTCGCCTTTAGGTGTAAAAATTGTAATATCACCACTTTTTAGAAGTGCTGGAATGAAATCTGAATCCTTACTATTATTAATAACGTCTCGCACAATTGAAAACCAATTTTCAAATTGTTTTTCTCCTGAATACAATCCTTTGTATCGGTGGTGAGCAGCTATTCCATTTTCAGCAATATCATTCATTCTTTTACTTCTAATTTGCACTTCAACCCACTTCCCATCATGTCCCATTACTGTTGAATGCAGTGCTTCATAACCATTATCTTTCGGATTGTTGATCCAATCACGAAACCGATCAGGACGAGGAGGATAACAATCTGTAACGTAAGAATAGATTTTCATACATTGTTCTTTTTCGCTCCCGCCATCGGGTTTTGGCGTGAAAATAATTCGAAAGGCATATATATCGAAAATCTCTTCAAAAGGAACATCCTTCTTTTGCATTTTTTTATAAATACTATAGATGCTTTTGGGACGGCCATCAACTTCGTAATCATACTTTTCTTCCGTCAAACGAGCCTGAATAGGCAACCCAAATTTGTTTATCATCATTGTTCTACGCTCCTCTGTATCTTCCAATTTTTTTGCTATGCTTTGATATTCTTCCGGGAATAAAATCCGAAATGAACTGTCTTCAAGTTCGGTTTTAATCCTATAAAGACCTAATCGCTCAGCTAAAGGAGCATATACATAGAGGGTTTCCGATGCTATTTTCAATTGTTTAAATCGCGCTAATGAATCCAGCGTACGTAAATTATGCAATCGATCGGCTAATTTTATTAAAACTACTCGATAATCTTCAGACATCGAAATTAAAATTTTTTTAAAATTCTCAATCTGAAGGGATGAATTCTCTTTGATATTAATATCGGCAGATACCTTACTAATTTTGGTCAAGTTCTCTACCATATCTGCCACCTCCTGACCAAATTCTCTGACAATATCTTCCTTTGTCACATCAGTATCCTCAACCACATCGTGTAAAAGGGCTGTAATCAATGATTTCTTCCCTAAATTGAATTCTCTTGAACAAATCAAAGCTACACTGATAGGGTGTAAAATATAAGGTTCTCCAGACTTTCGACGTATGGGATAATGTGCATCATAGGCAAATCGATAAGCTTTTTGAATTTCATCCAAACCTTCTTGGCCTCTTTGTGTGCTGTAACTTTTGGCCAATTCCTCAAATTCCTTCTCAATTTGCTTTATCTCGTCTTCTGTAAATTTCATAGAAACAGCGGTTTGAGTTTAATAATAAAATATCTCAAATGTATTATACCTGACATCCAAAATAATGAAAGCCAGATCACGAAAACTCATCGTTGTCGATTTTAAAAATAGTAAATTTTATGTCACTTTAATCCTTCTAAGTATTTATTTACGAAAATTTGAAAAATTGATTCAAAAAAAATAGATTTTTTTTCGAATCTTCGATGTCACAAATTTTGTGAGGTTGCCATACCGGAAAAAATCAATATTTTTGCCCAAAAAGAATTCATGAATCCTAAGATTGCTATTGCCATATTAAACTGGAACGGACTAACATTTTTGCAACGATTTATTCCAATTTTAACAAAATATTCCGATTATCCCAATGTGAAAATCTGGGTAATCGATAATGGATCTACCGATAAAAGTGTAGAGTGGCTCCAAAAAGAATACGATTCGATTGAAATTGTTAAACTTGATAAAAATTACGGATTTACAGGCGGTTATAATCGAGGTTTAAAAGAAATCAATGCCCAATATTTCGTCATTTTAAATTCCGATATCGAAGTTACTCCCGGATGGCTACTAGCTCCCATAGAAATTCTTGAAAATAATCCGCAAATAGCCGCAGTTTCCCCTAAAATCAGAGCTCTGGCTAATCGAGAAATGTTTGAGTATGCCGGCGCTGCCGGTGGGTTTATCGATAAATTAGGTTTTCCATTTTGTCGAGGCCGAATAATATCTTCTACTGAATTAGATTTTAGGCAATACGATTCTACCATTCCGATTTTTTGGGCTAGTGGTGCTTGTATGTTTATTAAAGCTGAACTTTTTCACAAAGTGGGCGGCTTCGATGAAAACTTTTTTGCCCATATGGAAGAAATTGATCTGTGTTGGCGTTTAAAAAACCTAGGATATGATATCTATAATGTTCATAACTCTATTGTCTATCATGTAGGAGGAGGAACATTGCCCAATGAAAATCCTCGAAAAATCTATTTGAATTATCGTAACAATCTTCTACTTCTTTACAAAAACTTGCCGTCGAAAGACTGGAGAAAAATATTTGCTGTTCGAATAATTTTTGATCTGTTTGCCTTGATCGTTTTTGTTGCTCAAAGGAAAGCTAAATTTGCTTTATCAATTGTTAAAGCCTATCGCGACTTTTTTAAACTGAAAAAGCTTTATATCGGGCAAACTTATTATCAGAACGCTTTCAAACACAAGGAAATACTCAAAAAGAGTATTGTTGTTCAATATTTTATACGAAAAAAGCGCAAGTTTTCCGAAATTAACTTCAACTAGATTTTATTGCACCCAGAAATACTCTAGAAGCTCATTCACATCGTCAACCGACAACGTTGATTTGAAATCGAAAACTTGATCGATTGCATGCCTCAACTCAGAAGGTGATATCCATCCATCGTTATTTGAATCAACTTTCTTAAATTTGTCGGGCATTTTGTCGTATTTCTTTCGTTTAACTTGTTGTCGTGCTTCTGAATAATAGGTTTGCAAATGCTTGCGCTCCACTGCCTTTGGGTCAAATAAGATTGCCACAAGATGATGAGTTGTTAAACGAACCCCTGTAGATCCAACGCCAATGGTTTCTTTTGGAGAATTGGGTTGCTCATCACGATAATCGGGAACCCCATCATCGTCAGCATCAAGTGGGCAACCTCGATAATCCACAATTATATTCTGCGGTGTGTATGGACATTCATCATTAAAATCGTCAACCCCGTCTTTATCTTCATCTTCACCGTCAGTTACTATAAATTTCAGGTTTTTAAATGTTTCCACGGCTGCAATTTCACTTTCCGGGCTAAAAAGGTCGAGGCGTAAAGATATATAAGCGTAATTTATGATATCGTTTTTATAAAAACCTGATTTCTCGTTTTTATCATCAATATAGTCTGTAAAACAGAACCTTGTAGAATTTGCAAACCTCAAGGTTAATCGGTTTGTTATGGCAAGATTTAATCCGAAATCAAAAGGGATGGCAAACGACATCAACGAATAGTCGGGGTTTTGAGTATTTACTTCCCGCAAGTTAGTCTCATACAAATAATCGCGTGGGACTATGGTACCGTCGGATAGTCGAATTGTTCCGTCGGGCATATATTCGTATGGCTGTGATGCAAGCATATTGTCTCCTTTAGGGGAAAACTGTACGGTTTCTATTCCGAGGGAAATAAATGGATGAAATGGTCGCTTCCGCAATAGTAGATGATTAAAATTGTAACTCATGGAAACACCTCCCATAAATAGATCCGACCTGAAGTTTCGGTTAAGAGTCAGGTCGGATAGGTCTCTTTGTGATGCTGATACTGCACCGAATAACGCATATAAATCCACATCGAAATAGCGTCCAAGGGAGCGAGATATGCTTATCAAATTTCCGCGATTTCCTGTCAATGGTGACTTGTAATTGGAAAGAACGTCTCCATAAAAAGAAAATATCCCTTGTCCAAAACCGAATACCGGTTTAAATGCACTTCGAAACAAATCGGTTGAGGTTTCTTCTTCTGAAAGTAAAAGAGCCTCGTAATCCTCGTCCACTTGTGCCCACGATTGAAATGTAGCGATTGCTAAAATAAACACGGTTAGTATTTTAACAACTATTTTCATAAAAGTGTAATTATTTAATTTAATCGCTTGCCAGATAATTTTTGGGTTTTATATCAATATTGTGGTTTTTCCTCTATTTTACATCATTTAAACCATTGTTGGTTTGCTATCATTAAGGCTTCCTGAACCGTTATGCGTATTCCATCGTTATAGGCACAAACAAATGCATCGATAATCGGAGTTGTTTGCCAGATTTTATTACGATAATCACGTGCATCTTTGTAGATTCTAAATTTACCAACGGTGTATTTGTGCCAACCTTCGTGTAATTCAACTTGTACCGGATCGTTGATGTTGAACCTTTTAAAATAATCTTTTTTGACTAATTTATGGCTGGCGGCTATTTGCACACGATATGTTATTCCTTGATCCGGAAGGCTGACATTGGCAATTTCTGGCCTTTTGATCTCGCCAACAACTTCTTTGTTTTGTGTAACAGTTTCGGATTGTTTTTTCTTTGATTCAGCCAATTTTTTATATCGCTCCAATTCTTCTGGTGTCAGTGTTTGCTCAAAGGTTTTTTCTTCTTTTACAAGCTCATTAATCTTATCGGAAGTAGCAACACCTTCAGTGCCGGTAAAAGTTCCTTCATCAGATAAAACATCTACTTTTTTCTCCTTCTTTTCTTTTTCTATTTCGGCCAATTGTTCATCTTTTGTTAGTTCAATGGATTGAAGCATTTCAGCTTCAAAGGCATTTAAATCGACATTACGTTCGGCAATATTTATTGTAAACGTGCGATCGTCCTGTGAGTAAGAAAAGGTTCCATTAATGATAAACGCTTGATTGGGAAACTCTTCAGTTTGAAAAAGTTTATAGGATACGATAAACATTTTATCGGCTTCATCTTTGGGAAGTTCCATCCATAGAAACTTTACTACCCTTCCACTGACCTGGAATATAGCTCCTTTTGTTTTGTTTGCAACTGCACGATATCCCCGAGGAATTTGTTCTTCGATTTTACCAAAACTGTTTAAGTTTGCCTTGCTGACTAAAAGATTTACAACAATTTCGTTATCTTCGTTCATGTATGGCTTTTGACGAATACAATCAATGGGTTTTAAGGTGATTTCTTTGTATTTATATCGCTGTGATGCCAAAAGATCAGTAACGCCTTCAACCTGAACCACTTTAATTTTATGCGGTGTAATTGTTTTTTCTTGAATTCGATTATTGTCTATATATCGAAATGCTCCGGTAATGTTAAATTCTCCGGAAATGGGTGGAGCCACATCGAAATTCAATATTACATGCAAAACTTCGTCGTAAGGTAAATTGTACCAATGTACAATGGCTTTTTGATCCTCAAACGAAAATTGCCCACCGTGAGTTTCTTTTGCTGATGCTTTGAAACCATTGGGTACTTCGATCGTTAATCGAGCATAACGGTCAATTTCACCTTTATTGATTACAAACTCAACTGTGAATCGGCTTCCGGAATTTACTTGTGCCGGGAAATTATGAGTAATATCCACCCCTCCAAATATCTCACCGATAATAAGAATTATACCTATATTCAGTACTGAAATTAATGGTTTGATCATGGTTCAAAGCGTATAGGATTCTTCATTTGAGCATTACCATAACTTGTGTCAACGTAAAAATACGGCTTTTGTTTCAATTTATCAAATTTTTACAGAGCTTTTAGAAAAATTAATGATATTTAAAGCTACTTCCAAAAAGGAATTCCCTTAAAATGCTTGTTGGGGGTATATCTTTCTCTGAAATTGGTAACAGAAAGCTGAAAAATTTTATAAGTCTTGTTGCTTCTGCGTATTCGGGACATAAAGGTGATACCTCGCGCAAAATGGGCTCTGCATATTTTTTTAGCACACCGAGTTCAAATAATAAGGCTGAATTATACATAACATCTGCTTCTTCTTGATAAGGGAAAATATATTTCTCTTCTCCTCTTCTAACACTTGGCCAACGTTTAATGGTCTCCTGGGCGCTGTATCCTCTGTATTGATAATCTCTAACAATTCGTCGTATGAGACGATTATCGGTTGTTGGAATACGATTGTGATCATCCATACATAGAGATGTCAGAGCTGAAACATATATTTTAAATTTCTCTTTATCGGATATTTGACTGGTTAGTTTTGGATTTAATGCGTGAATTCCTTCAACGATAAGCACTGAGTTGGGGTGCATTTTCATATAGTCTCCACAATAGGAACGTTTCCCGATGGTAAATGAAAATCGAGGGATTTCAACTTCTTCGCCTGCAAGTAGTTGCAGCAAATGTTGATTGAAAAGCTCTAAATCAAGTGCATCGATATTCTCAAAGTCATACTCTCCGTTCTCATCCCGTGGAGTTTTTTCCCGATCAACAAAATAATTATCGAGCGAAATAACCTGAGGTTTTATGCCTAAAACCTTTAGTTGTACTTCAATTCGTTTGGCGGTGGTGGTTTTCCCGGAAGAGGAAGGCCCACTGAGCAGAAGTATTCTGGGCATGGGGTCTCGCTCTACAATCATATCAGCAATTCGAACGATTTTTTTCTCCTGGAGAGCTTCGCTAACCATAATCAAGTCGGTGATAGTTCCGTTCCTGGTAGCTTCATTGAGTTCCCCCACAGTTTGAACTCCGATTATCTGGCTCCAATCTTTGTATTCTTGGAAGATTTCAAACATTTTGTTTTGCAGAATGATTGGTGCCACGGTTGTCGGATTTTGAGCTGTGGGAACTCTCAATAACATCCCATCGTAATACTTGTACAGATCGAATATTTTAATGTATCCTGTGGATGGCGCCAAATATCCATAAAAATAATCCGGATAATCTTCAAGCCAATATACGCTAGTGTACATCAGGTTCCTATGTTCAAAAAGCTTAGCTTTGTCTTCTTGATTATTTTTTCTGAATAGCTCTATTGCTTCAGTGGTTAATATTTCTTCGCGAATAAAAGGAATGTCCTTATCTACAATGCGTTGCATTTCTTCTAAGATCTGCAATATTTCAGGTATGGAAACCTCTTTTTGTGGATTATCGAACTCACAGTAATAACCATTCGAAACAGAATGTTGAATATTAAGATGTCGATCGGGGAACAAATTTTTGACTGCTTTGATCAGAATGAAACTGAGAGAACGAACATACATTCTCAAACCATCAGGATGTGTATAATCAATGAATCGAATAGTTTTGGGTTTAAATATGGCATAGTCTAATTCTTTAAGGGAATTATTGACAAATGCCCCGATAGGCTTATTACTCAATCCATGATTAATTTGCTCGGAAATCTCAAGCAATGTTGTTCCTAAAGGATATTTTCTTCGTTGATTGATATTTTCAATGATAACTTCAATTTCTTTTTGCTTAATCATACGACGCTTCAAAAGTTATGGTGTGATTTGATAAACTGCTGTCGCCTAGCGTAGCCGGGCGATTGTCAACAACAATAAGAATATTAATTGAGTTGTTCCAAAAGTTACTGAACCATTCTTTATATTGAAGTGGAGTATATTTGCCTGTTTTGTATTCAATTAAAGTGATTAATACTTCTCCCGGAAAATTTTGTTGATAATTGATCCCGATGATGTTTGGGTGCAATTCTTCCGACAAAGGAATTAAGAGATTTTGGTTGTTATGTCCGGATAGACAAGGGCGTTCGGAATAGGATAAACTATCTACGGTTCGGTATGTCAATCCACAGGCACAAACCGAATTTTGATTGGCAATGATTTCGATTTTTGTATTGTAAGGTATGAGCTGTGGTTTATTTGTGTGCAATGGGGTGACAACAAGCCTTCCTCTTCCCGATGGAACCGGTAAACCTCTTTTATCAAGAATTTCGTAGCAAGCTAAAGGTTCAAACAAATGGTAATAATCGTATTGACAAGTTGCTAAGATTGCACCAAAATGTGTATCGGTAATCAGTCTTGCAATCGGCACATTAAAAATATCTCGAAGTAAATTTTCTCCTCCTGGTGTAATATCGTGATTATAAGCCACAAGGAGTTTTGGCTTTATACTGAATTTTGGACTTTGTCTTAAGAATAATGCTAATTGAGCTAATATGGCAGGTCGGGCAGCCAAAACAAAGTCTTCGGTTCGGTCTAGAAGTTGTGCAATTTCTTCTATATTGTTATTAAAATCGAGAATTTCAACATTTTTAGTTAATCCACTCAGGATTAAACGGTTTTTGTTTGGAGTTATCCAAAAAACCTTGTTGTTTTCACATTTATGCCACGATAAAACTCGCTTAAAAGCCGCCGACATGGCTACTTGTCTGGTTTTATAATATTCTTCAGGCGATACAACTTCAGGATTTTCATCAACCGAAATCGATTCTAACTCTGCAAAACCTCGAAACTTATACCATTTGATTCCTTTTCGCTCAAGCTTGTTTTTGAATACTTCACTCTTCTTTGCTCCTTCTTGTATAAGTTGCTTTAAAGCATCATTTTGAAACCGGTAAATTTCATTGCGTAATAATTTTTCGGTTTGTGAAAAGAGTTTTGAAAACCTTCTATAACGAAAATATCGTAGCATTTTTTGTAGGTTATTGTTTGGGCAAATTTAATGTATTTTAGACGTTTTACGAAACTATATTGCAATTTCTTGCTTTAATGATAGCTATTTTTTTTGATGTTTTTATCAATCGAATTTCATCTATCGGCTTCATCTTGTCGAAAGGTAAGATAAAAGCTTTTCCACTTAAAACGAAAGATCCCCAAAAATTGGGGATCTTTCGTTTCTTTAAAAGTACAAATCTCGTTGACCTTGTTTGATTTTTTCTAATCGGTCAACAATTTCTTTGAAATTTTTCTGTTCTTTTAGATCGTTTTGTAATGTTTGTTCGATTAATTGCCAACCTTTTTCATAGGTATGCGATGGAGCGTAGTCCTGAAGGTACTCGGCTAATGTCAACAATGCATTTGGGGTGCAATATCGTTTAATGAATCCGGGAACTGAAAATTCCATAAAATGTTTACCGGTACGTCCAAGTCGATAACAAGCTGTACAAAACGAGGGAATGTTGCCTTTATGAATCAATTCTTCGATAACTTCATTAAGTGACCGATTGTCGTTGATTGTAAATTGCTCGCGATTAAGATTTTGCTGTTCGTTTTTTGTTTGATTGTGATATTTGCCAAGTTCAATCTTTGTTCCTCCATCGATTTGGGATACTCCATAATCAAGAACTTCATCTCGAACAGCGGCGCTTTCGCGGGCAGTTAAAATCAAACCCGTGTAGGGTACTGCCAACCGCAAAATAGCAATGATTCGAGCAAAATCAGCATCAGAAACTAGATATTGATTCCGAATATTTATAGCACTGGCATTGGTGATTCTTGGGAATGATATGGTGTGCGGTCCAACGTTATAGCACGCCTCAAGATGATTTGTGTGTCGAACCAAAGCCATTACTTCAAATCGCCAATCATAAAGTCCAAAAAGTGCACCTAAGCCAACATCATCGAGTCCTGCTTCCTGAGCACGATCGAGTGCTGTTAAACGCCAGTTGTAGTCAGTTTTCTTTCCTCCGCGATGATACCACTGATAGGATTCTGGATGATAGGTTTCCTGAAAGATTTGATAGGTCCCTATTCCGGCCTCTTTAACTTTCCTGAATCCTTCAATATCCATGGGGGCAGCATTGATATTGACTCGACGAATTTCGCCATTACCTTTTTTTACGCTGTAAACCAAACGAACCGTGTGTGCAATAAATTCAGGATTATACTTGGGATGTTCACCATAAACCAGAATCAATCTCTTTTGCCCGTTATCTTCCAACGCTTCTACTTCCATAACAATTTCATCGTCGGATAAAGTAGTACGTTCCTGTTCTTTGTTCTCTGTGCGAAATCCACAGTACGAACAGTTATTGGTGCAGTAATTTCCAATATATAGCGGTGCAAACAACACGATGCGATTCCCATAAATGGTTTCCTTTATTTTACGTGCCCCGGCCTTGATTGCTTGGACAGATTCTGGATCATCGGCTGCAATAAGAGTTGCAACTTCTTCCAGATTTAATCTGTTTTTAGCCAACGACTTTTGAATTATTTCATTTACTCGTTCACGATTAGGTTTTGCTTTGCTCAAATATTCCCAGATTTCTTCAGGATCAATGAAAGGCTTCATTGGTTCATCGGGAATGCGGTATTTTTCTGGATTGAAACGCATGGGTTTTGTATTAAGGTGTTTGTTAAATGTGATGATAGTTAAACAGATTTCATTGATGCCGACTTAACCTGTATGCCGTCTAATTTTCCAATTTGTCCGGTTAATGCACCGATCTCGTCGGTAGTACCTTCAAAAATAAGTGTAATAACACCAACTCCTTTATCTAACAAAGGAACACCCTGACGTCCGATAATAATGTGTGAAAATCGCGATATGATTTCGTTTAATCGCGAAGTTACCGTACGATCGGTAACTAAAATAAGTGCTGCGCCTATTCTCTTCTCCATCAGAGTGCTCCTTTGGATCGGTACTTTTTATTAATCCTTGGTTTCAGAAAATTCCGAAACCGCAGAGTTTTTTTTTTGCAAAGTTAATCTTTTCGACTATTTGTTTACGAAAATTTGCCAATAATAGTTTTAAAAAAAAGCATTTTTATTCTGGTTTACGCATGGGAAGTCGAATAATAAATTCGGTTCCTTCTCCCGGATTGCTGATAACTTCAATGGTTCCATGGTGTTCTTGCACAATTCCGTAAGTTATGGACAATCCTAAACCTGTGCCCTTACCAACAGGTTTGGTTGTGTAGAAAGGATCAAAGATCTTTTTTCGAACCTCTTCGGGAATTCCTATGCCTGTGTCGCGTATTGACAATTCAACCCATTTATCGACTTTCCGGGTTTTAATAAAGATTTTTCCTGTACCATCAATGGCATCGATGGCGTTGGAGAGCAAATTCATAATCACCTGATTGATCTTTCCCCCCAAACAGTCGATTAAGGGTAATGAGTTGTCGAGCTCTTTAATGATTTCAATTCGATTTTTGTAGTTATTTCTTAATAAAATTAAAACTCCATCGATGGCTGCATTAAGATCGTATTGTATCCATTCTGATGTTTCTGCACGGGAAAAACTTTTGAGCCCGGCAACAATTTCAGCTGCCCTGACTGCCCCAAAGTGAATATCGTTTATGGTTTGTTCTATTGCTTCGATGGTCTCTTCAAGGTTTATATCCTTACAATAATCAATAATTTCTTGTGTTTGAGAAGATAAATCGCCCGAATCAACGTTCAATTCTTTAACTTTTGTTAAGAGATTTTTTACATCGCCAAAATCGCGTTTTAGACAGTTTGCCCCAGCAAACACAAAGTTTATGGGATTGTTGATTTCATGAGCAATTCCCGCAGTTAGCACACCTAACGACGCCATTTTTTCCGACTCAATGAGTTTTGCTTGGGTTTGTTCAATTTGATGATTTTTTTGCTGCAGTTCTTCTATTAACTCCGACATATAATCGCGCTGGGCTCGGATCTCTTCATTGGCTTGATGTATATCGATATTGATTTTTTTGAGCTCCTCATGTTGTTCAATGATTTCTCGATTTGCTCTCTCAAGCAGATAATTTTTTCGATCAATTTCCTGATAAGCTTTTTGACGTAAACGATACCAGCGAATTAAAAGGATTATGAGAATTATAACTAAAAGTAATGCCACCACTATTATTCGGATGATAATTTTCTGCTTTGCATTAACTTCTTGTTGATGGAGAATCAATTCCCGATCGTAAAGTTGTTGTTTCAACAACTTTTCATTCTCGTGGCGAACAACTAATTCATCAAGCGATTTGTTTTTTTCAAAACGAAACAAACTGTCTTGAGTTTCAATAAAAAGTTCAGCATACTTTACGGCTTTTTCGTGTTGTCCAAGCATTTTGTAGGCTTTAAAAAGATTGCCTGATGCTTTGTTGATATCAGGAAGCAGCCCTCCCTGTTGAGCAATGGACAAATTTCTTTCGCTATGATTAACACAAAATTGCAAATATTTTAACCTTGTTTGAGCAGAAATTTCGGATCTTTGGGCTAATTCCAAAAATACTGATGAAATATTGGCCAATACCATTGAAATATTTACTTGATTACCAGTTTCCTCCGACAATTTTAAACTCTGTTCCAGATAGAAAAGTGAATTTTCGATATCGCCACTATAACGATAGATTTTTGCTAAATTGGAATAGGAGACTGCCAAAGAATTTTTATCGTTTATAATCTTAAACAACTCGCTCGATTTTTGAAAATATTGCATTGCCTCGTTGTACCGATTCAGTGACATATAGGTGCTAGCTATATTATTGTAAATAAAGGCCTTAGCCCGTTTATCTTCGGTTTGCTCAATTACGGTTAATGCTTTAAAATAAGTTTCCAAAGCTTCTTCATAATTTTTTTGTGCTGATTGTACAATGGCTATATTTCCATAGGTAGTTGCAACTGTTTTTTTTAAACCTATTTCGCTAAACAAATCAATTGCTTTTAAATAGTATTGAATAGCTTCAGTGTAAAATCCCTGATAGTAGTTAGCAATACCGATATCGACCAGTGTGTGCCCCATGGAACGTTTGTTTCCAATATTTGAATAAATACGAAACGCGCTATCGAGATGATCACGACACCGCAAAAAATCGTTTTTTAGCTGAGATACAGCTGCTTTGCTTCGATGAATATCTCCCAAAGCCTTTTTGAAAAAATCGGACTGATTATTCTTGCCTTTAGCAATTTCTTGAGCTAAATCGTAGAAAAAAAGTGCGGAGTCGGAATTTATTGATTCGTAGGCGTAGCCCAATTTAGAAAGTATAAAGTCGATCTTGGCAGAATCGTCGGTTATTGTATTAAAAACACGGCGTAAGCTATCGATGTTTGATTGTCCGAAGATAAGTGATTGACACAATAGAAACAACGCTATAAAATTAACCTTCATATTTTTTGAATGGTTGGTTCCGGATATAAATTTACTTTTATTTAATCAATTGGCAAAACTTTTTCAATAAAATCATCATTCTTTGTGATGATCATTTTGAAAATTCAAAGGTAGAAAAACAATTTTTTAGCCTTGTAAAAATAATCTTCCGGAATCAAAAACTTTACTGTTTTCCTTATCTTTGTGGCAAGAAAAAATCTATTATGATTCTAACTATTATCATCATTACCTTCATTGTTTCCTGGTTGGGCTTTAACGATCCTGTTTTCATGGCACGCTATCAATTTAATGCTTACAGGATTATTCGTAATCGGGAATGGCATAGGTTACTTACTCATGGATTTCTTCATGCCAATTGGTTGCACCTTTTAATTAATATGCTGGTACTTTTTTCGTTTGGCGAATTTTTAGTTTCGATTTTTGCAAGCGTCTTTCTGTTTATGAATCCCAAGCTTTTGTTTTTGCTTTTTTATCTGCTTGCCATTGCCTTCTCATCGTTAAACAGCTTACGAAAACATAAATCAAACTATTACTACAACGCAGTTGGAGCCAGTGGTGGGGTATCAGCCGTAGTTTTTGCATCCATTTTTTTTGTTCCTTATCAAAAAATACTATTCTTTGGAATAATTCCGATTCCGGGAATTTTGTTTGCCATTGCCTATTTAGCCTATTCTTACTACATGGATAAACAAGGGAACGACAACATCGGACACGATGTTCATTTCCATGGAGCTGTTTTTGGCTTTTTATTTCCTTTGATATTACGTCCGGAATTGCTTCTCTATTTTATTCAACAATTATTAAACCCCTAACGATAGGACTTTTATATGAAAGCCGTTTTTTTCGACCGCGATGGGGTTATCAACGATAATAGCAAACATTATTATGTTTATCGCCTCGACCAATGGCAATTTAATCACGGAATTATCGAGGTGATGCAAAAGTGTGTACAAGCAGGGTATGCTTTATTCATTGTAACAAATCAGGGTGGTATTTCAAGAGGGCTCTACACTAAAGATGAAGTCGCGGATTTACACCATGCCGTTTTTGATCCTCTGAAGGACAAAGGTGTTGATTTTAAAGAAATTGCCATTTGTCCACATCATCCTCTTTTAGAAAATTGTTTATGTCGGAAACCTCAATCTCTCATGCTTGAAAAACTGATTGCTCGGTTTAATATTGATTGCGCTAAAAGTTGGTTTGTTGGTGACAGCGATAAAGATTGCCAGGCTGCAACCTCGATTGGGATTCGTTGCCTAAAGGTTCCATCCAACTCCGACATTCGAACCAACGTCTCAATTATTTGGGATACAACCGATTAGTCAAACATATTTCTGGGCTTTATACCAGAAGCTCGCTGAATAACAGTTTCACCATATCGAGATTTTAGCATATCAACATTACGATAAAGCTTTGCCATATTGGGATGGGGATCAAACAAACTCAATTGTTGAAAACCATAAGCCAAACCACTAAGCTTCACTCCGATTAAACGCACCAACATTCGACGATTATAGAGTGAGAGAAACAGTTGTTTCACAATGTCGATAAAGTAGTGATCAAACGAAGTGTATTCTATAGTTGCCTGTTTTGTGTGGGTATCAAAATTAGCATAACGAATCTTGACCGTAACGCACGAAGCCACCTTTTGCTGCCTACGAAGTTCATACGCTACATTTTCAGTCATAATAATCAGATAATCTATCATTTTGGCAATATTAGTGGTATCGTGCGAAAAGGTATGCTCGGTGCTGATGCTTTGACGTTCCTCATAAGGTTTTACGGGAGAAGAGTCAATGCCATTGGCTTTTTTCCAAATATCAACACCATTATTTCCCAAGACACTGACAAGCATAGGCAAAGGAATCGCCCTCAAGGTTTTAATTGATTCTACCCCCATAGTTCGTAAGAATTGAAAATTTTTTAAGCCAATTCCCGGAATTTTACGAATAGAAAGCGGATCTAAAAAAGGAATAATCTGTTGTTTTGGAATTTGCAAAGCTCCATTGGGTTTTGCTTCACCGGTGGCAATTTTCGATACGGTTTTATTGAGCGATATCCCATAAGAAACGGGCAAACCGGTTTCACGGGTAATGGACTGTTTCAGCTCTGCCGCCCAACGGGAAACCCCAAAAAAACGATCCATGCCGGTCAAGTCGAGATAATGTTCATCGATGGATACTTTTTCAAAGACAGGAGCCTTCTCGGCAATGACATCGGTAACCATACGAGAATATTTTGCGTAAGTGTCGAAATCGCCTTGTATTACAATGGCTTCGGGGCATAGAATTTTTGCCATTTTCATGGGCATACCCGAATAAACGCCAAATCGCCGGGTTTCATAACTACAGGCAGAAACCACACCACGATCGGAAAGGCTCCCAACAATCAGCGGCTTATCAATCCAGCGACTGTTGCGTAAACGTTCCACCGAAACAAAAAACGTATCAAGATCAATATGCATAACAACACGAGAATCTGAAAAATTGTGGACTTCTGAATTTTCCGGATATTCTTTTTCCGGTTCCGGTTTCAATATTTTTTCCATAACCGATAGTTTTTTTTGAAAAAAAAGATTATTTTTGATAAAATTTTAATCATTTATCCGATTACAATATAAGCATTTTGAATAAAATAATCAATTTTTGCAATCATGTTTTTCAGTTCAAACATCAAATTTTTGCGAAAGCGCCGCAAACGTACACAGGATGAAGTTGCCGTGGCACTACAAATGAAACGTTCAACATTAAGCGGATACGAGAATCGGGTTGCCCAACCTTCAGTGGAAGTTCTGTTGGCCTTTTCCGAATATTTCGGAATAACGGTTGATACTTTATTGAAGGTTGATTTGTCAACATTACGCGAAAGCGAATTATCGGAGTTGGAGCGTGGAAACGACATTTTTGTGCGTGGTGGACGAATTCGGATTTTAACTACTACGGTAACTCCTGAAAATAAAGAAAACATTGAACTTGTGCCTGAAAAAGCAAAGGCGGGATACGTCACCGGATACGCCGATCCGGAATATATTGGTGAATTACCTGTTTTTCAATTACCGTTTCTTGAGCGTTCGAAAAAATACAGAACGTTTCAGATTTCAGGCGACAGTATGCTCCCTATTTCCGATGGGTCATGGATAACGGGCGAATTTGTGGAAGACTGGTTCACGATTAAAGATGCTACTCCATGTGTAGTTTTAACTCTCAACGACGGTATTGTTTTTAAAATTTTAAACAACTTTTTAGTTGAAAACAGAGAGTTTGAGTTTGTTTCGCTTAATCCGCTTTATAAACCTTACAGGTTGCATGTTTCGGAAATTCTGGAAATATGGAGATTTGTTCACATAATAAGCAATACTTTTCCTGCTCCCGAAGTTTCGGTCGAACATCTCTACTTTTCTCTTGAAACGGTAAAGGAAGAATTACGCAATTTGAGAAACTCACTTGAATCGATGGGAAAACCATGAAAAAATGACGAAATTTCATGTATAACCCAAAGAACAACATCGTGTTTTATAACGCATAAAAACAAGAAAGCCGTGATCTTCGAACCACGGCTTTTTTTTAATAGTTTTTCTTTTTCTGTTATAAACCTAACACTGATGCCCCTTGATTAAAACGAATATCAACCGGAATTCCGGAAGAGTTGATACGATCTAAATCGGCTTTTAAGATATCAGACATAACGCCTTTTTCTTGGATCCAACGTTTAGCTGTTTCATAGTCGCCGTTGCCTTGAATGGTGAGAATTTCGCGCCCCAGGTCGAACATAGCTTGTGTCATTTTCTCAAAATCGACACGATACGTTCCGGTTGCTTCATCGCGCACGAAAGCTCCTTTTTCGTTAAAATAGTTGTAGCGCATCAAATTAGCAATACCATGTGCGCTTGATGCTCCGAAACGAATGGAACGGAACAGTCCGGCCATGAAGGTAACATAGTTATCCATTAAATCTTTTTGTGGGAATTCGCCCATTTGATAGAGTTGGTAAACCATGAAAAGTCCGAGAATATCCGCTTTATTTTCTTCAATCGAGCTGTAGGTTTCTTTTAAAGCATCGCGAACAGTTCCGTTGCCGTTTATGGTTTGTTTAATTCCCAGCCCATGAGCTACTTCATGAAACATTACATTTTCAAAAAAGGCATCGAATTTTATATGTTTTAATTGTTCTTTATCAATTACTTGCTCGGCAATGGGAAGTAATATTTTCTCGAATTTGGCCTGCATCGAATTTTTGAGTTGCAATTTTCGACTACCCTTTTGTTCATGAACGCGTGGATCGTTTGGAAGATTTATCGCGATATTTTTACTTCCGGCATTGCAATCGCCACGGTAGAGAATCACGTCGTAAACATACATGTTTGCATCGGCATGAGCTTTTTCCTGTTTAAATTTAGGATCGCACGGGAGTGCTGCCTGAAGTTTCGGTAGCAATTCGCCGTATTTGTCGAGTCGGGCGCTCCATTCCAAATCTTTTATCAAAATTTGTGCGCTATGAGCTGCCCTTGCTCCCATAAACTGGTCTTCGTAACTTTCAATCGGCCCTATAACAATATCAAAAATATTGGTGCGCATATCCATCCACGCTAAATCGGATGCAAGATAATCGTCGGTTTCGAATGCTTGTGCTCGAAGTTCAAGATATTTTTTGAATCCTTCGTCGTCGGCTAATTGAGCTGCCTCGCGCAAAAGTTGAGCAGCTTTTGTAACTTCTTCTTTATAGGCTTCATGATATGGAATCTGTATTAGTTTGCCGTTCTCATCGCGGCGAACCAGTGAGTACCAATCCATTTTATTGGGATTATCCCATGCTTCAAACTCTTCTTTGGTGATGTCGGTGGGATAATAATTGGCTCCGGCAGGTTTTTCTCCGTATCCGGCAACAAAAGGCTTATTCCCGTCCATCCGATCCCATGGACCGTACATGATGCGGGCATATTCGCGTGTGGCTTCATCGGGCAACGATTTTAAAAAAGCATCGCGATCGCCCGGGAAAGCATCCTTCCAAAACAAATCTTCCATTATCTCAGAAGCTTCCACCAGCTTTTTAAGCATTTCGCGCTGTCTGGGAGTCAATTGACTTAAATCGGCTTTTAAATCAACCAATGCAAATTGTTCTACTTTTTTTCTCATTTCAGGATCTTCTTTTTTTGAAGGTTGAGAGCAACTTGATGCCAAAACCGTTGCCACAAGGACAATCATGAAAGTTTTTGTTCGCATGTTTATTCAATTTTTGGGGTTATAGTTGATTATAATCTTCATTTTCATTGTAAAATTTGAACCCTAATCGTTTGCCGGTTTTCATTTGAGCATAGTTTTTCCGCTCCAGAAGTTGAGATACGGTGATAAGTGAACTTTGATCGTAGGGTGGAACCAGCAAATCAAAATCAAGAGAATAAAGAATTGACGATTGAACCACATTTCGCATCGAACGTCGGTTAACTATATCGTCGGAAAAATTTCCGTAAAGAACACCCAATTGCCGCTTGCCCTCTACAAAAAAATGATTGTCTTTATTGATGAAGATGCGACCTATAAGATATCCAATGTCTTCGCTGCGATTATATCGGAACGAATCTGCTAAAAAGTTGTAAATATTAATTATACCACAATATGCCGTGTATGGGTCTTTATTAACCATTGGGGTTTTCCACACAGGATGGCTACGATCGAATACAAAAACATTGGTGTGCATAACAAATAAAATAAGATCCCCGGCGATGGTCAGCTCTATTTGAAAATTTCCCGATTCTTTATACTCGCAAGCAATCTTGGGATTTATTTCCTTCAACGATTTCCGGGTATTTTGGGATATGTATTTGCAAACGTTTTTTAGCGTTTTAAATCCGTTCAAAGTGTTTTCATAAACTTTCTGCTTGACAACCGATTTCTGAGCAAGGGTTTCAAGGATTAGCGTTTGTGGATCGATGTTCATTGTCATAAAGCTTTACCTTTATACAAATATACAAAGGTAACAAATGTTTTGGCAAAATATTATTTCATAGCTCTTTTTCCATTTTCATTTTTTGTTTTTATTTAAAACATTTCTTTCTGTTTGTTGTGGTAGTATCCCTAAAAGTGTGTAATGTAAGTTAAATTTGGTTTCAAATATAATCATTTTCTTTGAATTTGTTTTGTATTGAATGGGAACGTAGCGAAGGCGTAGCCTGAGCGTAGTTC